>Ga0209425_10002155_pt1 | contig 22236 bp, 19 predicted proteins | sample COG_05_FD_184749 | JGI IMG/M metagenome (GOLD analysis project Ga0209425, IMG submission 184749) | Pelagic Microbial community sample from North Sea - COGITO 998_met_05 (SPAdes) (version 2) | ecosystem: Environmental > Aquatic > Marine > Neritic zone/Coastal water | place: Helgoland, sampling...
CGGCTAAGGTGATAGCGCAAAGAAAGTGAATGAATATGTTGGAAAGTCGCAAAACCGACCTTACGAAGTGCACGTTGACCAACTTTAGCAAAAACTACATCTCGTATCTGTAGAAATCCACTCTCCAAAAAACGCGATATGCCGTAGGCCAAAGTCAGTCCCACTGCTCCAAGTATGAATCTTTGGCTCAACCAATTTTGATTTCCAGCTAGTGTGTCTACAGCGCTACCCAAAATTATGGGTGTAGCAACGGCAACGAGCTTGGCTAAGACTAAGCTAGATAACGCTATTATAACACGCCATTTAAACCTAGGCTGACCTTTTGGCCACAGATATGGGATCACTCGCGAGATAATGCGAAGCTCAACCCTAGGATCATAAGATTTCTTTGACGTCCCAAGCTTATTCATTTTATAAACAACAAATAGGGCCAAAGGTTTAAAAAGAAAAGAGTCAAATTAATTCCCAATTTTTTTAAAAGCATTTATGGAGGGTGATGAGAGGCTCGAACTTCCAACATCTTCTTTAGGACAAAATAGCTTTTGCCTTGCTCAATTATGGATTACGTCAATTACACCAACTATTTTGGCTAGAGGAAAAAATAATCCCTTCACGTTTGTCATTGGCTTGTCACTGAAAAAAATTTTTAAAATAGTATATAAAAAAACAATTTGATAAGTGGTACGGGTGAAGGGACTTGAACCCCCACGCCTCTCGGCGCCAGAACCTAAATCTGGTGCGTCTACCAATTCCGCCACACCCGCACAAAAAAATGTATTCTTAAACACTGAACATTTGTCTAGCACTGATTTAAAATCGTTTCTAGAGGTTATTTCAGTAATCTCACAATAGTTTATTTAATAAAACTATCATATTTGTCTGCTAACAAAATGCCTGAGCTCACATTAATGAAACAAACTAGAGTCGATTGGAGAACTTAAATTGCTTATTTAATAGGCAATTTATTTAATTTCTTAAAGTTCTTATAAAAAAAAAACCAACACCTATTGATGCAAATAAGAATCTCTGCCATGCCAGATTTAATAGTGGTTATTAGTCTTAGTTCGCTCATGACATGGTAAAGACATACTGAAATTGCTATAAATAATTAGAGAGGCTAGCATGAAAAAAATTGAAGCTATAATTAAACCATTTAAACTTGACGAGGTTAAAGAAGCTCTACAAGAAATTGGAGTTCAAGGCCTAAGTGTGATTGAAGCAAAAGGATTTGGCCGACAAAAAGGACATACCGAATTATACCGTGGTGCAGAGTATGTGGTTGATTTTTTACCAAAGGTTAAAATTGAAGTAGTCATACCCGATGATATTCTCGACGACGTGATCGCAGCTATTATCGAGTCTGCTAAAACTGGAAAAATCGGGGACGGTAAAATTTTTGTTTCAGAAATACAACAAGCAATAAGAATTAGAACCTCAGAGAATGGAGTTGACGCTCTGTAATAATCAATTGGTTTTAAATTGATTTATTAAAACTTAACAAAATGAACGAAGAGGATAAAAAATGAGCAATATTAAAGAAGTGCTAAAAACAATTAAAGAAAATGAAATTGAGTATGTTGACATTCGATTTACCGACCCTAGAGGACAACTCCAGCACGTAACAGTAATGGAGGATCAGGTGGATGAGGATTTTTTAAACGATGGATTTATGTTCGACGGTTCGTCAATTGCTGGGTGGAAGTCAATAGAACAATCGGATATGAAATTAATTCCTGATTGTGGGTCAGCTTATATCGATCCGTTTTATGCCGAAAAAACACTATGCCTTCATTGCAATGTTGTTGAGCCTGATACATTAGAGCCCTACAGCAGAGATCCACGAGGTACTGCCCTCAAAGCTGAGGAGTACTTAAAGTCAACAGGAATTGGCGATACCGCGTTTTTTGGTCCAGAAGCAGAATTCTTTCTATTTGATGACGTTCGCTTTTCTAACACCATGAATAAAGTAAGTTTTGAAGTGGATGCAACCGATGCTTCTTGGAACACTGATACAGATTATGAAATGGGTAATATGGGTCACCGTCCCGGGGTAAAAGGTGGCTACTTTCCCGTAAATCCTACTGACGCTGGGCAAGATATTCGATCTGAAATGCTTTCAACAATGAAAAGAGTTGGCATGAAAGTTGACAAGCATCATCATGAAGTCGCGTCATGTCAACACGAACTTGGCTTAATATTTGGACCCCTAACAAAACAAGCCGATGACCTTCAAAAATATAAATATATCATTCATAATGTAGCAAATGCATACGGCAAGAGTGCCACTTTCATGCCAAAACCAATTGCAGGCGACAATGGAACTGGGATGCATGTAAATATGTCAATTTGGAAAGACGGAAAACCCCTATTTGCAGGCGATAAATATGCCGACTTGTCGGATGAAGCATTGTTTTTTATTGGTGGAATCCTAAAGCATGCCCAAGCACTAAACGCTATTACAAACCCATCCACTAATTCCTATAAGAGATTAATTCCAGGATTCGAGGCACCAGTTCTTCGTGCATACTCAGCACGAAACCGTTCAGGATGCGTAAGAATACCATGGGCTGAGTCTCCAAAAGCGAAAAGGGTGGAGGCTCGCTTTCCCGATCCAGCCGCTAATCCTTATTTAGCTTTTTCAGCATTATTAATGGCTGGGATTGACGGAATAAAAAATAAAACGCACCCTGGTGAACCATCAGACAAGGATCTTTACGATTTACCACCTGAGCAGCTTGAAGGAATTCCCACTGTTTGTGGTAGCTTACGAGAGGCATTAATCGCGCTTGAAAATGACCATGACTTTCTATTATCGGGCGACGTATTCACCAAAGATCAGCTCAAAGGTTATATGGATCTAAAATGGGAAGAGGTGCATAGGTATGAGCACACCCCTCACCCAGTTGAATATAGTATGTACTATTCTTGCTAAATAGTAAGCATAGCAGTTAACGTTTCTTCTTAAAGTTAACTGCTATGCCAAAAAACTCTCCAAAGATTCTTTTTGTTCGCCGGTTAAGTTTAAGTAAGGCACTACAAAAGTATGAATTGAGAATAAAATATTTCCACTTACTGAAAACTTTTTCAAAGCCTGTCTTTCAACTCTCATAAATTGTGATAGCTTTTTATGACTGTCACCTTTTTCATCTTTCTCTAACCGCGGTTGAAAAAGTTCATAGTCATCATACAATAAGAAGTTTGCGCGCCAAATCGGAGTGCTAGGTCTCATATTGCTAAACATCTTCTCAATACGTGGAGCCAATCCTTCATTATATTCCTCTACAGGACCGTGTATAGCTGTAAGAGACCTATTTTTTTTTTCATTAAGTGTCCAAGAAGCTGGAAAACAAAGCACCCCTGCACGGAGAATATGTTCATCTCCCTCCTTCTTCAGTAACAGAAGATCCTCTTGAACTAGACGAGATGCCGTCACTAACGGATCCTCACTGAGTAAATTCAACTCGACGCCATCAGGTCTGATTACTCTATTATCGTGAAAAGTATACTCTTTATTCCGTCTCAACTCGCCAACCACAAACTCAAGCAACTCGGTACATTCATCATCACTAGAAAATTCGTTGATATAAACTTGGTCAAACTTCTTACTCAACAATTCATCACGGTAATGCATCTGAAGCTGAAAAACTTCATCCATCATAAAACAACCCTCAGATTTAATTGGTTGGACGCCTGGCAATCTACTTGTTGCTGACGTCATCCAAGGAGACAATGGTAACTGATGTTGGCAAATGTATGGCATCAATCAAACTTTTTAATTTTTCTCATAGTTCTTAGAGATAGTATTTGAATAACTCTGTGTTACTAAGTTATTAAATTAGAAAAAAACCCTATCATTTAATCACTTATTGACTATATACAGTAGGTAGAAAGAAATAAATACTATAATTAGTGATTTGATTAATTTATCTGGAAAATAATGTCAGAAAACGATCTGTTTAACATTACTCAAGAGCCAGGAAGCTATAATGCCTCCTCAATAGAAGTTCTAGTGGGACTAGAACCTGTAAGAAAACGCCCCGGCATGTATATCGGCGGAACAGATGAACGTGCCATGCATCATCTAGTTTCAGAAGTTTTAGATAACTCTATGGATGAAGCCGTAGCTGGGCACGCTACAAAAATTGAAGTGGCAATTCATAGTGATTTTTCAGTATCAATTAGTGACAATGGCCGTGGTATTCCAGTAGACCCTCACCCCAAATATCCTGAAAAATCAGCACTCGAAGTTATACTTTGTACTCTTCATGCTGGAGGAAAGTTTTCTGGTGATGCATATCAAACATCGGGTGGACTACATGGGGTAGGAGTATCAGTTGTAAATGCCTTATCTGATAATTTAGAAGTTGAGGTCATAAGGAATCATAAGAGTTTTAAACAATCATTTTCACGAGGTATTGTAGCAACAAAACTAATTGAAGGGCCTCAAGTAAAGAAAAAAAGTGGAACGAAAGTTACTTTCAAACCTGATTATGAAATTTTTGGTGATAATAAAAACTTTAAACCATCAAAACTTTTAAAAATGGTACGGTCAAAAGCCTACCTATTTTCAGGAGTAGAAATAAAATGGCGATGTGATGAGCAATGTCTGGGCAAGAATGAGGAGATACCATTGATTGCGTCATTCCACTTTCCGGGTGGATTAACCGACTACTTGAAAGAAACACTTGAGTCGAACCAGACATACTCTCCCTCAGCATTTTCGGGAAAAATTTTATTTTCAGAAAAATTTAAATCAAATACGGTTGGATCTGTAGAATGGGCAATAAATTGGACACCACAAAGGGATGGGTTTGTATCTTCTTATTGCAATACGATACCAACGGTAGAGGGTGGAACACATGAAATTGGATTCTGGTCCGCCATCTTAAAAGGAATTAAGTCATTTGGCGATTTGGTAGGAAACAAAAAAAGTCTACAGATAACAAGAGATGATATAATGTCCGGAGGTTGTGCTTTATTATCTGTTTTTATCAGGGAACCTGAGTTTGTTGGTCAAACTAAAGATCGATTGTCAACGTCAGAGGTATCAAGACTTGTTGAACTATCAATAAAAGACCATTTTGAAAATTGGCTTGCAAATGATACCAAAACAGCAAATTTATTATTGGATGTCATTATCTTGAGATCAGAGGAAAGACTCAAAAGACGTTCAGAGAAAGAGACCCAGCGAAAATCAGCTATCAAAAAACTCAGGTTGCCAGGAAAACTCACTGATTGTTCAAGCTCAATTCGTGATAACTCTGAATTATTCCTCGTAGAGGGTGATAGTGCTGGTGGGAGTGCCAAACAAGCAAGGGATCGAAAAACTCAGGCTATACTTCCATTACGAGGTAAAATCTTAAACGTGCTTGGAGCATCATCAGGAAAAATGCTTCAAAATCAAGAAATTTCAGACCTTTGCCAAGCTTTGGGGGTTGGAATGAACAATAACTTCAACCTCGATGACTTACGATATGATAAAATCATTATAATGACAGATGCTGACGTTGATGGAGCCCACATATCTGCCTTATTAATGACGTTCTTTTTTACACAAATGAGACCACTTGTAGATGCAGGGCACCTTTACTTGGCGGTCCCACCACTTTACCGCCTAAGCCAAGGCGGTAAGTCCTTATATGCTATAAACGAAACTGAAAAAGAAGAACTATTACAAAGCGGTTTTAAATCTAATTCTAAAATTGATGTTGGCCGATTTAAAGGCCTAGGAGAAATGAACCCTCAGCAACTTAAAGAGACAACAATGGCACCAGAAGCCCGAAAGTTAATTCAGGTGGTAATTCCAGAAAAAGCCTCAGGAGAAACAACAGATTTAATCGATAGGCTGATGGGAAAAAATCCAGAAACGAGGTTTCAGTTTATTACTGAAAATGCCAAATTTGTAGAAGAGTTAGATATCTAATTTTTGACAAAGTCATTCTCGCAGTGACTCATATTTAAGCCACATTTCCTCAGCTTTCTGTAAACTAGTTTGACGTGAAATAAGCTCGTGCGTAGCGCGTTCAAACTTCTGTTTATCTTTTACATATAAATCTTTGTTTGATAAAAATAACTCCAACTGACTAATTTCATAATTGAGTGATTCAATTTTTTTTTCTAAATCGGAAATCTTACGATCTAGGTTTTTTGGAGAGCTAAAATTAACTGCTGGAACTTTTACATTTAACTTGGAGTTTTGATGTTTAAAGTTACTCTCTTTTTCTCTATATGATTTGGGGTGTGTTTGTCTAAAATCGGAGAAGCCGCCCGAATGCACAATTATGGGTTTATTTTCTTCCATTAGAAAAGTATGAGTAGCTACTGAGTCAATAAAATCGCGATCGTGACTCACAAAAAGGACCGTACCCTCATACGAACTGATTAGCTCCTTAAGTAAATCTAAAGTTTCAAGATCAAGATCATTTGTTGGTTCATCTAAAACTAACATGTTGCTGTCTTTTGCCATTAAAACGGCTAACAACAATCGTGACTTTTCACCCCCTGATAAATCGGAAATGAGGCCATAGGTTTGTTCTCGTGTAAATAAAAAATCATTTAAGTAGCCAACTATATGCCTAGGCTTACCGTGCACCATTATCTGATCGTTCTTTCCGCTACCTCCTAATTCGGTAATACCTGATAAAAAATTCCATAGGCTTACGTCGGTTGGTAAAGCTTCTTTGTTTTGATCAAATACAGCAATACTCAATGCCATTCCTAATTTTACAGTGCCAAAGTCTGGTTGTACCTTCTTGAGCAATAAATTAATCAGAGTAGTCTTGCCTATTCCATTCGGACCAACAACTGCAATTCTATCACCACGCTGAATAGAAAAAGTAAAATCCTGGATTATTTGATTTTCACCAAAAGTTTTAATTATATTTTTGGCCTCGACAACCAGTTTAGCTGACTTCTCACCTAACGACATTTTAAATTTTGGATTTACTGGCAACGCTTTTGTTGCTGCCTTTTGTTCCTTCATAAGGCTTAATTCTTGTAATCGTCTCTGATTACGCTTGCGCCGAGCAGAAATTCCCTCAACCGCCCACAGAGACTCCTTTTTTATTTTACTCGTTAACTTTTGTACTTTCATAAGCTCTTCTGTATAACTTTTCTCCCGCCAGTCTTCAAAATGACTAAAGCTTTTATTCATTTTTTGCGCTTTCCCTCTATCAATCCAAAGAATTTTTTCGCCAAGGTTTTCTAAGAACAGTCGGTCGTGAGAGATTAATATAAATGCTCGTCGGGTTAGTAAAAGGTATTGTTCCAAAAATTCGATAGCATCAATATCAAGATGATTTGTGGGCTCATCTAATAATAAAATATCAGACGGTGTTAAAAAAGTTCTCAGGAGAGCAGCCCTTCTTAGTTCACCACCAGAAGCATTAACTGGGTTTGTATTAAAATTTATAGCTATACCTGAGAAACTATCTTCATACTTAAGATAGTCTTTCTTTTCTAAGCCCTCAAAAACAAACTCCTCCAACGTTGAATAGCTATTAAAGTCATAACTTTGTTTTAAAAACGATATTGATGAACCTGGTTTGACAAAGCGAGTACCAGAATCTGAGCACAGGGTACCAGCCATTATTTTCAGCAAAGAAGACTTTCCAGAACCATTGCGACCAACGAGGCAGATCCTATCACCTTTTTGAACTGATAAATTTACATTTTTAAACAGCGGCTTGCTATCGAAACTTAAACTAGTATCAGAAAGAGTCAGAACAGGGTAAGTCAAATCCTCGCTCGATTATTATCTATAAAAAAACTCATCACCATTGTCCTAATCATTCAGGAAGGATAAGATCATTATCAAATTACCCTAATAAGATCAATAAAATTGAAAAATAGTAATATTAATTCCAACTTGGTAAATAGTTCTGCTCCTCCGATAGAGGAAATGCTAGCACTTTATGAAAAAAATCGTAATTCGCTTGACCTGCCCTTACTAGACTTGAGCCAAGCCGCACCATCAGCAGCCCCACCCAAATCTTTACAACGTGCCATAATTGAATCGCTCGGAAAACCCGAAAACCACCGATACGGAGCAATTCTTGGAAAAATTGAACTGCGAGAGGCCATCACGAAACGTTGGAATGAACTGTATAAATCAAATATTTTTTATACTGAAGTTGGTGTTACCGCAGGGTGTAACCAGGCTTTCTGTGCTTCAGTAAACTCAGTTGCAAGTGCTGGTGATAGCGTCATGGTTCCATTTCCCTGCTATTTTAATCATAAAATGTGGCTCGATATGCAAGGTATAAATATTATTGAACTACCATGTTCAAAAGATCTTCTGCCAGATATTAAGGTTGCCAGAGAACTATTCTCTCAATCAGTGAAAGCGATAGTCTTAGTCACACCAAATAACCCAACAGGTAAAGAATATCCAGATAAGCTGCTCCAAGAATTTGCCGACCTTGTGAAAGAAAAAAATATTTCCTTGATTTTAGACGAAACTTATAGAGACTTTATCTCAGATCCCTGTTTGCATCATACTTTATTGCAAAGAACTGACTGGCGAGATTGGCTAATTCATCTTTATTCTTTCTCCAAGGCTTACCGTATTACTGGACATCGCATTGGAGCGTTTGTCACAAATAGTTATCGGACTAAACAAATAGAAAAATTTTTGGATGCAACAACCATATGTCCAAATCAGCTAGGTCAAGAAGCAGCTTTACACGGTCTAAAGCACCTTTCAAAATTTCTTGAGCGCGAAAGGTTGACCATCATTCAACGTAAAAACACGCTGAGTGTGGCGATGAAGGAGTTACCCGACTGGAAAATACTGAGTAGTGGAGCTTTCTTTGCATATGTGAAATACCCAATGAATATATCATCCATAAAATTTTCAGAACTTCTACTAAAGGAAGTTTCCTTACTTGTAGTTCCAGGGTCAATGTTTGAATCAAAGACATCAATGAAACTACATCGCGATCAAACATTTAGATTAGCTTTCGCAAATGTGAAAAAAATAAATTTAGAAACTGTGGTTGATCGATTAAAAACTTTTGAAGGCTTATTTTATGAGAAGTATTGCGTCCAACCAGAGTCTTCTCTAGAACGTTGAAAGATAAAGTAAGCTAGGAGAGGTATATTGGCATCACGGCGCTCGAAAACATCGATGGTTTTTGCATGGGTAATTGTATTCATTTTAGTAATAGGATTAGCAGGATTTGGGATCCAAGACGTTCTTCGATCTTCGGGAACAAACGAGGTAGCAACCTTTGGGAATCAAAAAGTATCCTCAGATGATTACGTCCGTATGATACAGCAAGAAACAAGAAGCCTTTCACAGCGATTTGGAACTCAACTCTCGTTTTCTCAAGCTCAGGGTCTTGGAGTAGCTCAAGTCGCACTTCAAAAATTAATTTCGAGTGCCATCCTTGACCAAGCGGTCGCAGATCTTGGATTTTCTCAAAGTGATAATTTTCTAAAAGATAGTATTCAAAATAATCCCGCCTTTGGTGACATCGCCGGACGGTTTGATCCTCAGAAATATGAAGATGTCCTACTTAATGTAAACTTACAACCAAGCGAATATGAAGAAATCCTGCGAAAAGAACTTTCCCGAAATTTATTGTTAAAATTAACAAGTACTGAAATTGTAATGGATGTTAACACTTCCAAATTGATTGAGTCATACCTACTGGAAGAAAGGGTTAGCGATGTCATTATATTAACAAAAGATAGTTTAGATGTCGGGTCAGTTAATGTTTCCCTTCCAGAAACTAAAGATTTTTATCAGAAAAATAAATCTCTTTTTATGCAGCCAGAAACTAAAAAGATAAGTTATATTTATCTATCACCTCAAGTAATTGCAAAAAACCAAGATGTAACTGACCAGGAAATTGAAATGACTTTTCTTGCTCAAAAAAGTAATATTAACTCCCCAGAAAAACGTGATGTTGATCAAATATTTTTTACCGATGAAAAATCAGCCCAGACTGCTCTATTAAGTGAGGGTAACAACATTCTATTGTTTGAAAAGATACTTAAGGCAAGAGGTTTGACTAAGGATGATGTATCATTAGGGGAAGTTATTAAAAGTGAGCTACCCGTCAGTGCACAAGAGACTGTTTTTTCATCACCTAAGTCTTTTGTAACAGGCCCTTTCAAAACTGAATTAGGTACGGCAATCTATCGAGTTAATAAAATAATCCCCGCAGTCACTAAAACCGTTGAAGATGAATATGACAGGATTAAAAATAGTATCGCGTTAGAAAAAGCCTCCGCCGAGTTGAGTGAACTCGTAAACCGTACAAATGATGAAATAGCCGCCGGGGCTTCCCTGGAAGATATTGCAAATAATACACAAATGGTTTTTGGAACTTTAGACGTTTTTAAAGATGCTGAACTTCCTAGTTTTGCAAATACACCATCCTTTAGTTCTATTCTTCAGTCAGGGAGGAATTATGCATCGGATGTTCAATTTAATGACGATGGTGGGATATTTAGTCTTAGAATAGATGGGACGAATGATCCATTTGTAAAAGACTTTGTTGACGTGAAAGCATTGGTTAAGGAACAAGCAGAAGGACAAAAATTAATTTCTACACTTGAGTCTAAGGCGACAAGCATAGTGGAAGAACAAAAACAAAGTGGCCAAAAGCTTCTCGAACTTGTTCAGAACCAGCGTTATGAAATTGTGAAAAACAAAAAATTCTCAAGATTTGCAAAAATAGTTAATTTTCCTGAAAACTTGATAACAGAAATATTTTCTATGAAACAAAATGAGTCAAAAGTTGTTTTAGGTACTGAAAAGGCCTTTATCGTTCAATTGAACGGTATTATACCCTCAGAACCGGTAGGTGAAGAAGGTGCTTTATTAAAAGAACAAATAAGTTCTCAATTCGTTCTTTCATTGGAACAAGATATAGTGAGTGCACTAATTGATGGCTTAAAGAGTAATCATAGTCTCGATATTAGCCAGAAAGCGATAGACATCGCTATAGAACGATTTAATTAGTGAAGACCATGCCTCTGCCCAACTATGAAGATTTTGCCATTGATTTTAAGAAACGAAAAAATCAAGTAGTTTATCAGAGATTATCAGCAGACCTTGATACTGCTGTGTCTCTTATGATTAAACTCACTAGAAATAAAAAGAACGCTTTCCTTTTAGAATCTGTCACTGGCGGAGAGATAAAAGGCAGGTACTCCGTAATTGGAATGGACCCTGACTTAGTTTGGGAATGTTTCGGGCAAACAAGTCAAATAAAAATAAAGAATGGCAAAAAGTTTTCCAAATTTTTGAAATGTGCAAGTAACCCATTAGTTGCTTTACGTGAGTTAATATCCGATACAAAAATTGATTTTCCTAAGGGATTACCACAAATGTCTGCAGGCCTTTTTGGTTTCTTAGGTTACGATATGATTAGGTTAGTTGAAAACCTTCCTAATATCAATCCAGATGTGCTAGGGTTACCAGATGCTGTGATGATACGTCCACAGACTGTCATCATAATTGATGGGGTAAAAAGTGAAATTATTATAGTATGCCCAGTGTGGGTAAACAAGCATGTGGACCCTCATCTTGCCTATCAGTCGAGTGTTGAGCGAATACAAAAAATTTCAAAAAAAATGCAATCAAAAATAAAGATACCTCGGGTAGACATTACGAGTATAAAGAATAATCAAAAAGCAAAAAGTAACGTTACAAAAACTGAATATTTTAAAACCATAAAGCAGGCTAAAGAGTATATCAAAAAAGGAGACATTTTTCAAGTTGTGCCTAGCCAGCGCTGGTCACAACCTTTCACACTTCCACCATTTTCTCTTTATCGTGCTCTACGACGAACAAACCCATCACCCTACATGTTCTATTTTGATCTAGGTAAGTACCAAGTTGTTGGTGCAAGCCCAGAAATACTAGTAAAAGTTAAAGATAAAAAAGTTATTATAAGGCCTATTGCGGGGACGCGACCTCGTGGAAAAACAGTAGAAGAAGATAAGTTTTTTGAACAGGACTTACTAAATGATCATAAGGAACTTTCTGAACATTTAATGCTCCTTGACTTAGGAAGGAATGATGCTGGCAAAGTTTCAAAAATAGGAACTGTAAAACCAACAGAGCAATTTATTATTGAAAAATACAGTCATGTGATGCACATCGTGTCAAACGTTGAAGGTGAGCTAGACGATTCTCATGATGCATTATCAGCATTGTTATCGGGTCTTCCTGCGGGCACAGTCTCAGGTGCACCAAAAGTTCGAGCAATGGAAATAATTGATGAGTTGGAAACGGAAAAACGTGGAGTATATGGAGGTGGAATAGGATACTTTGGTGCCAATGGCGAAATGGATATTTGTATCGCTTTGCGTACCGGCGTGGTAAAAGACGGGACTTTATACATTCAGGCTGGAGGAGGCATTGTACATGACAGTGATCCAGAATCTGAGTTTACAGAAACAGTTAACAAATCCAAAGCACTGCTGAGCGCTGCAGCAGACGCAAGGAACTTTATTTAAATTAACTAATTATATTTATTTGCAAAGTTGAGTTTAGATAGACTTGAATGTTCTATTTTAGTAATACAAAAACCAAAAATATAAAAACCCAAGTAAGTAAACCAATCAAAACACCCTTTGACAATTTGTTAAAAGAACACGACATTATTCAATTATTCCTTAAAAAGTTTATTATTGATTTGAAAACTTGTTTTCCTCTGTAAAGATACATTAATATAGAGGTAATTAAAGTAATATTAATGTATTTGTTATAATTTAATTTAAGGCCACCGATGCTACTTCTAATTGATAACTATGACTCGTTTACCTATAACCTTGTTCAATACTTAGGAGAGCTTGGTGCCACCGTGGTCACAAAAAGGAATGATTCGATTAGTGTATCTGAAGCTCTAGAAATGAAGCCGGAGGCAATAATTCTATCACCTGGCCCCTCAATTCCTGACAATGCTGGTATTTGTCTTAAACTAACTTTGGAAGCTGCAAAATCAAATATTCCACTTATGGGCGTTTGCCTGGGACATCAAACAATAGGCCAAGCGTTTGGTGGCACTATTGTAGCTGCAAAATCAATAATGCATGGGAAGACAAGCTTAATTGAACACTCTAAGAAAGAAATTTTTAAAGAAATTCCATCTCCATTTAAAGCAACAAGATATCACTCTTTGATAGTAAGTGAAAAAAAACTACCGGACTGTTTAAAAATCACTGCCAGAGTAGAAGATGGGACAATTATGGGTTTACAGCACCGCAAAAAGAAAATTTATGGGGTCCAGTTTCATCCTGAATCCATCGCTTCTGAATTCGGCCATAGAATGATTAAAAACTTCCTATCCCAAGTAAAGGGATTCAAATGACCGAAATAATGAAACGAATTATCCAACATGCAGTTGACGGCCCACTGTCTGAAGAGGATGCTATGTGTGCCTTCAATGAAATAATGAGTGGAAACGTGCTGGAAGGACAAATTGCTGCTTTCCTAATGGCTTTAAAATGTAGAGGCGAGGCAGTAGATGAGATTAAAGCTGCAGCACAAGTAATGCTAAATAAATGCAGAAAAGTACTCGCACCCAAAACTGCAATAGATATTGTTGGTACTGGTGGCGATGGAAAAGGAACGCTTAATATTTCCACAGCAACGGCTCTAGTCGTTGCCTCATGCGGTGTAACTGTGGCGAAGCATGGTAATAAAAATATTTCTTCCCAGTCAGGTGCAGCTGATGTTCTTGAACATCTAGGGGTAAAAACTATGGTGGAGCCACACATAGTCGAAAGATCAATTAAAAAAGCAAATATTGGGTTTATGATGGCACCCATTCATCACCCAGCTGTAAAAAATGTAATGCCCATACGTCAAATGTTAGGAATTAGGACTATTTTTAACATACTTGGTCCATTAACAAACCCGGCAAACGTAAAATACCATCTTATCGGAGCCTACGATATCAACCTTTTAACGCCGATGGTTACCACACTAAAACAGTTAGGCTCAAAACGTGCTTGGTTAGTGCATGGTCACGATGGTATTGACGAAATTTCTATTTCGAGTCCTACTACTATATTTGAGCTAAATGATGGCATGATAAACTCATTTGAAATAAAACCAAGCGATGCAGGGCTTCGCACTCATGCTCTCTCATCAATTCTAGGAGGGTCACCTGCCGAAAATGCTCGGCACCTCACAGCTTTATTAAACGGAGAAATTAGTGCGTATAGAGATGCCGTACTATTGAACTCTGCCGCAGCCCTATTAATAGCAGGACTTACCAAAAATTTAAAAGAAGGCGTTGCAATCGCTACTCATGCTATCGATTCTGGAACTGCGAAAAATACATTAGAATTATTATCTGAAAGCACAAAAGAAATTTAAATGACCGATATTTTAAAAAAAATTAAAGCTTACAAAATTGAGGAGGTTAAAGCAACCAAGCTAACAACCTCAGCCTACTCGTTGGAGCAGAAAGCTAAGAGGAATCCACTCCCTCTAGGTTTTGAAAATCGTTTAAGAGTAAAGCAAATAACCTCTTACGGTATTATTGCTGAGATTAAAAAAGCTTCCCCTTCCAAAGGTATAATCCGATATGATTTTAATGTAGGCCAGATTGCAAATGCTTATGAAAGTGGCGGAGCTGCCTGCTTGTCTGTTTTAACTGATTTTAATAGTTTTAAGGGAGAAAATCAATTTATAGCCGAAGCAAGAAAATCATCATCAATTCCAATCTTGCGTAAAGATTTTCTATATGATCCATATCAAGTACTTGAAACGAGAGCTTTAGGAGCGGATTGTATTTTAATAATCATGGCAATGGTGTCAGATCAACAAGCGGAAGAGTTAGAAGACTGTGCCATTTTTTGGGGAATGGACGTCTTGGTTGAAGTTCATAACGAAAAAGAACTTGAGCGAGCACTAAACCTAAAATCAAAATTAATTGGGGTGAATAATAGAAATCTTAAAACATTTAATATTAGATTAGAAACTACTGAAGAACTCGCGGTAAAAATTCCAAAAAACTACCTGATCGTCTCTGAGTCGGGTCTACTAAACAAAGGGGATCTAAATAGAATGGCAAAAGAAAATGTGCGGTCGTTCTTAATTGGAGAAAGTCTGATGCGACAAAACAATATCAATGCGGCAATTAAAGCTCTGCTTGATTAAAATAATGAAAAGTACATTAACACATTTCGATAAAACTGGTTCCGCACAAATGGTTGATGTTACTGATAAAGCAGAAACACATAGAATTGCAGTGGCAGCTTGTACAGTGAATCTATCTTCCCAATCAGTTCAACTAATCAAAGATGGTGACGCAAAAAAAGGTGATGTACTGGGGGTTGCTAGGTTGGCTGGAATAATAGCCGCTAAAAAAACGTCTGATATCATACCTCTCTGTCATCCCTTATCGTTATCAAAAATTAGTATAGAATTTATAATAAATGCTGATCATAATCATATTGAAATTCAAGCTACAGTGAAAACATCTGGGAAAACTGGAGTGGAAATGGAGGCTCTGACGGCCGTTTCTATCTCAGCTCTTACAATTTATGATATGTTAAAGTCTGTAGACAAATCTATCATTATAAAAGACACGCGCTTACTTTTCAAAGATGGTGGAAAATCAGGTACCTTCAAAAATACTGAAAACTTACTATGATTTCAACAAACATAGCTCTAAAACATTTGTTAAAGCTTTCAGAAGTAAAAAATACAGAAGTAGTACCACTCGAGGAATGCTCAAATAGGGTCTTAGCGAACAACCTGATAGCTTCACATAATCAACCTCCATTTGATTGCTCTGCAATGGATGGCTATGCCCTAAACATAGATGATAAAATTGCGGGTTATGTCCTAAGAATTATTGGCGAGTCTGCCGCGGGCAAAAATTATGCAGGAATGGTTAAATCAGGAGAAACAGTGCGAATTTTTACAGGAGCACCCATGCCTCTTGGTACAAACTGCGTTGTTATTCAGGAAGATATCATTCAAAAAAATAAGAATATAATATTGAAGGAGACTGTTGAAAAAAGTCATTTTGTCCGAACAAAAGGCCTAGACTTTCTTCAAGGGTATACCGTTCGGGCCCCACTCCTGATAAAGCCTTCAATGGTTTCGCTTATAGCGGCTATGAACTTTGATAAAGTAGAGGTCTACCAAAAACCCAAAATAGCAATTCTTGCAACTGGATCCGAATTAGTTCCACCAGGAAAAAAAGTGCCGCCAAATAAAATTGTGTCATCCAACACATATGGACTAGCCGCAATGTTGGAATCCTTTGGAGCCACTCCACATATTTTCCCTATAGCTAAAGATAGTATAAAAGATATCTCTCAAGCTATTGAAAGTGCTAAGAAATTTGATCTTACGTTAACAATAGGAGGGGCATCAGTTGGAGATTATGACTTAGTAATAAAGTCAGCGGAAGTACACAAAATAAAACTTGCGTTTCATGGAGTGGCTATGAAGCCCGGTAAACCCCTGTTTGCAGGAACCATCAACGAAAGACTGATAATAGGTCTACCAGGAAATCCCGTTTCAGCGTTAGTATGTTGTCAAATAATGGTTAAGCCAGTTATACAAAAAATGTTAGGTTTGAGAGTGACTTTTCCAAGCTTAAAAATTTTTGCACAATTAGGAACTGCACTAAGTGCAAATGGTAAAAGAGAACATTATCTTAGAGCAACATTACGACAAGAAAGTGGATTGAATATTGTAGATCCAATCCAAAACCAAGATAGCTCACTTCTAACTCAGCTTAGAAACTCAAATTCATTAATCAAGCGAGTGCCATTCGCTCCTGAGGCAGCGGCTGGGGAAATAGTGGAGGTTCTCCCCTTTTTTACAGAATTTAGTTGACATAAAATAAGAACATGTGTAGAACAAAGTATACTTTACTTTAGGGATGTTTCAAGATGCTCACAAAAAAACAACTCGTTTTACTGCAGTTTATTGATGATAATACAAGTAAGAGTGGTATCTCGCCATCATTTGATGAAATGAAAGAAGCCTTGAACCTTAAGTCAAAATCGGGAATTCACAGACTAATTGTAGCATTAGAGGAGCGCGGTTTCTTAAGAAGGTTACCCCACAGGGCTAGAGCATTAGAAGTGATTAAGAGAGTTAAACTACCAGCCACAGAGATTAAACCACTCGAAACAAGGGTAATACAGTTAAAAAATGTTCAAAAAGAGCGAAGCAAAGAAAATAGTTTACAAATACCGCTCTTAGGGAGGATAGCAGCTGGTGTGCCAATAGAGGCACTTCCAGATTTAGCCAATAATATCAATATCCCTCCACAGATGATGGGACAAGGACAACACTTTGCTCTCGAAGTAAAAGGTGAGTCGATGATTGACGCTGGTATTAACCATGGTGATATTGTCGTAATTAAAGAGCAGAACCAAGCTCAAAATGGCGATATCGTGGTCGCACTTATTAATGAGCAGGAAGCGACTTTGAAACGACTTTACAAAAAAGGTCCAATTATTGAACTAAAACCAGCTAACTCTAGCTTTTTAACTCAGGAATATGAGGCCAGCGAGGTAACTATCCAAGGTCGACTAGTCGGATTGCTTCGAACATATTAAGTTAGTTAGTTAGTTAGTTAGTTAGTTAGTTAGTTAGTTAGTTAGTTAGTTAGTTATCAATCAAACAAATATAATGGGATTACTAATTCAATAAATGTTCAATTATTGAACATTTATTACTTTGTGTTATTCTAGTATTAAGAAAAAATTATACTACCTTCAATAACGCTCAAGAGACAAATATATGACCAAAACAATAATAACACGTTTTGCTCCCTCGCCTACTGGCTTTTTACATATAGGAGGAGCAAGAACAGCACTCTTTAACTGGTTATATGCAAAAAATAAAGGTGGTAAGTTCTTGCTTAGAATTGAAGACACTGATCTTGCTAGATCAACTAATGAAGCTACCTCAGCTATCTATAGAGGGCTTGAGTGGTTGAAGCTAGAGTGGGATGGGAAAGCAATAAGTCAGGCTAAAAACTTTGAAAGACATCAAGAAATCGCTGAGCATCTCATAAATAAAGGGTTAGCCTATCGATGCTATGCTACTCAACAAGAAATTGCAGATTACCAACAGATTGCCAAAGTAAAGGGTATTTCGACTGTTTATAAGTCTCCTTGGAGAGACGTAAACTCTCAATCGTTCGGAAAAAGGAATAGTGTAATTCGCCTTAAGTCGCCTGACACCGGCGTAATTCAGGTACATGATAAAGCAAAGGGAAGAGTTACATGGAAAAATAATACTCTTGATGACTTAGTTTTACTACGTCAAGACCAAACACCAACCTACATGCTTGCCGTGGTGGTGGACGACCACGATATGAACGTATCTCTGGTTATGAGGGGCGATGATCATTTAACCAATACAGCAAGACAAATTTTAATTTACAATGCAATGGAATGGGAAATTCCTGACTTTGCACACTTACCGCTAATAAATGGACCAGATGGAAGTAAACTGTCTAAGCGACATGGTGCAGTTGGAGTATCTGAGTACGAAAGAATGGGGTACCCCGCTGAAGCTCTCAATAACTATTTAACGCGGTTAGGATGGAGCCATGGTGATGAAGAATACTTTACAGAAAAGCAAGCAATAGAGTGGTTTACATTAGAAAACATTGGGAAAAGTCCAGCACGTTTTGATAAAAAGAAATTAGATAATATTTCAAAGCAACATATAATGGGAATGAGCCCTGAAAAATTAATTAAAAATATAAAAAGTTTTTCGATATCGCAAAAGAAAGCTGTGATAACCGAAAAGCATGAATTGACATTCAAAAACAATATCAAAATTCTTAGAGAAAGATCAAAAACCTACTCTGATATATATGATAATGCTCAATTTTTTGTAATGGAGCGGCCAATAGTCATTGATGAGATTGACGGCGAGCTTTTAACTGCATTAAGCCTTAAAATGCTTCAAAGATTGACTCTCAAGTTATCCGATGCTAATTGGAACCTCTTTAACTTGGAAGAAATACTAAGTACATTCGTATCAGACGAAGAAACTAAATTTCAGTTGGTAGCCCAGCCACTGCGGGTAGCATTGTTAGGAAAAAAGAGCTCACCAAACATTGCAGAAATAATGAATATACTTGGGCGGGAAGAAACATTAAATCGACTGTCTGATGTTTTCTGACTAAGAAAAAAAATAATAAATAGTGGTCATTTATATTTTGCGATTACAATATTTTAGGAATATCAACTCAAAGTAGAAATTAAAGTTAGTTAGAGGTAAAACCATAATGTTGAATAAATTATCCCCTGCAGTCCTAAAAATAGGTAATAAAAGCGTAGAGTTACCTGTTATTTCTGGTTCGGTAGGTCCCAATGTTATGGATATTCGTCAACTTTATGAGAAAACAGATACATTTACACTAGACCCAGGCTTTACATCTACCGCATCGTGTGAAAGTTCAATAACCTATATTGATGGAGATAAAGGTGAGCTACTATACAGAGGATATCCAATTGACCAACTTGCAAACAAATCAAGCTTTATAGAGGTTTGCTACCTACTGTTATATGGGGAACTCCCATCTAAGTCTGAACTAGATGATTTTAATAATCGAGTATCACGGCATACAATGCTTCACGAGCAAATCCGCTACTTCTACAGAGGTTTTCGGCGGGACGCACACCCAATGTCAATAATTTGTGGCGTTCAGGGAGCTATGTCATCATTTTACCATGACAGTACAGATATAAATGATCCATGGCAAAGAGAAGTAGCCTCGATAAGAATGATAGCAAAACTGCCTACGATTGCTGCCTGGGCTTATAAATACTCTTTGGGACAACCCTTTGTGTACCCTAAAAATAATTTGAGTTATGCAGAAAATTTTCTTCAAATGTGCTTTGCGGTACCTGCCGAACCCTATGTTGCGGACGCTATTCTTGTAAAAGCAATGGATCGAATTTTTACTTTGCATGCTGACCATGAACAAAACGCATCCACCTCAACCGTTAGATTAGCGGGCTCATCAGGAGCCAACCCATTTGCATGTATTGCAGCTGGGATAGCTTGCTTATGGGGACCAGCTCATGGTGGTGCTAATGAAGCCTGTCTAAATATGTTGCGTGAAATTGGTACAATAGATAAAATTCCAGAATTTATAAAAAGAGCAAAAGATAAAAACGATCCGTTTCGTCTGATGGGCTTTGGTCACAGAGTTTATAAAAACTTTGATCCAAGGGCTAAGGTAATGAAAGAAAGTGCAGATGAAGTGCTAGAATTAATGGGAATTGAAAACAACCCAACTTTGCAAGTTGCTAAAGAATTAGAACGAATAGCACTTAAAGATCAATACTTTATTGAAAAAAAGCTCTATCCAAATGTTGATTTTTATTCAGGTATAATTTTAGATGCCATGGGTTTTCCTACTTCAATGTTTACACCGATTTTTGCTTTAGCACGCACAGTAGGATGGATTTCTCAATGGAAAGAGATGATATCGGATCCAGCTAACAAAATTGGTAGACCCCGTCAGCTTTACACTGGAAGTCCTTACCGCGACTATGTAGATTTCGAAAACCGCTAACGAACGGTTACGAAATATTAGAGCCTTATTTGTCTAAAAATCTTAAAATTGACCTTGCAGCCCTAATTTTTGGGTCTAAATCATTTGCTCCTAATGCGTTCATTGCAAACTTCACATAGTCTCGCTGGCGATCAGCTTGAGTGCTATCGGTCAACAAGTAGATTAAAGATGTAGCAATATTTTGATAGTTACATTTAGAAAATAATAATTCAGGAATTGCTGCCTGATTTGTAAGGATATTTATTAAGGTAGCACTCTTTAATTTTACAAAGTTTTTTAGTAAAATCTCAGTCATAAATGACGCTCGATAACCAACCAAAAGAGGTGCACCCATTCGAGCTATTTCGAGTGTTATTGTTCCTGAAGTTGCTAAGGCTGCTAAAGACGTACTAAAAAGCATACGCTTTCTTTCCTCGAATTTCATTGGGTCATCTTTTTCGTATAATTGTATTACCGGAACATTAGAAAATTTTAGATAACTTTTAACAAGTTCACAGACATTTGGGGGTGAAGCTATTATAAAAACAAGGTTTGGAAATTTTTTTGCAACAGATTCAAGGGATTTTAGGTAAATTGGCATCATCTTAACAATCTCAGTACGTCTTGACCCTGGTAAAATTGAAACGATTGGAGTTTCCCTTTCAATACCCAGCGAACTCCGGAATAAACGAATTTCTTGATTAGATGGAATATCCTCTGACACTATTGGGTGACCTACAAAGTCACAAGTCATTCCAGCAGCCTCCATAAATGGAGGCTCAAAGGGTAGAATTGCTAAAACATGGTCTAAAAACTTTCCCATTGTTCTTGCTCGATATCCTCTCCATGCCCACACACTTGGAGCAACATAGTGTATAGTTTTAACAGTTGGCCATTTTTGTTTAATTTTTTTGGCAATCCTTAGTGAAAAATCTGGACTATCGATAGTTATAATTAGGTCTGGTTTCCATACCAGAGCGTATTTGACCATCCGATTAATTACGCTTAAAATTTTTGGTAACTTTGGTATTATTTCAAAGAAGCCCATGACTGACAACTCATTAAAATTAAATAAAGTTGTTACCCCTCTACTTCTCATTAAAGGACCACCAATCCCTTGAAAGACCAACTGTCCTTTTCCTTTTAGTTCACTATTTAAGCCATCTATAAGGTTGGCCCCCAATTTATCACCAGAGGGTTCTGTTGCAATAATTAAAATTTTTAATTTCATGAACTATTTCACTTCTTTGACCAGATAAAAATTCCTAAATCATTTGCAAGCTTTATGACTTTCGGTGGATCCAGCACGATGACTTCAGCGTGCTTAATAACAATACCATTTAAACCTGCTTTTTTCACGCCCTTAACCGTATTTACCCCAATAACTGGTTGATCAATGAATAAATTCTGACCATTCTTTGGTGACTTGTACAATAAACCACCAGAAAAAAAAGAGGGTTGATCTTTTTTTAACATCCAAAGATACCTCAGCATTGCATCAGTGCCCGGAGAAGTCTCAAAAGCAAGGCAAGCTCCTCCTGAAACAACTACACTTTGACCTAAGTCTGCAGAAGACATGAGAGTTAATATCTGCACAGACTTCTCAGCATCATTCATATCAGATTTGTTAGGCTTGCGTTTTGTTAAAAACTCTTTTTTTGGAAACATGTTTGGCACTAGATCAGATATATTTAAAGGTATCAGATGTTTGTTCTCAAAT
>Ga0209425_10002157_pt1 | contig 22228 bp, 23 predicted proteins | sample COG_05_FD_184749 | JGI IMG/M metagenome (GOLD analysis project Ga0209425, IMG submission 184749) | Pelagic Microbial community sample from North Sea - COGITO 998_met_05 (SPAdes) (version 2) | ecosystem: Environmental > Aquatic > Marine > Neritic zone/Coastal water | place: Helgoland, sampling...
TTCCAACAAGCTAGCCTCATCTTTATTAAGCTGCTTAACTCTTTGTTTGGCTAGATTCAGTTCAGCTTGAAGCCTCCCAATTTGTGGAATTGTTTCCTCGAGTACTTCTATTTTCTCATATTCTGTCAAGTACGTTAACTCATTCATTAGTATAATTTTCCCCGAGTAAATTAATATTATGATTTCTTAATACTAACATCCTAAAAATGAAGCTATGATAACTCTCACACTTTTTTTGGAATGTCACTAAAAATACTTTTATGCAGTTCTTATACCATTACTATTTATAATAATTTTTCTAATAACTCGAACACTCTTTTCTTGTATCTTTGCAATAACTTCCACTCGAAGCACTTTTCATAGAGTCGTTTCAACTAACTAATAAAGTTATATTCACGGAAAAATCCAACTATTGTTGAAGTGAAATAGCATTGACACATCCAATCGTCTTTTTAAAAAATTTAAATACTTCTTCTCAAAGTAATCGCGTTGTCAGCTTACTTATTAGATCAATAAATCGGTAACTGCACTTTTATATGCTTGGCGATAATGTTGGCGAATGAAAAAATTACCCTGTGTGCCTTAAGAAACCGTTGGAAAACTAAACTCTATTCGGAATTTTCCGAATTTCAAATTACAGTTGCATCCTTGGAATGCAACTGTAATAATATTTTTTATGAAAGTACTGCATAAATTTCAAAAAAAACTAAATAATGATAAATACATAAATAAAGTCAGTTTTGATAAAAACGAGCTTCAATCAATTTTACAAATTTATGGTAAAATGGTATCATTGGGTTACTGGAGAGATTATAGTATTTCATCGTCTTTTTCTCAGGCAATTTTTTGCGTTTTTAAACAGACTTCAGAACAACCATTATACATGATAATCAAATCACCAAAATTAAGAAAAAAAAATCGACTGTACTCTATTGTTGCATTAGATGGCCAAATAATAAATCACGGTATCAGTCTAAACTCTGTTTTATCAATTTTCCATAAAAAATTATTGAAAGCTGTATGAAGCTAAAAACCTTTTAACAAAATTGTTTAATTCCCATCAGGCCAACGAGAAAAAGGAAACGGTGGTCTATCATCTTTCCATAAACAGAAAGATATAGCAGAGGAGTTCCACTTTACTAGACTACTGGAAAACTCATAAATATATTTATTTGGTTCAGCTCTAAAGACTACTGACAGAATTTGAATCACCGTTAAAATCCATAGGATTGCTTCGGAAAATCCATAGCCAAACAAAATGACAATTGCATAAAATACTCTAACCCATTTACTTCTAGTTGGATAATAATCATTAGGATTTTTATCTATACCCATCTAAACTTCCCATCTTGAAGGTTTTGATTTTTAAAATTGATTTCATGAAGACTATAGTACTAAATATAAGCAAGAAAAGATATTTTTCAATCTTACGAGCATTTAAGGAGATTTATGCGTAATTTTCATTATCCCGGCCGTTCTCCAGTTTACTCCACTAATGGTATGGTGGCCACCTCTCATCCCATTGCATCAAAAACTGCACTCAATGCTCTGGAAAATGGAGGTAACGCAGTTGATGCAGCAATTGCAGCTGCCCTCGTGTTGCCTATATGTGAGCCGCAGATGACCGGACTATACGGAGATATGTTTGCTTTAGTTAAGTTGGCCGGTTCAGAAAAAATTATTGGACTCAATGGATCTGGGAAATCACCTTCTGCGTTGAATTCATCCATATTAAGAAAAGAAGGTCATACTGTAGTAGGAGTGAATAGTGCCCATTCAATAACGCTCCCTGGAGCAATTTCTGCGTTTGAAAAGTTAGCCGAAGACTTTAGTGTGCTTGGGCTTGCTGAAGCCTGTAAACCAGCAATTTATTATGCTGAAAATGGTGTTCCTGTAGCACCGAGAGTAGCCTTTGACTGGGAAAAAAGTTCTTCTACACTTTCGCCAAATTCAAGGAAGCATTACCTAATCAATGGCAGAGTTCCTAGAATAGGTGATATTTTCAAGGCCCCTCTTCAATCTGATGTTCTACGAAAAATTGCTAAACAAGGAGCTAAGGGTTTTTATACTGGTGCAGTAGCCGACGATTTGATCTCATCATTAAAAAACCTAGGCGGCATGCACACAATGGAAGATCTTTATAATGTATCATGCGATTATGTTGACCCCATTAGTGCCCATTATAATGGGGTTGACTTGATAGAACTGCCTCCCAATGGGCAAGGTGCAACTGCCCTTCTTCTAAGTAAAATACTTTCAAATTTTGATTATAGTGACCTAGATCTTTTGGGTTCTGAACGCGTGCATCTTGAAACTGAGGCGTCAAAGTTAGCCTATAATGCACGAAATTTATTTATTGGAGATCAGGACTATATGCAAAGAGAAATCAACACATTTTTCGATGACAAATCGTCTTCAAACCTTGCTAATTTGATAGACTTAAAGAAGGCCTCCCCAAATCTTAAAAGTCAAACTGAAGAAGTCCATTTGGATACAGTTCTTGTTACTGTTGTCGACAAAAATAGATGTGCAGTATCCTTAATATTTTCCATATTTCACGCCTTTGGTTCTGGTCACTCATCTGAAAAGTATGGTTTGCTATTTCAAAACAGGGGTGCTGGCTTCACCTTAGAGAAAGATCATCCTAACGAACTCATAGGCAATAAAAGGCCATTACATACTATTATTCCAGCTATGGTTAAAAGGAATGGAGAATTGATGATGGCTTATGGCGTAATGGGTGGTCAATATCAACCGGCAGGTCATGTTAGAATCTTATCAAATATAATTGATTATGGACTGAATATTCAAGACTCGATTGACAGCCCAAGAAGTTTTTCAGATAGCAGCGGTCTTCTTTTAGAGCAGGGTTATGATCACAAGGTGGCTTCCGATTTGACTGAGATGGGCCATGCTATTATCCGGCCCAATGCCCCTCTAGGAGGAGCCCAAGCAATAGTAATAGACGATGAACAAGGAACTTTAATAGGAGGATCAGATGCCCGAAAAGACGGATTAGCTCTTGGTTATTAATCTTACAAAGTTATTTTAATTTAGCCTGTCGACAAATTGGTACTTTCCGTCAGCCATCTTACCAAAAAGCTCCTGTACTTCTGGGTGATCAACAGGTTCTCCACTTTCGTCGCCAACCAAATTTTGTTCTGATACATAAGCGATATAGTAACTCGTTTCATTTTCGGCAAGTAGATGATAAAATGGTTGGTCCTTCTTAGGCCTGTAGTCCTCTGGAATAGAATTCCACCACTCATCAGTATTATCAAAGGTTGGATCAACATCAAATATTACTCCCCTAAAAGGGTGTATTCTATGCTTTACCACTTGTCCAATCGCAAATACTGCATTTCTATTAATCATAGATTCTCCTCCACTCTTCATTGCTTAAACTGCTCTATTAAAAAAGTCTAGAAAAAGACACATAATTTTCGTAGTTGTGTTCAAGTTAAAAAGCTATATTGATATATGAAAATTGTTGAGGCATCCAAAATGAAATACATAATTCTTTGTTTGGCATTATTGGGAATTTCCTGCAGTCTAATACCATCAAAGAAAATGTCTCAGCACGATGCATGCTCAATAATTGAGGCAAAGCGATCCTGGAAAACTGCCCTGATTAATACTAATGCAAAATGGAACATATCACCAGGAATGCAACTTTCTTTTATTCTAACAGAGTCCAATTTTCGACCGCGAGCTAAAACAGCACGGAAATATTTTCTTGGTGTTTTTCCGGCTGGAAGGCTTTCTTCTGCCTTTGGGTATGCTCAAGCAATTGATTCAACATGGGAGGAGTATAAGAATAAATCAGGTAATAGGTTTTCAAGTAGAACAAATTTTGCGGACTCAGTAGATTTTATAGGTTGGTATGCTAGCGAAACTGCAAAGAAGTTAAAAATTTCTGAATCAGACGTTTTTAATCAGTATTTAGCATATCATCAGGGACATAAAGGCTATCAAAGAGGATCATATAAAACCAAATCAAACTTGCTAAAGGTCGCACGCCGAACTCAAGCCAATGCTCGAACATTTAATTTACAATTGAAGAATTGTGGATGATCATGGAATATTAATTGTGTTTTAAAATTAAGGTTTCTTCTTCTAAAAAAACTTCAAGTTTTTCTATATCAAGTAAATCTAGGAGACCTATCGAACTTAGCCATATACTTGCTTCAGAAATCCTATTTAAGTTTGCCTGACAAATTCGTTCTCTACCATTCTTTTTTTTAATAATAAGCCCACAAGTATGAAGCACTCGTAAATGCTTAGAGGTAGATGCCAAACTTAAATTTGATTTTATTGCAATATCACTCACTTTAAGGTCCTCAGACACGAGCATTGAAAGAATACACCTTCGGTGCTTATCAGAAAGAGAGAAAAATATTTTATCTAAATGTTCATTTTCAATTTTTTTAATCTGCACTCTAAATTTCTGACTTTGTGATTTGAGGGCAGTTTTACAAAAAAAAAACTAATAATCAACTGCTTAGTTGATTAATTATTTCCTTAACTAAACTAATTAATAAATTAGTTGTAATAAGTTAAAAAAAGAAAGTTAATAAATAGTTGTTTACAATCAGACGTTTAGCGAGCCTGCTAATTAAGAATAATGTATTGACTATATGATTACTGATGAATACATTGCGGTTAACTTAATTAGTATTGAAGTTAGATTTAAAGTAGATCGAAGGAAAAACATTTTAGATATTACCACATGACCCTCTTACCTGAAAAGCCAGACAAGTTGAAAGAATTAAGTGAAAGAATTCTATTAGCTCAGAGAAAAGGAGTGGCTGGAAAAGAACATTCAACAAGTAAAAAAAATGTGAGTTACGTTTGGAGAATGGTACTTGAACTGGTTATAGGAATGGTACTTGGATTTGGGATTGGATTTAGTTTAGATAAGTGGTTAGCGACAGCCCCTCTAATGATGATAATTATGTCGTTATTTGGATTCGCCGCTGGAATTAGGACTATGATGATGACTGCGAATGAATTTATTAAATTAAATAAAAAAGTACGAACAGAGGAGTGATAAACATTTGAAAGAAAGCAGTGAAAGTCAATTTAATATCCATCCAATGGACCAATTTATTATTGAGCCAATACTTTCTGGAGCAGAAGTTTTGGAATGGTATACTTTTACGAATCAGGCACTTTGGATGCTAATTAGTTTAGTGGCTATCTCTTTACTATTTGTTTTTGGTATAAGAAAAAATGAGGTTATACCCGGAAGACTGCAATCAATTGCAGAGATCCTGTATACATTTGTAAAGAAAATGGTCGTTGATATTGCTGGCCCCGAAGGTCTCAAATATTTTCCATATATTTTCACTTTATTCATCTTTATCTTATTCGGTAATATACTAGGATTACTTCCATTTAGTTTTACAGTAACAAGTCATATAGCAGTTACCGGAATACTAGCTTTAGCAGTATTCTTGTTCGTTACAATTCTCGGTTTTGTGAAAAATGGATTTAAATTTCTTGGATTGTTCTGGATCTCGAGTGCTCCCCTAGCCTTACGACCGGTACTTTTAATTATAGAAGTTATTTCATATTTTGTTCGCCCAGTGAGCCATTCCATAAGGCTAGCAGGCAATATGATGGCCGGCCATGCAGTAATAAAAGTATTTGCTGGTTTTGCTGGAGCGCTTGGGTTTGGAGCGATAGCCCCAATAGTAGCAATAATGGCCGTTTATGGTCTAGAGATGTTAGTTGTCGTAATTCAAGCCTATGTATTTACAATTCTAACTTGCGTATACCTGAATGATGCACTTCATCCAGGACATTAATTTAACAAAAAAAGGAAAAACGTTATGGAAGGCGATATAGTACAAATGGGTAAGTTTATTGGTGCAGGACTAGCTTGCACTGGTATGGGGGGTGCAGCTGTAGGAGTTGGTCACGTTGTTGGAAACTTCTTGGCAGGGGCTCTGCGGAACCCTAGTGCAGCACCGGGACAAACAGCAACTATGTTTATTGGCATTGCATTTGCTGAAGCACTTGGAATCTTTAGTTTCCTAGTAGCCCTTCTTTTGATGTACGCGTAAATGTATTGATAAGTATTAACCCTTAATAAGGCTGGACTTAAGAAATGGCTACAAATAATACTGCTGAGGCATCCTCTGGAGGGATGCCGCAGCTCGACTTTAGTACTTTCCCTAATCAAGCATTCTGGCTTGTTGTAACGCTACTTTGCTTATTCATGATGGTTCGACTTTTGATAATTCCAAGAATGGATAACATTCTAGCCAATAGAAGAAAGGTTATTGAAGAAGATTTAGTAGGAGCAGAAAAGTTTCGCGATGCAGCTGAGGAACTTAAAAACGCTCTTACCGCCGAAGTTGACTCTGCTCGTGCAAGATCAAATGAAATTCTGTCAAAAAACAAACAAAAATCGAAGTTAAATTATAAAAAAGGAATGGCCGAAGCTTCTGAGATTACTACAAAATTATTAGTAGACTCTGATAAATTGATTGGTAAAATGCAGAAAGATGCAGCCCAACAGGTAGATCAAATTTCTGATGAGATTGTGCCGGAGTTAATAAAAAAAATGTCCTCCTGAAGATAAATTACGGTCACCCAAGAGAGAAAATAGAACAATGGTTAGTATACGGAAAATAACTTATAGATTTTTAATAACGGTACTAATTGGAATTTTTCCAATTTTCGTTCAGCCAGTTATAGCTGCTGACGATGTAGCTTTTCTCAGTCTAGATAATACAAATCTTGTGGTATTAATTGCTTTTCTAGCCTTCATTGCTATACTTCTTTACCTGAAAGTTCCTGCTAAAATAACTGAGCTGTTGGACAATAGACAGCAGTCTATTAAAGATGAAATAGATGGTGCGACATCTCTCTTAGAAGAGTCAAAATCTTTGCTGGCAGACCTTGAGCGTGAGCACAAGGTTAATATAGCCAAGGCGGAGACAATTCTTAGTGACGCTGAAATTGAAGCAAAAAGATCTCTGACAGAATCCAAGAAAGAAATCAGAATGGCAATTGAGCGAAAAATAAAATTAGCAGAAGAACAGATAAAAGCATCCGAGAAATTGGTTATAAAAAGTATTAAAGATAGGGCTATTGATAAAGCTTTCCTGACCACTGAAAGCCAATTAAGGGAATTGCCAAAATCTGGATTGAACAAAACTCTTCTTGAAGACTCACTAGCAAGTTTAGATCAAGACTTTAAAAAATTATAATAATAGTAAATCGGTTGTTACATTTTTAACTTTCAGTCTCCTAAAATTAGTGGATAAGCTTCAGTCAAACTAGGCGGACATACTTATTGTCTATTTAATGTTCTGATGGACTTTAAACCCAGAAAAATCTTCCGCTAAGCCAACCAAAAGAGACCTTAGCTTGAAGGAGATACAATTGACAAAAAAAATTCAAGTGCTGGGTATCGGCAACGCGATGGTTGACATGCTGATAGAATGCACTGAGGAGTTTCTAAATCAGAATTCTATAAAAAAAGGTGTTATGGAACTTATTGGATTAGAACATTCCAACCAACTTTATAAAAGCTTTGACCATCAGAGCCAGGTGTCAGGAGGTTCTGGTGCTAATACTATAGTGGGATTAGCTTCACTAGGTGCCACCACCAGTTATATTGGAAAGGTCAGAGATGATATACTCGGACAAAAATTCCGCGATGATTTAATCAATAAGGGTGTGAACTATAAAACAACACTCGCTAAAAAAAATAATGTTAATGAAACTGGTAGATGTATGGTTTTTGTTACTCCCGATGGAGAGCGATCAATGTGTACATATCTTGGCGTCACTGAGTCTCTCGAAGAAACTGATATTGATGCTGAACTCGTAAGTCAGTCAGAATGGATATATTTAGAGGGCTACAGATTTGATGGACAGGATAGTGAACTAGCTTTCGCAAAAGCTCTCGATATTGCAAAGCGTAATTTTTGCAAAACTGCTTTAACTTTGTCTGATCCATTTTGTGTTGCAAGAAATATGTCTGCATTTAAAAAAATGATTACTGATGATATCGACTTACTTTTTTGTAATGAAGCAGAGCTGAAATTACTCTACCAGACTGGTGATTTAGATGAAGCAGTCAGAAAAGCCTCCAATGATGTAGAGTTACTAGCCTGCACCATAGCAGAAAAAGGGGCTGTTATATCTAATGAAGGAAATATTTTTTCAGTACCTGCTAAAAAAACAAATGTGGTAGACACTACTGGGGCGGGTGATTTATTTGCTTCGGGTTTTCTATACGGGTTACTTACAAAAGAAGCTTTTGAGATTTGTGGACAGATGGGCAATCTAGCAGCCTCTGAAATTATTGGTCACTTAGGTGCACGCCCTGAGTCTGACCTAAAGTCACTATTTATTAATAAATTATCCCAATAAAAGTATCTAATTTCCTTATTCACTTGTGGCTACACGAAATACATCCTCTAATATAGGTTCAGAGGTTTCGATGTCCTTGATTGATATGTCAGCCTGTTTACATAAAGCAATTAGCTCCACCGCAGTAATTAACGATCGATCAAATGATAGCTCAAGAGAACCATTACTTCGCACTAAGACCTTAACTGCTCTTGGAAACATAGGTATCTTTTTTATCGTTTCTCTTGGATGAATTATAAGAACTTTATTGTGCACTTTGGCTAGAAGTGCCTCAGTCTCTCCATGCTCGACTAAAATTCCATTATTTAATATTCCAATTTTGTCACATATGTTTTGAGCTTCCTCTAAATAATGGGTTGTCAAGATAATTGTGGTTCCTAATTTACTCAGTTCTTTTATATAATCCCACAACATTTCCCTTAAATTTATGTCAACTCCTGCTGTTGGCTCATCTAAAATTAATATTGGTGGATTATGTACTAAGGCTTTCGCCATCAATAGCCTTCTCCTCATTCCACCTGAAAGTGCTCTTGCATATGAGTGCATAACATCAACTAGCCCAACCTTTTCTAAAATCTCTAAAGTTCTCCGTTCTCGCCTTGGCACCCCAAATAAACCAGCTTGGATTTCTAACGCATCGTAAGGCGATAAGAACGGATCAAGGTTTAATTCTTGAGGTACAACACCCAGGAACGATCGTGAGCGTTCTGGTTCTCTATCTTGGTCACAACCCCAAACTACAACAGAGCCACTCGTTTTATTCGTCAAACCAGCAACAATATTTATCATAGTTGATTTCCCAGCACCATTAGGACCTAAAAGACCAAAAATAGAACCTTTGGGGATTCTCAAATCCAATGTATCCAAGGCTATTTTTTGTTCTTGCCTTTTATTACCATAGTAAACTTTGGACACACCTATTAGCTCAATTGCATATTCCATTCTATTTGTCTTTTTATTAATAAAGTTTCTGATGAAATCATTGATCGGTTCAAGTCATGTTGATAGACTATATTTATCGAATCTCAATTAAAAGAGTATTTAGGGTTTCTACGAAAATAAAGGGAAGTTATGGCAATTACACCTCAAGAAATTGAAGAGGTTACCACTTTGACAGTCGCGTGCATGGGTGATTTAGAAAATAGAAATGAAGGTCATCCAAAAGTATGGCTTAGAATTGCTCCAGAGCTAGGCAATGTCATATGCCCTTACTGTGACAAAAATTTCATTTTTAAAAAAATTTAAATCCAGTTCGCTTGGTTAAAGTAGAAAATTATGAAAAATTGTTTTGGTAAAGGGCACAAACTTCATCTTATAGACGGGTCTGGATTTATTTTTAGGGCGTATCATGCACTTCCACCTCTCACTCGTTCGGATGGGGTTCCAGTAGGAGCGGTAGCCGGTTTTTGCAATATGATTTACCGAATGATAGAAACGAATAATGGCCCTAATGCGGCTACTCATCTAGCAGTAATATTTGATCACAAAGGTAAGACATTTAGATCTGAAATCTATCCAGAATATAAGGCTAACCGTCCACCTGCACCAGACGATCTTATTCCTCAATTTGATTTGATTAAAAAGGCAACGGTCGCCTTTAACCTACCATCAATTGAAATTGAAGGATATGAAGCAGACGATATAATTGCATCTTACGCAGTCCAAGCCCGTGAATTAGGGGCGGAAGTGACAATCGTCTCTTCCGATAAAGACTTAATGCAATTAGTTGGTAACGGGGTATCTATGTACGATGCCATGAAGAATAAAGTAATTCATCGTGAAGAAGTAATAGAAAAATTTGGCGTTGAGCCTAAAAAAGTCATTGATGTTCAGTCATTAGCCGGAGACAGTGTTGATAACATACCAGGTGCTCCAGGTATTGGAGTTAAAACAGCAGCACTATTAATAAGTGAGTACGGTGACCTTGACAGCTTACTGGAGCGAACTGATGAAATTAGACAACCCAAAAGACGACAAGCTCTCATTGATAATTTAGAAAAAATTATCATTTCGCGTGAACTAGTGACCTTAAAAACTGATGTGCCTCTACCACAAAAGTTAGATCAATTCCAACTAAAGGATATGAAACCTGAAATCATAATTAATTTTATGTCAGAAATGGGATTCAAAACTTTGACCAAGCGGATTTCAAACAAACTTAATTTCAATCCAATTAGCAATGAAAGCGATGTAACTATAGGCACAACGACTAGCCTGAAGAATAATGCCAGTCATGAGAAGTATATTCAAAATATCCCATACTCAAAATATTCAGTCGTCACAAATGATACTGACTTACAGTATTGGATAAACAAGATACGAAAGCGAGGATATTTCGCAGTTGATACGGAAACAACTTCACTCAATGAACTTGAAGCTGATTTAGTCGGGGTTTCATTATCAGTTTATCCAGGAGAAGCGTGTTATATTCCAATAGGTCACAAAAATGGTGAACAAGCAGATGGTAGCCTTTTTGATACAACAAGTCTGAACGCCAACCAACTAGAAAAAAGTTATGTAATTTCGAAACTTAAACCCCTTTTAGAATCTGAAAGTATTTTAAAGATAGGTCAAAATATTAAATATGATATAAAAATATTTCAAAAGGTAGGTATTTCAGTAACGTGCATTGATGACACAATGTTGATGTCCTACGCCTTGAATGCAGGACTGCATAGGCATAACATGAATACCCTTTCCGAATTATATCTGAACCATGAACCTGTAAAGATTCAATCCTTAATCGGAAGTGGAAAAACGGCTAAAACATTTGATAAAGTTTTGATAAATGATGCTGCACCCTATGCTGCAGAAGATGCAGATATTACGCTCCGGTTATGGCTTGTTTTTAAACCAAAACTATCACAGCAAAAACTGCTTAAAGTATACGAAAGTATGGAACGTCCGTTAGTTGCCGTTTTATCAAAAATGGAACTCAAGGGCATATCCATAAATAGAGAACTTCTAGCAAAAATGTCAAACTCATTAGCGCAACGACTTTCTATTTTAGAATCTGAAATTCACGCTTTAGCAGGTAAAAATTTCAATATTGGATCTCCAAAGCAACTTGGTGATATTTTGTTTATTTCAATGGGTCTTCCTGGTGGAAAAACAAGTAAAAATGGATCATTCTCAACTGGTGCTGAGGTCTTAGAGACTATCGCGGCTTCTGGTAATATCTTTTCAGAAAAAGTCCTGGACTGGCGTCAGCTTGCAAAACTTAAATCAACTTATACTGACGCACTAAGAGAGCATATAAACATCAATACGCAACGAGTGCATACCTCTTACGTAATATCAGGAGCATCAACAGGACGCCTATCTTCAACTGAGCCAAACCTACAAAATATACCTATTAGAACGGAAGAGGGCCGAAGAATTCGTGAAGCATTTATATCTAGTAAAGGTAATAAGTTGCTAAGCTTAGATTACAGTCAAATCGAACTCAGAGTTCTTGCTCACATGGCAAATATTCCAAGTTTAAAACAAGCATTTGCAAATAATGTGGATATCCATGCTTTAACTGCATCTGAAATGTTCAATGTACCACTAAATAAAATGACTTCTGAGATAAGGCGTAAAGCAAAAGCAATTAATTTTGGGGTAATTTATGGTATATCTGCCTTCGGCTTAGCTAATAATTTACGAATACCTCGAGAGGATGCAAAGGCTTTTATAGAAACCTATTTTAAGCGTTTTCCTGAAATAAAAGAATATATGGAATCGACTGTAAGTTTTGCAAAGAAGTACAACTATGTAGAAACATTATTCGGTCGACGAATTCATACTCCTAATATAAATACGAAAGGTCATGCATCTGGATTTGCTCAAAGAGCTGCAATAAATGCCCCTATTCAAGGTTCGGCAGCAGATATAATTAGACGAGCCATGATAAGAATACCTGAAATATTAGTGAGGAATTCATTATCAGGTGAAATGCTTCTTCAAGTTCATGACGAACTTATATTTGAAGTCCCCAAAAACGAAGTGGAAAAAACTACAGTATTAGTAAAACAAGCCATGGAAAATGCGTGCGAGCCAATAGTAAAACTTGATGTTCCTTTAGTAGTTGAGAGTGGCACAGGGAGTAATTGGTCAGACGCACACTGAATATAAATGCATTATCTATTCTTTACTACAGTTTTAGACAAGAAATTCTCAGCTCATCTGAGCTGTTCTAATTCATTTTGGATAGCCTTCAAAATATCTTTATTAATATGTCTTGCAACTACATTAGTCCCATAAACACCTGCTTCACTAAATGGATAAGAACCAACAGAAACATCAGAAAATTTAGTGGCAATTTCCTCTAACTTTTTAGCAATATCACCCTCTGACTTAAAAAATTTGACTGATATTGATAACATGGGAGATCCACAAACCAATGTGGGAATTATTGATCCAACCATAGCCTTAAAGATAGATGGAACGCCTGCCATAACGTAAACATTATTTAAAACAAACCCAGGTGCTTTTGAAATAGGATTCTCAATTAACGATGCTCCATGCGGTATTCTTGCCATTCTAAGCCGTGCTTCGTTCAAGGATTTCTCACCATCACCATAGTTACTACTCAAAATCCGTTTTGCATCTTCATTAATACTTATTCTTACGTTAAATGCTCGAGCAACTGCATCAGCCGTAATATCGTCATGAGTAGGCCCAATCCCTCCACTAGTAAAAACGTAAGTATATTTGATCCTTAGATCATTTATGGCTAATACGATCTCTTGAGCTAAATCGGGAACTACACGGACCTCAGAAAGATTAACTCCAAGTTCACTTAGTTTTTTTGCCAAAAAATTTCCATTAGTATCCTGAGTCCTACCAGAAAGAATTTCATCACCAATTATCAGAATAGCTGCAGTAGGTTGTGATATTGCGGTATCAACTAAAGACATTTCACTCTCCAAAATAATTCAATTAGATTTTTAATACTCATATAATTATGTGTTTCTTCGTTCTTAAAGCTGAACCAGGGCTATCAATTTTTCAATTTACCGAATGCTGAATCTAACATTGTAAGTAGCCTTATTAAAGCATAATATTAATGAGTAGTTAGCTCTACATTAGTGATTGCTCTTTTCAATTGATAAGAACAGGGATTTACTGAAAAAATTTGATAGAGTATTTGCAAAAAATTGGTTTTTATTATAAACGCGATCCAGTAAACTTATCTAATAAGAAAAGAGTACACATTGAGCCCGATTAGAGTGAATGCAGACGGTATTAGAATACATTCCAAAACTGAATTTGATGGAATGAGAAAATCATGCAAACTGGCTGCAAGGACACTCGATATGATAGGCGAATTTGTGGCTCCAGGAGTTTCAACTGACCAACTAAATCAGCTTTGTCATGATTTTATGATTAATAACAATGCTATTCCTGCGACCTTAGGATATCGTGGATTTCCAAAATCCTGCTGTATATCAATAAATCATGTGGTCTGCCACGGTATCCCTGGAAACAAAAAATTAAAGGAAGGCGATATTTTAAATATTGATGTTACTTGTATCTTAGATGGATGGTACGGTGACACAAGTAGGATGTACGTCGCGGGTGAATTGCAACGAAAAGCAGCTAGACTTATTGACGTGACACATGAATCCCTAATGAGGGGTATTAGTGTTGTAAAACCGGGGAATACCTTTGGAGATATTGGAGCTACGATACAAAAATTTGTTGAATCAAACAAAATGTCCGTAGTTCGAGACTTTTGTGGTCACGGACTAGGGGAAGTATTTCATTCTGCACCAAATGTACTCCACTACGGTACTCCTGGGACCGGTCCAAAATTAGAAGCTGGGATGTTTTTCACAATTGAACCAATGGTGAACCTAGGAAAGTCTGAGACCAAGATACTATCAGATAACTGGACGGCTGTAACAAAAGATAAATCCCTATCCGCTCAGTTTGAACATTCTATCGGCGTAACAGAACGTGGATATGAAATATTTACTCTATCTCCACGTAACTTGTTTTATTCAAATCAAGACAATTCTTAAGTGTAAAAATGATCATATCACATAGTCAAAAGTTCATTTTTGTTAAACCACGAAAGGTTGCCGGTACAACCATCGAACTTATGTTATCAAAATACTTACAAAATGGTGATTGTGCGACGCCAATAGAACCCCAAGAAGAATATTTGCGATCGTGTAGGCCTGGTGTCACAATTGGTAAAATTGCTGGTCAGAAAAAAATAGGTTTACAAACGAGATTGCGAGATCATTCTAGTCTCAAAAAAGCATACTCCATTTTAGGAAAAGAGGTTCGGAATTATTTTATTATTACAGCATGCAGAAATCCATGGGATAGAGCAGTTTCACAATTTTTTTGGTCTCTTAGAAAAAGGAATATCACTCAAAAAGATTTTAAATATCAAAAAAAAGAATTTAACAAATTTACACAATTTTATGGCCCCAAAAACTGGTTGAATCTGTTTTATGGTAGAAAAAAACAGCGTAGCCTTAATAGTTCGCATCTTTATTCCCTAAACGGCAAAATTATGGCAAACTTCGTTATTCGTTTTGAACATCTAGAAAAAGATTTTTCTAAACTTAAGAAACATTTAAGTCTTACTGAAAAAGATTCAGTAAATCAATTTAGTACCAAGTCAACATTTCGACCTCACGAAAGTCGCGTCTGGCAGAATTTTTATGACAACGATACAAGAGATTTGATAAAGAAATGCTGTTCCGACGAAATTCACTACTTCAATTACAATTTTGAAGGTATCAATTATTCAAAAAAACAAGAATCGAAATTACCGTTCCTAAAATATTAATTTCGACCATGACAATATTTATATTTTTTTCCAGACCCGCATGGACACGTTGAATTTCTACTAATCCTTTGTGACTTATTCTTTTCAATATGATTACTAATCGCATTATTTTTTTCATTCTTAGTAGTTTTTGTGTTTTGGCGTGGGTTCTGCTCAGTATCGACCACCTGTACAAACGATATGAATTTAGTTACCTGGCCCCTCAACCGCTGAAGTAAGACATCAAACAGTGCGAACGCCTCTGATTTATATTCGTTTAAAGGATCTTTTTGTGCATAACCCCTGAAGCTAACAACCGTCCTGAGATGCTCCAAAGTTAATAGATGGTCTTGCCAACCCTTATCTATTGTTTGCAAAACTACTTGCTTTTCAATTTTCCGCATCACCTCTGGACCATAAAGACCTACTTTTTGGGCTAGAAGCCTATCTGAGGCCTCCACTATTCTCGTAGAAATAGTTTCAGAATCCACACCATCCTCCTCTTGCCAATCAGATATAGGAAGGTCTAACCCCAAATCACTTTTTAACGCCTGATCTAATTCAACAACTTTCCACTGCTCCGGATAAGATTTACTAGGAATATAATTTAAAACCAAATCATCAATTACATCATATCTCATTTCTTTTACTATTTCAGACAAATCTTCCGCATCCATAATTTCCCGTCTTTGAGAGAATATAGCCTTTCGCTGCTCGTTCATTACATCGTCATATTTTAAAATATTTTTGCGTATATCAAAGTTTCGAGCCTCTACTTTGCTTTGTGCACGCTCCAGAGCTTTATTTACCCAAGGATGTGCAATACTTTCTCCATCCTTCATCCCAAGCTTAGCGAGCATGGAGTCAAGTTTATCTGACCCAAATATTCTCATTAAGTCATCCTCTAGGCTCAGAAAAAAAACAGTCCTTCCAGGATCCCCTTGACGTCCAGATCGTCCTCTTAACTGGTTATCAATTCTTCGGCTCTCATGACGCTCTGTCGCTAAAACAAATAATCCACCAGCCTCTAAAGCTAATTTTTTACTTTGCCCAATTTCATCTTCAATTCTGCCTCTTATCACTTTTGGATCATCAGATTGATTCAATTTTTCGAGTGCTTCGTTAACTCTTATTTCTACATTCCCGCCTAACTGTATATCTGTTCCACGCCCTGCCATATTAGTAGCAATTGTTACTGCTCCTGAAACACCTGCGTTTGCAATAATCTGAGCCTCTTGCTCATGATATCGTGCGTTTAAAACTTTATGTGGTACTTTTTTATTTTTCAATATACCCGATATAATTTCGGACTTCTCAATTGATGTCGTTCCAACTAAAATGGGTTGACCTTTAAAATGTGCTTTTTGAATCTCATTAGAAACTGCTTCATACTTTTCGTTTGTAGATCTAAACACCTGATCGTCTTCATCTTTACGGGTAATTGGCTTGTTAGTTGGTATTTCAACCACACCTAAATTATAGATTTCAAGAAACTCTTCTTGTTCAGTCAAGGCAGTACCGGTCATACCAGCAAGTTTTTCATACAATCTAAAATAGTTTTGAAATGTAACTGATGCGAGAGTCTTATTCTCCGATTGAATTCCAACACGTTCTTTCGCCTCAATAGCTTGATGAAGGCCGTTGGACAAGCGCCGTCCCGGCATCATCCTACCAGTAAATTCATCTATAAGGACAACTTGATCATCTCTTACAATATAATCTTTATCTTTAGCAAAAATCTTGTTAGCAAGAAGGGCCTGACTAATATGATGAACTAAGGTTGCACTTTCTGGATCGTATAGGCTAAGATCTTCTTCTAACAGTTCCAGTTCTTTTAATTTTTCTTCAACAAAATCATTTCCTAAATCAGTAAGCGTGGCGGACCTACTTTTCTCTTCAATTTCGTAATGAGTGGACTCCAAAGACGGTATTAACTTATCAATTACTTTGTATAATTCAGATCGATCTTCTGTAGGACCAGAAATAATTAAGGGTGTCCGAGCCTCATCAATCAAAATACTATCGACCTCATCAACAATAGCGTAGTACGGCATACGTTGGTTCAAATCTTGTAGGTCTGATTTCATATTATCCCGAAGATAATCAAATCCCAACTCATTATTAGTTGCGTAAGTCACATCAGCGGCATAGGAAGCTTTTTTTAGTTTCTCATCCATCTCAGGATATACCGCCCCCACACTCAGGCCTAAAAATGAATAGATTTTACCCATCCACTCAGAGTCTCTTCTCGCTAAGTAATCATTCACTGTTACGACGTGAACTCCTTTTCCCACCAAGGCATTTAAGTATACCGGAAGGGTAGCCGTTAAGGTCTTACCTTCTCCAGTTTTCATCTCGGAAATATATCCCTCATGCAGAAATATTCCACCCATTAGCTGAACATCAAAAGGCCTTAAACCTAGAGACCTTATGGAGGCTTCCCGGACAACGGCAAAGGCCTCTGGTAGCAATGATTCAAGTGTTTCTTCCTGTATTAATCGATTCTTGAATTCCGCTGTCTTATCTTTTAAATCGTTATCTGAAAGCTTTGATATACTCTCCTCAAAAAGGTTTATCTTTTCAACGATACCTGAAATTGACTTAATTTTTCGATCATTTTCTGACCCAAAAACTTTTCTTGCTAAACGACTAAAACCTAGCATACCTGGTGTGCTCTCCAATTTTCAAATAGCAGTAAACCTTTTCGCTATTTTTTTTACAAAATTATCTTCTCATTTAACTGTTATTAAACATTTAAATACGTTATCGTCGACAAAATAATTAAATTACATTATCACTTGACGTAACCTTAAATATTTACATTTTCAAGTAAGAATAAAAATTCTCATAATTATGGAACTAGGATAAAATAATGCAAAGTACAATTCAGAAGAGGCTATTAGCTCTACTTATTCTATTTTTTTCTTCCACGCAGGTAGTCGGTGAAGGATATAAGACTGGGCTAGTTTTAGCCGAGGTAAATGGCAAAAATATAACTCTTGACCATATAATTGCCGCCGTAGCAAAATTACCATCAGAATATAATACGTTGGAAGCCGAGTATATATTAGAAGGCGTCTTAAACCAAATAGTAAAACAAGAAATAATGGCTCAAATTTTGGATACATCAGAGAAATTCATCGAAATTTCTCTTGAAAACGAAATAAGATCAATTAGAGCCAAGTATTCCATAGAAAAGCTTATGGAAGGCTTTCCCGGAAATGATCAGTTGTTAGCTGCATACGAAACAGCTACTGAGACAATACAGAGTTTAGAGGAGTTCAACGCATCTCACATATTGGTCGAGTCAGAAAAAGAAGCGTTAAATATATTAAACTCATTAAAGGCAGGCTCCGACTTTTCAAAATTAGCTCAGGAAAAATCAACTGGTCCTTCTGGTCCAAATGGTGGACAACTAGGATGGTTTGGGCCTGGACAAATGGTTCCAGAATTTGAGGCTGCAGTTTTAGTATTAGAGATTGGTGGTATAAGCCAACCCGTAAAAACACAGTTTGGTTGGCATCTCGTAAAACTTAATGACATAAGAGTAAAGGCCCTGCCCACTTTTGAAGAAATGAAACCTGAACTAGTCCAACAATTAAGTCAGGCGAAGATTGACCAACTGCTGAAAATTGAGACAGATAAATCAATTGTAAAAATACTTGATACAAAAATTGAACCCAGCCTAATACGAAATTTAAATTTATTAAAAAACTAACCGTCAGGACAAAAAATAGTGTAAATGAAACCTAATACTTCTAAATTTGCTCCAAAAAATGGATTCCTGAGTCTACCACCAATAAATGGAATTAGATTATCAGCAGTTGATGCAGAAATTAGTAAATCAAACAAGCCTGATCTTATGCTTGCTGAGATTTCTTCTCACTCGACAATATGTGGCCTTCTCACAAATTCAAAAACCTGCTCCGCTGCCGTTGCAAAGTGCCGCGAGAATCTTAAAGACCATCAAGATCAGGAAAGATTACTTGGTATAATAGTAAACTCTGGAAATGCGAACGCATTTACCGGAACTCATGGAGAAGATGTTGTCAACAAAACACTTTTATCTGTAGCAAAATACCTAAATACTGTACCAAAGAATATTTTTGTAGCCTCTACTGGGGTTATTGGAGAGTACTTAGACTCACAAAAAATAACCTCAAAAATTGAAAAATTAGTAGCAGAATTGAAACCTTCATCCTTTCAAATTGCAGCAGAAGCAATAATGACCACTGATACTTTTCCTAAAGGTGCTCACGAAGAATTTATATTAAACGGTATTCCTATAAAAATAAATGGTATTGCAAAAGGTTCCGGGATGATCGCACCTAATATGGCGACAATGCTTGTATTTATTTTTTCAGATATTTCAATTGAAGCAAATATACTCCAAAAAATTGTGATCAAGTGTAATAGAACTTCCTTTAACTCTATAACTGTAGATAGTGACACCTCAACATCAGACAGTCTTTTTGTAGTAGCCACAGGGAAGGCAAAAATGACAGCAATACAAAGCTTGAAAGATCCTAGAGCTACAAAATTCTATAAATACTTATCCAAACTGATGTTAAACTTGGCCCACTTGGTCGTAAAAGATGGTGAAGGTTTGACAAAGTTCATTGAAGTGAAAGTAACCGGTTCAAATAGTCATAAAAGTGCTCACAAAGTTGGAAAAACTATTGCAGAATCACCACTAGTAAAGACTGCTTTTGCGGGTGAAGATCCTAACTGGGGTAGAGTTGTAATGGCGATTGGTAAATCTGGTGTAAATATTGATAAAGAAAAAATTTCGATTTGGTTTGGAAATCATCTAGTTGCACAAAACGGTTCAATATCAGAAACCTACAATGAATTAGACGTAGCAAAGTATATGAGAAATGACTCACTTCTTGTTACAGTTGATTTAGGTCTGGGTAGTAAGGAGGCATCAATCTACACCTGTGATTTAACGCACGATTATATTTCTATTAATGCAGATTATAGGTCATGACTATCGTTTTAGTTTCAGCCGTTGCACTAGTAGACCCTGACGGACGTGTATTACTTTCACAAAGACCAAATGGAAAAAACATGGCCGGGTTATGGGAATTTCCTGGTGGAAAGGTAGAAGCAAACGAAAGTCCTGAAGATGCATTGATTCGTGAATTGGAAGAAGAGCTTGGGATCTTAACATGGAACAGTTGCCTTGCCCCATTAACATTTGCAAGCCACAACTATACAAACTTCCACCTGCTTATGCCGTTGTTTATTTGCCGAAAATGGGAAGGAACTCCTTTCTCTAAAGAGCAACAAAAGCTTAATTGGGTACGACCGATAGATATGAAAAACTATCCAATGCCACCTGCTGACACTCCAATAATTTCAGTCCTTCGCGATTGGTTATGAAATAATAGACCCTATGTTAAGACCGTTTGTATATAATCCTCCCCTAAAGCCTCTGGAGATAATTTATATTGATTCTAGTGTTGTTGTATTAAATAAACCAGCAGGTCTTTTAACAGTCCCCGGGCGGCCAGAAAATCACTCAGATTGCTTATTAACTAGAGTACGAAAAAAGGTGTTTGGTGCACTTTTAGTTCATAGATTAGATTTAGATACGTCTGGTATTATAATTTTCGCCAGGACAACATCAAGTCAAGTTAATCTTGGGCGTCAATTTGAGGAAAGAAAAACAAAAAAAATTTATCGAGCAACGGTTAGTGGTCATATCAAAAAAGATACCGGTCTTATAAACCTTCCAATAGTTGTAGATTGGCCTAACCGACCCATTCAAAAAGTATGTTTTGAAACAGGCAAAGATTCCATTACTAGATATAAAGTCTTAGAGCGAACAAACGCGAAAATCTCTCTCGTAGAGCTGTACCCAATTACGGGAAGAACTCATCAGCTTAGACTTCACATGAAATCCATCGGTCACCCAATTCTTGGTGACTCCCTTTATGCAGACGATAAGAGCTTTAGAGCGTCAGAGCGCCTGAACTTACATGCATTTAGTCTTGAAATAACTCATCCTAAAACAGATCAAAAAAAGATTTTTTCTGCACCTGTACCATTCTAAATTATTTAATATTCAAATCACTTGACGCTTTTGTCAAAAATCCGTTCTTGGTTAATTTTGAAATACATCGTTGAGCAGCACCAGAGTGAACTGCGTAAAATTTGTCTAGAGAGGCTATCCCTTTATGAGCTTTTTTATCACTTAATATTTTAGATAACCAATAATCATAAAGCTCTTCTATATTTTGTACTTTTTTAACAATACCTACTTCCAAAGCCTCTACTAAAGGATATTCAATTCCCCAAACGCTGGGACCAACTACTACTGGTTTTTTTAATGCTAATGGTTCAATAATATTATGAGCACCAAGATCATTAAAGGAGTTTCCAATAAATACATAATCTGCCATTTGAAAATAAAAGTTTATTTCACCCAGTGAATTACCAAAAATACCGTCAATCTCAATATCTTTTAAAACTGACTTATCCTTTAAATGTAACTTTGCATCAAATATATCTGACCTCTCCAGAAATTTTAATCCTGACTTATCTATAGTTCTTGCAATGCTAAAAAAATCTTTTTTATGTCTTGGTACATAAATATAAAAGGGTTTTGCAGCTTTTTTTTCCTTTGCTTTAGCGTTCAATCTCTTCATTAATAGAATAAGATCCGCATCTTCACCTGGTCCAGTGCTTCCAAAACAAAAACATAACCTGTTAGATTTTCGTAAATCTAATTTCTTTAAAAATAAATCAGCACTGTCAATATGCCTTTTTGGTATTGTCTGATCAAAGCGTAACTCACCCATAATCTCCACTTTGCTGTTACAAAAAAGTTTATATCGACTCGCATGAACGTGAGATTTTGCTAAAATAAGATCAAAGCCATTAAAAAGAGCCCCACGAAGCCACGGCCTCCTCTTATCTCTTAAAAAACTCTTTTCTATATATTGGCCTTGTGCAAGTATTAAAGGAATACAAAATCTTGAGCATGCCGCAATCATCACTGGCCAGAGTTCAATTTCTAAGACAATAGCCAGCTTGGGTTTATAACGCCTTAAGAAGCGATTA
>Ga0209425_10002170_pt1 | contig 22167 bp, 30 predicted proteins | sample COG_05_FD_184749 | JGI IMG/M metagenome (GOLD analysis project Ga0209425, IMG submission 184749) | Pelagic Microbial community sample from North Sea - COGITO 998_met_05 (SPAdes) (version 2) | ecosystem: Environmental > Aquatic > Marine > Neritic zone/Coastal water | place: Helgoland, sampling...
AAGAACCATTAAAAGATTAAAATTAATAGAATCATTTATTGCATCTGGAAATAAACCTGAATGGATGATTTTAACTTCTGTTCCAGTGATACCACCTGAATTAAGACCTTTAGTTCCTTTAGATGGGGGTAGATTTGCAACATCTGATTTAAATGACTTATACAGGAGGGTTATTAACAGAAATAATCGTTTAAAAAGACTTTTAGATCTTAAGGCTCCACACATTATTGTGAGAAATGAAAAAAGAATGCTTCAAGAATCAGTTGACGCGTTATTCGATAACGGCAGAAGAGGTAGAGTTATTACTGGCACAGGTAAAAGACCTTTAAAATCTTTAGCTGAAATGCTTAAAGGCAAACAAGGAAGATTTAGACAAAACTTGTTAGGTAAAAGAGTAGATTATTCTGGTCGTTCAGTAATTGTAGTTGGTCCTGAATTAAAATTACACCAGTGTGGTTTACCAAAAAAAATGGCGTTAGAATTATTCAAGCCATTTTTATATGCTAGATTGGATAAATTAGGATTAGCTACTACAATTAAACAAGCAAAAAGATTAGTGGAAAAAGAAAAAAGTGAAATATGGGATTGTCTTGAGCATATTATTAGAGAACACCCAATCCTTTTGAATCGAGCTCCAACACTTCATAGATTAGGTGTTCAAGCATTTGAAGCCAAATTAATAGAGGGTAATGCTATAGAATTACACCCACTAGTTTGCGCAGCATTTAACGCTGACTTTGACGGGGACCAAATGGCAGTACATATACCCTTAAGTTTAGAAGCTCAATTAGAAGCAAGAGTGCTAATGATGTCTACTAATAATATACTTAGTCCCTCAAACGGTAAGCCAATTATAGTACCCAGTCAGGACATTGTCTTAGGAATATATTATTTATCTCAAGCAGATGATAATGAAAAAAAACCTACAGGTATTTTCTCGAGTATAGAAGAAATAGAACAAGCTCTTGAGTATAAATCAATAAGTTTGCATTCAAAAATTGTTTCTATATTTAAAACTGTCGATAAGGAAGGAAATCCAATAACTGAGAAATACACTAGTACAGCTGGTAGATTTTTATTAGCTAATTTATTGCCAAAAAATCATAATATTAAATTTGCTTTAATTAACAAACTGTTAACAAAAAAAAATGTTTCGGAAGTCATAGACACTATCTTTAGATATTGTGGTCAAAAAGAAACAGTTATTTTTTGTGACAAAATTAAAACCCTTGGCTTTAAACATGCATTTAAAGCTGGAATATCTTTTGGTAAAGACGATCTTTTAATTCCTAAAACTAAAGAAAACTTAATTAATAGTACTAAAAAACAAATAGAAGAATATGAAAAACAATATTCAGATGGATTAATTACAAGAGGTGAAAAATATAATAAAGTAGTCGATATATGGTCTAAATGCACAGATACTGTAGCAAATGAAATGATGAAAGAAATATCATCTGCTGAAAAAATTTATGATGATGATAGAATTGAAACTAATTCTGTTTACATGATGGCTGATTCAGGAGCTAGAGGTTCACAAGCTCAAATGAAACAATTAGCCGGAATGAGGGGCTTAATTGCAAAACCATCAGGAGAAATTATTGAAACACCAATTATATCGAATTTTAAAGAAGGTCTTTCTGTATTAGAATATTTTAACTCTACCCACGGTGCTAGAAAAGGTTTAGCAGATACAGCCTTAAAGACAGCAAATTCTGGTTATTTAACAAGAAGACTTTGCGATGTAGCTCAAGATGTTCAAATAACTAAAGCTGCGTGTGATCCTAAAAAAAGATCGTCTGTATATATTTCAGAAATAATCGAAGGTGGAAATATTTTAGTAAGCTTATCAGAGAGAGTTTTAGGAAGAGTTATAGCAGAAAATATTAAAAACCCAGTCACTGGTGAAGTTATACTTAAAAAAGATAAATTAATTGATGAATGGGATTGTGAAAAAATAGATGCCGCTGGTGTAAAATCTGTGAATGTATATTCAGTAATTACATGTGCTTCTACTAAAGGTGTTTGTCAAATTTGTTATGGTAGAGATTTAGCTAGAGGCAAATTAGTTAGCATTGGAGAAGCCGTAGGCATGATAGCCGCTCAATCAATCGGTGAGCCAGGAACCCAATTAACTATGAGAACATTCCACGTTGGTGGCACAGCTCAAATTAAAGAAGAGTCACAAATAATTTCACAAGCAAAAGGGAAATTAAAAATAATAAATAAAAATTTAATTGAAGATTCTAAGAAAAACATCATAGTTATGGGTAGAAACACTCAATTAAGTATCGAAGATGAAAATGATAGACAGCTAGGTATCTACAAAGTTAATTATGGTTCAAAGTTATTTTTCAAAGATGGAGACATGATTGATAAGGGTAAGAAAATAGCTGAATGGGACCCATACACTTTACCTGTAATAGCTGAAACCGGAGGTATCGTGAATTATATGGATTTAAATGAAGGTAGCTCGTTAACAGAAACTTTAGATGATGCTACAGGACTATCTTCAAAATCAGTAACAGACTGGAAATCATCCTCTAAGAATGCAGAATTAAAACCAAGAATTACTTTAAGAAATGAAAAAGGTGAGATAATAAAAAAAGCAGATGGAAATGAAGCTAGATATTATTTAGTTCCAGATACTGTGCTATCTGTAAAAGATGGACAGAAAATTTCTACAGGAGATGTTTTAGCAAGACTACCAAAAGAAACATCAAAAACAAAAGATATTACCGGAGGTCTACCAAGAGTTGCTGAATTATTTGAAGCTAGAAAACCAAAAGATAGCGCAATTATTGCTGAAAATGATGGAGTAATAGAATTTGGTAAAGAAGTTAGAGGTAAACAAAAAATTTCAATAGTTTCCTCAAATGGAGAAGTCTCAAATTATTTAATACCAAAAGGTAAGCACGTTAATTTTAATCAAGGTGAAAAAATTAAAAAGGGTGAATATTTATTAGATGGAGCCCCTTTGCCTCATGATATCTTAAGAATTTTAGGAGTTGAAAAATTAACAGAATATTTCATAACAGAAGTACAAGAAGTTTATAGACTTCAGGGTGTTGTAATTAATGACAAGCACATAGAAACTATTGTCAGACAGATGTTGAAGAGAGTCGAAGTTAAAGATCCTGGTGATACTGACTTACTATCAGGAGAAGTAATTGATTTATTAGATATTAATGTTATCAATGATAAACTAAGAGATGAAAAGAAAAAACCAGCTGTATTCGAGAGAATTTTACTAGGTATAACAAAAGCCTCTTTGCAAACTAATTCATTTATATCTGCTGCTTCATTTCAGGAAACAACAAGAGTTTTAACTGATGCTTCGATTAGAGGTAAAGTTGATAAATTGGAAGGTTTGAAAGAGAACGTTATAGTAGGAAGACTAGTTCCCGCTGGAACAGGTTTAACTAAAATTGACTGGGATAAACAAGCTAGAGATCAAGATAAAGCAAGATTAGAAGAACTTAAAAAACAAGAGCTAGAATCAGTACCTGTGACACCAGAACAAACAGCCTAAATACAATCAAAAAACTGATTAAATATTGACTTTTATAGATTCAATGTTAGTTTACGGCAATTTTGAATGTTAGAAGTAAGGTAGATTATAACCTTAAACACTAATAAAAATTACACCAAAGTATTCTTTACTTTTACTTCAAAATATTATTATGCCAACAATTAATCAATTGATTAAAAAAAGTAGAGTTAAACCTATAGCTAGAAATAAAGTTCCAGCATTAGAAAGACAACCACTTAAACGTGGAGTTTGCATCAAAGTTTATACCACTACTCCAAAAAAACCGAATTCAGCTTTAAGAAAAGTTGCAAGAGTAAGATTATCAAATGGATTTGAAGTTACGGCTTACATACCTGGTGAAGGACATAATTTACAGGAACACTCTGTAGTATTATTACGTGGTGGTAGAGTAAAAGATTTACCTGGTGTTCGATATCATATTTTAAGAGGTAATTTAGATACGCAAGGTGTAGCAAACCGTAAACAAAGAAGATCTCTTTATGGAGCAAAAAAACCGAAATAATTTATGTCTAGAAAAAGAAAAGCACCAGTTAGAAAAGTTTATCCTGATCCTAAATTTCATTCAGAAGTTGTTTCAAAATTTATTAATTCAATTATGTACGACGGCAAAAGATCAACAGCAGAAAAAATTCTTTATGATGCATTAGAAAAAATTAAATCAAAAAATAACGAAGATCCTTTAAAAATTTTTAACACAGCAATTACAAATGTAAAACCAAATTTAGAATGTAGATCTAGAAGAGTTGGTGGTGCTACATACCAAGTTCCAGTTGAAGTAAAAGCTAAAAGAGGTCAAGCTTTAGCTTTAAGATGGTTAATGGATGCAACACGTAAAAGAAAAAATAAAACAATGGCAGAAAAATTATACGCTGAAATTTTAGATGCTTCACAAAACAAAGGTTCAGCAATTAAAAAAAGGGAAGACACACATAAAATGGCAGAATCTAATAAGGCTTTTGCGCATTTTAGATGGTAAAAAAATATGGCTACTAAATACACATTAGATAAATATAGAAATATTGGTATCATGGCTCATATTGATGCTGGTAAAACAACTACCACTGAAAGAATTTTATACTATACAGGTAAAAGTCACAAAATAGGTGAAGTCCATGATGGTGCTGCAACTATGGACTGGATGGAACAAGAACAAGAAAGAGGTATTACTATCACTTCAGCAGCAACGACATGTTTTTGGAATGATCATAGGATAAATATTATAGATACGCCAGGTCACGTTGATTTTACCATTGAAGTTGAAAGATCATTAAAAGTTTTAGATGGAGCAGTATGCGTATTTGATGGTGTTGCTGGTGTTGAACCTCAATCAGAAACAGTTTGGAGACAAGCTGATAAATACAAGGTCCCAAGAATTTGCTTTGTAAATAAACTAGATAGAACTGGCGCAGATTTTTATAGATGTGTTGATATGATAAAAGATAGACTAGGTTGCAAGCCTTTAGTTTTACAACTTCCAGTGGGATCAGAGGCTAATTTAAAAGGTATTGTTGACTTAGTGAAAATGAAAGCAGTTATTTGGCAAAATGAGGACCTTGGTGCTAAGTTTGATGTAGTTGATATACCTGATGATTTAAAAGATAAAGCCAATACTTACAGAAAAGAATTAGTTGAAGCTGCTGTAGAACAAGATGAAAAATTAATGGAGTCATATTTAGATGGAAAAGAACCGTCAGAAGAAGATTTAATTAAATGTATAAGAAAAGGTACTTTGGAATTTAGTTTTGTACCAATTACAACAGGATCAGCTTTTAAAAACAAAGGTGTTCAACCTTTGCTCGACGCAGTAATAGATTATTTACCAAGTCCACTTGATATTGGTTCTATTGAAGCAACAAAACTCAATTCAGAAGATAAATTAGAAATGAAATTTGATGATAATGAACCTTTTTCTGCATTAGCATTTAAAGTTGCAAACGACCCTTTTGTGGGCTCTCTTACATTCATTCGAATTTATTCTGGAACTATAAAAGCAGGTACTTCGGTTTATAATTCATCCAAAGAAAAAACCGAACGTGTAGGTAGAATGCTTTTAATGCACGCCAACAGTCGAGAAGATATTAAAGAAGCCACAACAGGAGATATTGTAGCTCTTGCGGGACTTAAATTTACTATTACTGGACATACTTTGTGTGAGGAAGAAAAACCAATTTTATTAGAACCAATGGAGTTTCCTGATCCTGTTATTGAAATTGCTGTTGAACCTAAAACTAAAGCAGACCAAGAAAAAATGGGTGAAGCTCTAGGGAGATTAGCAAAAGAAGATCCATCATTCAGAGTAACGTCTGATGAGGAGTCTGGACAAACAATTATAAAAGGTATGGGAGAATTACATCTTGACATTATTGTAGATAGAATGAAAAGAGAATTTAAAGTTGAAGCAAATATCGGTGCCCCTCAAGTTGCTTATAGAGAAACAATACTAAGTGCTACAGAAGTAACATACATACACAAAAAACAAAGTGGAGGCTCAGGTCAATTTGCTAAAGTCACATTAAGTGTTGAGCCTTTAGAACCAGGCCAGGGTAGAGAAGTGGAAAATAAAATTAAAGGTGGATCAATACCTAAAGAATTTATACCTGGTGTAGAAAAAGGCGTCCTAAGTGTAGCCGAAAGCGGAATATTAGCGGGTTTTCCTGTTATTGATTATAAGGTTACCATTTTAGATGGCTTACATCATGATGTAGACTCAAGTGTACTTGCATTTGAGATAGCTTCAAGAATGTGTTTTAGAGAAGCTTGCACAAAAGCAAACTTAAAACTTTTAGAGCCAATGATGAAAGTAGAAGTAGTTACTCCTGAAGATTTTATGGGAGATGTGATAGGTGATTTAAATAGTAGACGTGGCCAAGTGGCTTCCACAGAGGCAAGAGGTAATGCTACAGCTATCAATGCTACAGTCCCATTAGCAAATATGTTCGGCTATATTAATAATTTAAGATCATCAACTCAAGGCAGAGCACAATACACAATGCAATTTAGTCATTACGATAAAGTTCCTCAAAATGTTCAGGATGAAGTAACAAAGAAATTAGCTTAATTTATGGAAAATCAAAATATTAGAATACATCTTAAAGCTTACGATAATAAAATTCTTGATTTATCGACTGAGGAAATTGTTAATACAGCCAAAAGAACTGGTGCTCAGGTTAAAGGACCAATTCCACTGCCAACAAGAATTGAAAGATATACAGTTTTAAGATCCCCACATATTGATAAAAAAAGTAGAGAACAATTTGAGTCAAGAACTCATAAAAGATTAATAGATATAATTGAACCAACACCACAAACTGTTGAAGCTTTAATGAAACTAGATTTAGCTTCAGGTGTGGATATAGAAATAAAAATATAATTTATGAGCATTGGATTAATAGGTACAAAAATAGGAATGACTAGAGAATTTCTGGAGAGCGGCCAATCAGTTCCTGTAACAGTCATAAAGGTAGAAAAAGGAAGGGTTTTAGATGTTATATCTAATGATAAAAGAGGTTACAGCGCAGTTAAACTTGGATTCTTTAAACTAAAAAATTCAAAATTAACAAAACAAATGAAAGGTTATTTTTCTAAGAAAAATACAGAACCGAAGAAAATTCTTAAAGAATTCAGAGTTAAAAATACTGAAGAATATAAAGAAGGAAATGAATTAGGACTAGAAATTTTTAAAGATAAAAAATTTTTAGACGTAAGATCTAAAACTATTGGAAAAGGATTTGCCGGTGTAATGAAAAGATGGAATTTTGGTGGATTAAGAGCATCGCACGGTGTATCAGTTTCTCATAGATCTCATGGTTCTACAGGTCAAAGACAAGATCCAGGTAAAGTTTTTAAAGGAAAAAAAATGGCAGGACACATGGGAGATAAACTAAGGACAATGTTAAATTTAGAAATTGTCAAATCTGATCTAGAAAATAACTTGCTTTATTTAAAAGGTTCTATTCCTGGCTCTAAAAATTCAACTGTTATTTTAAGAGGTGCGGTTAAAGTTGTTACTAGAAAAACAATAAAAGAAAAACATGAAGCAAAACTTAAAGAAGCTGCGTCTAAGAAAGGAAAAAAATAAATGAAATTCCCTTTATTAAACATTGATGGCGGTAAAGCAGACTCAATAGAAATTTCAGATAAATTAGTTAAACTTAAAGTAAATCATAAATTAATTAAATTTGTAATAGATTGGCAATTTAATCATGCAAAACCTAGAACAGCCAAAACAAAACAAAGAAATGAGATCAGAGGTTCGACAAAAAAAATCACACCTCAAAAAGGCGGTGGTGGAGCAAGGCACGCAAGTAAAAAAGCTCCTTTATTTGTTGGCGGTGGCGTAGCTCATGGACCAAAGGGAGCTAATTATAAAATTAAAAAAATTAATAAAAAAGTAAGAAAATTAGCATTAGCACAAACTCTTTCTAAAAAACATTTAGACAAAAATTTGTATATTTTAGCTGATGTAAAAAAAGAGGTTAAGAAAACAAGAGAATTTAATAAATTTTTAGAAACAAATAAATTGGCTAATGCATTAATAATTTCTGATAAAGATTCTATGAAAAATATCGATAAGTCTGCTCGAAACATTAAAAATATAAAATTAATAAAAGATGAAGGAACAAATATTTATGATTTATTTAAATATAAAAATGTAATTATTACTTCATCATCAGCCAAAAAAATTGAAGATAGGGTCTTAAATGAAAAAAATTAATCATATAGATTCCATCAGGCATCCAATAATAACCGAAAAAGCAACAATCTTATCTGAGCAAAATAAAACTGTTTTTAAAGTACATGGGAAAGCTAATAAAAAAACTATTAAAAAAAATATAGAAAAATTATTTAAAGTTAATGTAATAAAAGTAAATATAATTAATCAAAAATCTAAGTTTAAAGTAAAACAAGGAAAAAAATCTGTAAAAAGTGGATATAAAAAAGCAATAATAACTCTTAAAAAAGGTCAAAGTATAGATCTTACAACCGGTATATAACTTAATGGCTTTAAAAACATTTAAACCCTATACAAAATCTACACGAGGAACTGTTGTTGTAGACAAAAGTTCTTTGTGGAAGGGAGCTTCTTACAAACCGCTTACCAAAGGTCAGCATGTTACGGGGGGTAGAAATAATGCTGGTCGCATCACTTCAAGACATATGGGTGGTGGTTCCAAACACAAGTTCCGAATTATAGATTTTTTTAGAAAAAAGAAAGATATGAAAGGAACAGTGGATAGAATCGAATATGATCCAAATAGAACTGCCTATATTGCTCTAATTACTTATGATGATAAAGAAAAAGCTTACATTATCTCTCCCCAAGGATTAAATATAGGAGATACAGTTGAAGCTGGGATTAATGCTGAAATTAAAATAGGTAATTGTTTAGAATTAAAACACATTCCTCCAGGAACAGCCATACACAATGTAGAATTGATACCTGGTAATGGAGGTAAACTTGCTCGATCCGCAGGATCTTCCATAACTTTATCAGGTTATGATGGCGATTACGCAATATTAAAATTATCATCAGGAGAAACAAGAAAAGTTAATAGTTCGTGCGTTGGGACAATAGGAACAGTTTCAAATCCTGATCAAAAAAATATTAAGATTGGTAAAGCTGGAAGAAATAGATGGAGAGGAAAAAGACCTCAAACAAGAGGTGTTGCAATGAATCCAGTGGATCATCCTCATGGAGGTGGTGAAGGAAAAACATCTGGTGGTAGAAGCCCTGTTTCACCTTGGGGTCAATCTGCAAAAGGTTTAAAAACTAGAAGACCTAAGAGAAGTGACAAACTTATTATAACAAGAAGGAAAAAAAGGAAAAGATAATGGCTAGATCTGTTTGGAAAGGACCTTTTGTTCATCCTAGTTTATTAAAAAAGATTGATAAACTTAAAAATGAACCTAATAAAAAACCAATTAAAACTTGGTCTAGACATTCGACTATAATTCCTGATTTTATAGGACATAGTTTTATGATTCATAATGGCAAATCATTTATACCAATAACTATTTCTGAAGAGATGGTTGGACACAAATTAGGTGAATTCGCACCGACTAGAACTTTTAAAGGTCATACGCCTGCAGATAAAAAAGCAGCTGCACCAGCAGCTAAACCAGCGGGAGTTAAAAAATAATGGATAAAAACATATCTTTGGTTAAAGCTATAAATAAAAATGTTAGAACTAGTCCACGAAAACTTGCATTAGTTTGTAATTTTATTAAAGGAAAAAAAGCTGATATTGCATTAAGAGATTTAGAATTTTCGAGAAAAAGAATTGCTAAAGATGTTAGCAAAACAGTTAAATCAGCTATATCAAATGCTGAAAACAACTATCAATTTGATATTGATAATTTGTTTGTAAAAGAAGCTTACGTTGGAAAATCTTTAGTAATGAAAAGATTTAGACCAAGAGCTAAAGGCCGAGCAAGTCCAATAAAAAAGCCGTTTAGTAGAATTACTATTGTGCTTGAAGAGAAAAAAGAAAAAAAGGTAAGCAAATAATGGGGCAAAAAATAAATCCAATAGGCTTAAGACTGGGTATTAACAGAGGTTGGGATTCAACATGGTTTGCTAAAAAGAAAGATTTTGGTAGATATTTAATAGAGGATTTCAAAATTAGAAAATATATTACAAAAAATATTACTAATTCTGGGGTATCTGAAATTATAATTGAGAGATCATCTAAAAAATGCACTGTTTCAATTCATACATCTAGACCCGGTTTTGTGATTGGAAAAAAAGGTGCAGATATTGAAAAAATTAAAAAAAATATAATGAAAATTACAGCTAGTGATGTAAACGTTAATATTAAAGAGATTAAAAAACCTGAATTAAACTCAAACTTAGTTGCAGAGAATATTGCTCAACAATTAGTAAAAAGAATTGCTTATAGAAGAGCAATGAAAAGAGCTATGCAATCAGCGATGAGATTAAACGCTAAAGGGATTAAAGTTATGCTGAGTGGCAGATTAGCTGGAAATGAAATTGCAAGAACAGAATGGTTACGTGAAGGAAGCATACCATCACACACTTTAAGAGCAGATATTGACTATGGTGTAGCAGAAGCGCTAACTACCTACGGAATTATAGGTGTAAAAGTTTGGATATATAAAGGTGAGCTAATGGCTAAAGATGTTGAAAAAGAAAAAAAAGAAAGGGTAAAAAATGCTTCAACCAGTCAGAACTAAATTCAGAAAAGCGTTCAAAGGTAGAATACATGGCAAGGCTGGCAGAGCTGTAAAATTAAATTATGGTCAATTTGGACTTAAAGCTATTGAACCAGAAAGAATTATTGGCAAACAGATCGAAGCAGCTAGAGTTGCATTGACAAGATATATGAAAAGGACAGGTAAAGTTTGGACTAGAATTTTTCCGAATATACCAGTTTCAAAGAAACCCACTGAAGTAAGAATGGGTAAAGGAAAAGGTGCACCTGAATATTATGCTTGCAGAGTTAAACCTGGAAGAATAATTTTTGAAATAGATGGTGTTAGTGAAGAAATTGCCAAGGAAGCTTTATATAAAGCTTCAGCAAAGTTGCCAATTAAAACAAAATTTGTGAAAAGATAAATGAGTAAAAAAAAAGAAGATAAAAAATTGACTAAAGACCAAGCAGAAAAAAAAATCTTAACACTTAAGAAGGATTTATTTAATATTAGGTTTAAAAAAATAAACAACCAAATAAATAATCCGGCTCAATATAGTCAAATTAAGAAAAGTATAGCAAGATTATATACAACAATAAAGAATACCAAATGACAAAAAAAATTTTAAAAGGAAAAGTTACAAGCGCCAAAAACAACAAAACAGTTGTTGTTGAAGTAACACGTACATTTAAACATCCATTTTATGAAAAAGTAATAAAAAGATCTAAAAAATATCACGCACATGATGAAAAAAATAAATTTAAAGAAGGTGAAAAAGTCTCAATAATTGAGTCTAAACCTTTTTCTAAAAAAAAAACTTGGCAGGTAATTGAATAATGATACAAGTGCAAACTGAATTGACAGTCGCAGACAACACTGGTGCTAAAAGAGTTGAATGTATAAAAGTTTTAGGTGGATCTAAAAGAAGATACGCATCTGTTGGCGATATTATTGTAATAAGTGTTAAAGATGCCATTCCGAAAGGTAAGGTAAAAAAAGGAGCTGTACATAAAGCAGTTGTTGTTAGAACAAGAAAAGGAATATATAGAAACGATGGTTCAAAAGTTAAATTCGATAAGAACGCTGTAGTTCTTACAGATGATAAAGGTGAACCTATCGGAACTAGAATATTTGGTCCTGTTACTAGAGAACTTAGATCAAAAGGCCATACCAAAATAATTTCACTTGCACCGGAGGTTCTTTAATGATGATTTTAAAAAAAGGAACACAAATTAAAGTTATTGCTGGAAAAGATAAAGGTAAAACAGGAGAGATTTTAGAAATAAATAGAAAATTAAATAAAGTTAAGATTAAATCGATTAATATGATCAAAAGACACACCAAACCAACTAAAGAAAATAAAGGTGGAATAATATCAAGAGAAAGTTTTATACATCAATCTAATGTAAAAAATATTGATACAATCAAAAATAAAAAGAAAGTAATTAGTAAAAAATAATGCCACGATTAAAATCTACATATAAAAAAGAAATAGTTTCGAAACTTATGAGTAAACTATCTTTAAAAAATAAACACGATGTTCCTAAAATTGAAAAAATCATATTAAATATGGGTCTAGGAGAAGACGCGTCTGATGGAAAAAAACTTAAGATTTGTACAGAAGATATGGGTCTTATAGCCGGGCAAAAACCAATAGTTACTAAATTTAAACAATCAATTTCAAATTTTAAAACTAGAAAAGGATCTAATGCAGGGGTAAAAGTAACTTTAAGAGACCGCAAGATGTATGAGTTTATAGACAGATTAATTAATATAGCATTACCAAGAATTAAAGATTTTAGAGGATTATCATCAAAAGGTATTGATAGTTCTTATAATTATTCTTTTGGAATAAAAGAACACATCATTTTTCCAGAGGTTAATTTTGACAAAGTAGACAAGATAAGAGGTTTAGACATTACGATAGTTACAACAAGCAAAAGTAAAGAAGGAACACTGGAAATGTTAAAAGAATTTAATTTTCCTCTAAACGATAAAAAAAATTAAGGATATATATGGCAAAAACAAGTGCAGTACAAAAAAATTTAAAAAGAATAAAGCTAGTAAAAAAGTATGCTAATAAAAGAGCTGCTTTAAAAAAAATTATAAATAATAGAAAATTAGATTTGTCAGAAAGATTTGAAGCTCAATTAAAATTAAATAAGTTACCTAAAAATTCTGCAAAAATAAGAATTAGAAATAGATGTGAGGTTTCTGGAAGACCTCATGGAGTATATAGAAAATTAAAAATTTCAAGAATTGCACTTAGAGACATGGCGTCCTCAGGTAAAATTCCTGGAATGACAAAATCAAGTTGGTAGGAGGAATATGACATTTACAGATCCAATTGGAGATATGTTTACAAGAATAAGAAATGGTCAAATGAGATCATTACATTCTGTAGAAATACCTTCATCAAATTTTAGAAAGAATATTTTAGAAATTTTAAAAAATGAAGGTTATATAAAAGATTTCTTCATTGAAAAGACAGAAAATAATAAAACAAGTTTAAAAATTACCTTAAAATATTATGAAGGAGATCCTGTTATAAAAGAAATTAAGAGAATTTCAAAACCAGGAAGAAGAGTTTATTCAAGAGCGACAAGCATACCAAGAGTAATGAATGGGCTTGGGCTTGCCATATTGTCTACGCCAAAAGGTGTTATGAGCGATGCAGAAGCAAGAAAAAATAATATAGGTGGCGAAATAATTTGTAGGGTGTTTTAATGTCTAAAATTGGAAAAAAAAATATATTAATACCAAAAGATTCCTCGATTAAAATAGATGGTGCTAATTTAACAATTACAGGGCCTAAAGGTACAAAAAATTTAACTATTAATGATAAGATATTTTCTTCCAAATTAACTGATAGTGAACTTAAAATACTACCATTAGAAAAAAAAATAGATAAAAAAACATCAATTATGTGGGGAACTTATAGAAGTTTAATAAATAATGCCGTTACGGGTGTCTCAATTGGACACGAAAAAATTTTAGAACTGACTGGAGTTGGTTTAAGGGCAAATTTAAAAGGAGAACTTTTAAATTTACAAATTGGTTTTAGCCATGATGTAAATTTTAAAATACCTAAAAATGTCAAAATTACAGTTGAAAAACAAACTATAATAAAAATTAATGGAGTCGACAAAGAGCTAGTATCGAAGACTGCTGCAGATATTAAAAATTTAAAACCAGTTGAGCCCTATAAAGGCAAAGGAATTAAGGAAAGAGGTCAATTTGTTTTAAGAAAAGAAGGTAAGAAAAAGTAATGAAAAAAATTAACAATAAAATAAAAAGAAAATTGCGAAATAGAAAAAAACTTAAAAAAGTAAATGTTAATAAACTTAGAATTTGTGTATCTAAAACATTAAATAATTTATCAGCACAGATAATTGATGATAAACAAAAAAAAACATTAGTCTCAGCTTCATCAATTGAAAAAGAAATTAAGAGTAAAAAAATAAAAAAAATGGAAAAGTCTAGTTTAATAGGAGAAATTTTAGCTAAAAGAGCTAAAGAAAAAAATATTATTAAAGTTTATTTCGACAGAGGTGAATATAGGTACCATGGAAGAGTTAAAGTATTTGCTGAAACACTAAGAAAGAATGGATTAAAATTTTAATATGGCTGATTATAGAAAAGTTGAAAGTGATATAAAAGAGAAGCTAGTATCAATCAATAGAATTACCAAAGTGGTAAAAGGTGGGCGTAGATTTGGCTTTGCAGCGTTAATGGTAGTAGGTAATCAGAAAGGTTCTGTAGGTATAGGACAAGGTAAATCTAAACAAGTACCCGATGCGATTAAAAAAGCTACGGAGGATGCCAAAAGAAATTTAATTAAAATACCTTTAAAAGACGGAAGAACATTACATCACGATGTGAAAGGGAAAAATGGTGCTGGAAAAGTCTTTTTAAGAGCAGCCCCAGCTGGAACTGGAATTATAGCTGGCGGTCCAATTAGATCTGTATGTGAAGTTTTAGGTATTCAAGACATTGTCGCCAAATCTCTAGGTTCAGCAAACCCACACAACGTTTTAAAAGCTTGTGTTAATGGATTAAAATCACAAAGTTCTCCAAAATTACTTTCATCTATAAGAGGAAAGAAAATATCCGATATTGTTTTAAAAAGAGAGGCTAAGTAATGGAATTAAATAGTTTAGTTAAAAATAATAAGAAGAAAATTAGAGTTGGAAGAGGCATAGGTTCAGGAAAGGGTAAAACTTCATCTAGAGGACACAAAGGTCAAAAATCTAGATCTGGTGTTGCAATAAAAAGTTTTGAAGGTGGTCAAATGCCGCTTTATAGAAGGTTGCCTAAAAGAGGTTTTAAATCACTTAAAAAAAATATTACAGCAATACTTAACCTGTCTAAAATACAAAGCATGTTAGACAAATCTAAAAATGATCTCAAGAACACGCTTGACTTAAAAATTTTGAAAGAAAAAAAACTAATAAATGGTAAATATTTAAAATTAAAAATACTTGGCACAGGTGAAATTAAAAAAAATATAGATATTTCAGCTCATTTTGCTTCAAAAACAGCTTTAGCAAAAATAGAAAAAGCCGGTGGAAAAATAAATATAGTTAAAAAATAATTTTATATGTCTAGTGAATCACTCAATACAGGTGCTTTTAATCAAGCGAAAGACTTAAAAAACAGAATTTTATTTACAGTCTTAATATTAGTAATTTATAGATTAGGAACTTATGTCCCTCTAGCTGGTATAGATCCTCAATCTTTAAAAGAGATTATGGCTTCAAGTCAAAAAGGTTTGTTAGGAATGTTTAATATGTTTTCCGGAGGCGCAGTAACTAGAATGGCTATTTTTGCTCTTGGCATAATGCCATACATTTCATCTTCAATTATTGTACAGTTACTTACCGGCGTTTCAGATTATTTTAAAAATCTTAAAGAGCAGGGAGAGATAGGAAGAAAAAAAATTACACAAATTACGAGATATGGAACGGTTCTTATTGCTTGTTTACAAGGCTACGGAGTTTCAGTAGGATTAGAAAATGCTGGTAATTTAGTCATAGAACCAGGAATGTCTTTTAGAATAATAACCACAATATCTTTAGTAGCAGGAACAACATTTTTGATGTGGTTAGGTGAACAAATTACCTTAAGAGGTGTTGGAAATGGAATTTCATTAATAATTTTCTCAGGAATTGTTGCTGAAATACCAAGAGCTCTAGCTTCTACATTTGAACTTGGCAGAACAGGAGCTTTATCTGCTTTAATGATAGTTGGTATCTTTATTCTAGTAATTTTTACGGTTTTATTTATTGTTTTTTTTGAAAGGGCGATGAGAAAAATTTTAATTAATTATCCCAAAAGACAAGTAGGAAACAAAATGTACGGAGGAGAGTCATCACACTTACCTTTAAAGATTAATACAGCAGGAGTTATACCTGCAATTTTTGCTTCAGCTTTACTTTTATTGCCAGTAACCGTTTCAAATTTTGGATTTGCAGATTCAGATACGTTTTTAAAAGTGTCATCCATGTTTACTCAAGGACAACCATTATACATGTTACTTTATGCATCTGGAATAATTTTCTTTTCTTTTTTTTATACATCAATAGTATTTAATCCGAAAGAAACAGCAGAAAATTTAAGAAAATATGGTGGATACATTCCAGGTATAAGACCTGGTGAAAGAACTGCAGAATATATAGACTCAATTTTAATTAGATTAACTACAGTCGGAGCTCTATACTTAACATTTGTTTGCTTAATGCCTGAATTCTTAATTGCCAAGTATCCAATACCATTTTATTTGGGAGGGACTTCAATTTTGATTGTTGTAGTTGTTGCAATGGATACCGTTACTCAGGTTCAAACAAGGTTGATGAGTTCACAGTATGAGTCGTTGATAAAGAAAACCAAATTCGGTAAGTAATTAAATTAATGAATATAGTTGTCTTTGGACCTCCTGGAGCTGGAAAAGGAACTCAGTCAAAATTTATCGTAAAAAAATATAATTTATATCAATTATCAACTGGCGAACTTCTTAGAAATGAAATTATAAACAAAACTCAATTGGGTTCAGAAATTTCTTCGAAAATGAATAGCGGAAAATTAGTTTCTGATAACATTGTGAGTGATTTAATAGAAAAATTTATTTCAGATACTAATTATAAAGATAGATTAATTTTTGATGGATATCCAAGAAATAAGTCTCAAGCAAAAAATTTAAACTCACTGTTGAAAAAATATGATCAAAAAATACATTTAGCTTTAAAGTTATCCGTCTCTCTTGATGTTATACAAAAGAGAATTACTGGTAGATCTGTATGTTCTATTTGTAGTAAAATTTATAATGAATATTTTAATCCAGCTCCAATTAATGCTGAATGTTGTGCGTCAAAATATTTGCAAAAACGATCTGATGATACTTTAGATATAGCTATTACCAGATACAAAACTTATGAAAAAAATATTAAACCAGTAATAGATTACTATGAAGAATCTAATTTATTGAAAGTTGTAAATGGTGAGACCTCAATAAGTGAAATTACTAATGAAATTAGGGGTTTAATAGAGAGTTTCAAGGGTTGACTTTGAATAATTACCCAATATAAATACCCAGGAAACTTAAAATCATTAATTTATGGCTCGTATAGCAGGAATAAACATTCCACAGAACAAAGTTGTTAGCATTGCTCTTACTTATATTCATGGTATTGGACCACACTCATCAAAAAAAATATGTGAGAAATTAGAAATTCCTGCCTCTAAAAGAGTAAATGATTTATCTGAAGAACAAGTTTTAAAAATAAGAGAATTTATTGATGCTAATCATAAGGTTGAAGGAGATTTAAGAAGAGAAGTTTCTGTTAATATAAAAAGATTAGTCGATCTAGCTTGCTATAGAGGATCAAGACATAAAAAAAAATTACCTGTTAGAGGTCAAAGAACACAATGTAATGCTCGTACTAGAAAAGGTAAAGCAATAGCTATTGCTGGAAAAAAATTAACACCACTAAAAAAATAGTTAATACATGAATAAAAAAAATGAAAAAATCGTAAAAAAAACTGATGTAAAAAAAGTTGAAACAAAAAAAATAAGCACTTTTAAAAAAAAAAAGAAAGTTAAAAAAAATATAACATCAGGTATCGCTTACGTGTATTCAACTTTTAATAATACGATTATATCAATTGCTGATGAAAGTGGTAATGTTGTTTCTTGGTCTTCAGCCGGCGCTAAAGGTTTTAAAGGCTCAAGAAAATCTACGCCATACGCAGCACAGGTTGCCGCTGATGATGCCGGTTCAAAAGCTTATGAACAAGGATTAAGAACCTTAACAGTTCAAGTTAAAGGACCTGGTTCAGGACGTGAAACTGCATTGCGTTCATTACAATCTAAAGGATTTAAAATTTTATCAATTAAGGACACTACGCCTATGCCACATAATGGTGCAAGACCCCCAAAAAGAAGGAGAGTATAATGCAAACAACATCAAATGTTATAGACAAAAATTGGAAAGCTTTAATTAAACCTAATAAATTAGAAATTACTAGTAATGAAGATAAAACAATTGCTAAAGTTGTTGCTGAACCTTTAGAGAAAGGTTTTGGCCAGACTATTGGCAATTCTTTAAGAAGAATTTTACTATCTTCTATTCAAGGAGCGGCAGTTACCGCTATACAAATAGATGGAGTTTTACACGAATTTTCTTCCATAAAAGGTGTAAGAGAAGATGTTACGGATATTGTTTTAAATTTAAAAAATTTAGCAATTAAATCATCGTCTCATAGTTCAAAAAAAATTATCTTAGACATTAAAGGCCCTAAAGAAGTAAAAGCAAAAGATATAACTTTAGTTCCTGAAATAGAAATTTTAAATCCAGAATTAACTATTTGTAATCTAGATGAAAAAACTAATTTTCACATGGAATTAATAGTTAATAATGGAAAAGGTTATGTGCAATCTCCAAAAAATAAAAACGATGATAGTCCATTAGGTTTAATAGCAATTGACTCCTTATTTAGTCCTGTTAAAAAAGTTTCATTTTCTATTGAAAATGCAAGAGCTGGAAGTGCTTTAGATTACGACAAATTAATAATGAACGTTGAAACTAACGGAACAGTTGATGCAGAAGACGCAATAGCTTATTCTGCAAGAATTTTTCAAGATCAACTTTCTATGTTTGTAAATTTTGAAGATCCCCAAGAGGTTGTAAAAGAAGTCAAATCATCAGAACCAGAATTTAATAGAAATTTATTAAAAAGAGTTGAAGAGTTAGAGTTATCAGTAAGATCAATGAATTGCTTAAAAAACGATAATATAATTTATATTGGTGACTTAGTTCAAAAAACTGAACCTGAAATGTTAAGAACACCAAATTTTGGAAGAAAATCTTTAAATGAAATTAAAGAAGTTTTAAATACAATGTCTTTATTTTTAGGGATGGAGATACCTAATTGGCCTCCAGAAAACATAGCAGAAATGTCAAAAAAACTTGAGGAAAATAACTATTAATGAGACACGGTGTTGGCTATAGAAAACTAAATAAGACTGGAGAACATAGAAAAGCTTTATTTAAGAATATGTTAAATTCTCTTATAAAGTACGAACAAATCACCACTACTCTTCCAAAAGCAAAGGAGCTAAAACCTCAAATAGATAAAGTAATCACTATAGGAAAAAAAAATATTTTAAGTAACAAAAAAAGACTCTTTTCAAAATTGCAAGATAAAAAATCAGTTACAAAAGTGTTCGATGAATTATCAAAAAGATACAGTTCAAGAAAAGGCGGTTATTCAAGAGTTTTAAAAGCAGGATTTAGAACCGGAGATGACGCACCTATGGCTGTTATAGAATTAGTTGATAGAAATCCTGAAGCAAAAAAATTAGATAAACTAAAAAAAACTGCGTCTAAAGAAAACGAAAAACAAATAGATCAAAAAGTAGCAAGCAAATAGTTTTAGCTCTACATGCCTCAAACATATACTGTTGAAAATGATTATCAAAACTCGCGTTTTGATAGATGGTTTAAAGTTAAAGTAAAAAATTTACCTCAGTCTTTAATTGAAAAGATTATCCGTCTTAATAAAGTAAAAATTAATAGAAAAAAAACTAAATCATCATATAGAGTTCAGTCCGGTGATATTGTTGAAGTTTATGATATTTCAAAATTTAAGATTAATAATAGGCCTGTAATTTTAAAATATAAGCCATCTAGAAAAGAAGTTGATGTATATGATGATTATATTTTGGAAAATAATGATAATTTTATTGTAATAAACAAACCTTCTGGCATTGCCGTTCAATCAGGAACAAAATCATTTAGAAATATAATTGATGTTCTTAAAGATACAAAATATTTTGAACATAGCAAACCTTATATAGTTCATAGATTAGATAAAGAAACTTCTGGTATTTTAATTGTTGCAAAAACTAGGGAGTACGCTCAATTGTTTACTTCACTTTTTAGAATAAGAAAAATACATAAAACTTATATAGCATTAACTTATGGTAAAGTTTCAAGCACAACTAAAACTTTAAAAGATGATCTAATATCCTATGATAATGGAAAAAAAATTGTTCAAAATGCTGTTTCACATTTAAGAGTACTAAAGACTTCTAGCGACTATTCTTATGTAGAATTAAATCCTATAACTGGTAGGAAGCATCAACTTCGAAAACAACTTTATAATATTGGAAACCCTATTATCGGTGACGATAAATATTTTATCAACAGAAGAGCTAACAAAACTAAGACTAAGAGTAAAAATCTTATGTTACACGCGTATAAAATTAAATTTATGATTAATGATATTCAATATAACTTTAAAGCTGAGTATAATCAAGATTTTGAAAATTTTCTCAAAAAGCATTTCTAAAATCTTGTCAAATTTTTTAAAAAAATATTTGTTATTTCATTATTTATATTTTTAATTAAAATATTTTTTTCGTTATATACTGATGTAATTTTTTTGTTATCTAATCCACATGGAATAATCTTTTTATATGCATTTAAGTCGTTATCTATATTAATCGAGCATCCGTGAAACGCAATCCATCTAGAAATTCTCAAACCTATTGCTGCTATTTTTTTATCTTTTACCCAAATGCCAATATTTTTCTTATCTGCTAGACCTTTAATTTTATAAATTTTTAAAAATTCGATAACACTTTTTTCAATAATATTAATCAATTTTCTTATATCTTTTTTTCTCTTATTTAAATTTAAAACAAAGTATATAATTTTTTGACCTGGGTTGTGAAGTGTAAGCTTGCCCCCACGATTTGTTTTAATTATTTTAATTTTTTTATCAATAACCTCATTGTTTTTAAAACTCACCCCTGCAGTATAAGTTATAGGATGCTCTAATATCCATATTAATTCTTTATTATAACCATTTTTAACTTGCTCAACTCTTTTATTAAGAAAAAGCATCGCTTTTTTGTAGGGAATACGTTTTTTGCTTAACTTAATTTCGATATTCATTTAAATTGAATTTTATCACTTTATAGACTATTAGTCTCAAAAAAACTTTAAGAGGTATTTATGGCTTTGTTAAAGTCCACTGGAAATAAAAGAGTTAATTTAGATTTTAACAAAGAATTTATTAATACTTTTAGCGAAAAAATTGTAAATGGTAACATAGAGTTTATAAATCAAACTCTAAAAGATTTACATGAAGCCGATGTTGCAAATTTAATTGAAAATTTAAATCCTGATACTCGAATTAAATTAATAGAATTAGAGTCTTTTAACATTAACCCAGAAATATTTATTGAATTAAATGAGTCTATTCAAGGTGAAGTACTTCAATTATTATCTATCGATTCAATTATTAAAATTATAAAAAGACTTGAGTCAGATAATGTTATTAAGATATTAGAAAACTTAGAAAAAGTTACTAAAGACAAAGTATTAGATAAATTACCACCAAAGGATAAATTTTTACTAGAAGAGGGATTAAGTTATCCCGAGGACTCAGCTGCAAGAATAATGCAAAGAGAATTTACTGCAGTTCCTAGTAATTGGACAGTTGGACAAACGATAGATTATTTAAGAGAAGACAAAGATCTACCAGAGGAATTTTTAGAAATTTTTATAGTAGATAATGATTTTAAACCTATCGGAACTGTTCCATCTTCAAGAGTGCTAAGAACCTCTAGAGATTTAAAAATGAATTCAATAATGATTGAAATGCCAGTACTTATTTCTGCTAATATGGATCAAGAAGAGGTTGGCCATACTTTTGAGAATTATAACCTTGTATCTGCTGGTGTTGTAAATAAAAATAACAAATTAGTTGGCATGATAACAGCTGATGATGTTGTAACAGTTGTGCAAGAAGAAGCAGAAGAAGATGTATTACGATTAGCTGGTGTGGGTGATGAAGAAATTACAGACAGCGTTATGGTTAAAACCAAAAGAAGATTTAATTGGCTTTTATTAAATTTATTTACTGCTTTACTAGCAACATGGGTTATTAGTAATTTT
>Ga0209425_10002171_pt1 | contig 22167 bp, 25 predicted proteins | sample COG_05_FD_184749 | JGI IMG/M metagenome (GOLD analysis project Ga0209425, IMG submission 184749) | Pelagic Microbial community sample from North Sea - COGITO 998_met_05 (SPAdes) (version 2) | ecosystem: Environmental > Aquatic > Marine > Neritic zone/Coastal water | place: Helgoland, sampling...
CGGGATGGCAATCAAACGATGGTTGTGAAAGTTCTCCTATATTCCAAAAACTAATGAATGAAATTGTTCATACATTTAATGATGAGGTTTTACCTTTTAATGGACTAGACCCAAGTAAATCAATAGTTTCTATATCTAACTCTTGGGCAAATATAAACGATAAAGGTGCATGGAATGCTCCTCATGGTCATGCAGGGTGTTGGTATAGTGGAGTTTTCTATATTCAAGCAGATGGTGATGAGGGAGATTTGCATATGATAGATACATCTGAAAAGGTACTTAATGATTTTCCACCATGTCAAAGGACTAACACTTCATGGAGATTTCCTCCTACTAGTGGACAATTAGTTTTATTTCCAAGTGGTGCAATGCATATGGTTGAACCAAATCAAACAGAAAAGGAAAGGTATTCTATATCATTCAATATATCAATAAATCATACTTCTAATACCGCACAACATGGAGATGTACATAACTATAATCCAAATGAATTTGTTTTTGATTTAGACCAAAACGGCAATCCCATAATGAGTTAATTATCCTAAATAAGGATATGGAAATAGTAATCGACACTCATCTCTTATGGAACCTTATGATAACATTCGTGTTAGCACCACTAGGTTTTCTCATAAGAAATCTTTTATCTGAACAAAAGAGAATAGACATACTTATTAACAAAACAAGAGAAGAGATGGCCAAAGAATATGTCACTAGAGAACAAATAGAAATAGACTTTGAAAGAATTATGGCTACTATGACAAGGATAGACGAAAAGATAGACCGTCTACAATCTAAGACTTACTTCCAAGAATAGACTTAAAATTCGTATAAATAGTATTATAGATTTAATACTGGAATACAATTATGTCAAAACCAAACTCGAAAGCAACATTCAAAGAGTACATCAAAAGAAAACTTGGTGCGCCAGTCTTAGAAATCAACGTGGATGATGACCAGTTTGATGACAGAATGGATGAAGCTCTGCAATACTTTCGTGAATTTCACTATGAGGGTTCAATCAAGTGTTATCTAAAACATCAGATTACACAAGAAGAGATTGATTCCTTTAAGACAAATGAAACACATAATGCAGCAACCAGTGGGACTCAAGCAATTGCAAACCAAACATATGGAGAAGGACAGAACTATATAACACTACCCGAACATGTGTTGAGTGTTATACAAATATTCCCTTTCTCAAGTGGAACAACCTCCAATATGTTTGATATCCAGTATCAATTGAGACTCAATGATTTGTGGGACTTAACGTCAACAAGTGTCTTATACTATTCACAAGTTCAATCACACCTATCTCTTTTGAATGATATACTAGTGGGGCAGATACCGTTAAGATATAACATGCATTCTAACAGACTTTACATTGACTATAATGCAAACAAATTAGTTGCAGGAGAGTATATTGTTATAGAGTGCTACAGAAAAATAGACCCCAATGACATGACTGATATCTTTGATGACATGTGGTTAAAGAAATATGCAACTGCACTTGTTAAGTATCAATGGGGAGAAAACCTTTCTAAGTTCTCAGGAATTGCACTGCCAGGCGGAGTGACACTTGATGGACAACAAATGAAAGACGAAGCAAAAGAAGAAATTTTAAGATTAGAAGAAGAGTCAAGACTGAACTATGAAATGCCAGTTCTTGATATGATGGGATAAACCATGCCAACAAACGTATTTTTTAACCATGCAGTAGGAACTGAACAACATCTTTACGAAGATTTGGTTGTTGAGTCTATGCGTTTCTATGGTCATGAAACATTTTACTTACCAAGAGAGGTCGTAGAAGAAGACACCATTCTCAATGAAGATGTGCAATCTACATTTGGTGATGCATATTCAGTAGAAATGTATTTAGAAAATACAGAAGGATTTGAAGGAGAGGGAGACCTATTCAGTAAGTTTGGTGTTCAAGTAAAAGACCAAGCAACCTTTGTAATTGCATTGAGAACATGGGAACGATTCATATCATTAGACTCTAATCTTGCAACATCTCTAAGACCTAATGAAGGAGACCTAATCTACTTCCCTCTTAGTGGTTCAATGTTTGAAATTAAATTCGTAGAACATGAGAATCCATTCTATCAAGTTGGAAAACTATTCGTGTTCAAAATGCAGTGTGAACTATTTGAATACAGTGGAGAAGATTTCGATACTGATATTGGTATTATTGATGTTATAGAAAATCAAAATGCCTATGCATTAGACTTAACTATGAATAGTGGGTCAGGTTCTTACACTATAAATGAACCAGTGACACTTAATGGTACTGTAGTTGGAGAAGTATCTGCATGGTCAGGTGCAACAGAGAAACTAAATCTTGTACACAACACTTCAACACTTGCAGTTGGTGACACTATTGTAGGTTCTACTTCAGGAACATCTCGTACCATTAATGCAATTACAGATGTAATGACAATGGAGAATGATGGTCAAGCACAAAACAAAGACTTCGAAGATAAAGCAGATGGGTACTTAGACTTCTCAGAGACAAACCCATTCGGTGAGGTCACATAATGTTTGGGACTCATTTTTATCATGAAACAATTAAAAGAAGTGTATCAATTTTTGGAACACTATTCAATAACATATCTGTAGTAAAAAGAAAGGCAGACGGAACAGTACTTGCTAAAAGTTTAGTTCCTATTGCATATGGCCCTAATGCAAAGTGGTTGTCACGATTAAATCAAGAACCCGATTTAAATGATGGAAATAGAAGTCAAGTAAGTCTTCCAAGAATGGCATTTGAGATGAACTCGTTTGAATATGATGCAACTAGACAACAAAACAAACTTATAAGAACACAAAAGAATTTACTAGAAACTAGTGATACTGGTAAAAGAGGATTTCAATATGCACCAGCACCCTATAATATAGGATTTACACTAGGTATTCTTGCAAATCAAGTTAATGATGCAATCCAAATCGTAGAACAAATTGTTCCATATTTTCAACCCGAGTATACTGTGACTATGAACATGATTGACTCAATGAGTGAAAAGAGAGATGTTCCTATAACACTTAACAGTGTATCAATGGAAGACACATATGAAGGCAGTTTTGAAGACAATAGAATAGTAGAATACACTTTAGACTTTACAATGAAAGTTTACTTCTTTGGCCCTGTGTATACGGGAGAAGTTATTAAGAGTGTTATTGAAAGAGACTATGTCAATATAGATGCAGGTGGATTTACAACTTCACAAATAGATGCATCAGGTCTTGTTAAAGAGGTTAAACACTATGAACCTGCATTTGGAGAGGTTGCAAATGCAGTGTCTAATAGTACTAATGTGACCTTCCCAACTACAATAAATAGTAAGATAAGTGTGGGAGATGAAGTGTTTGGAACAAATTTATCAACCAACCCAACGGTCTCTACTATTGGTTCAGATAACCTTAGTGTAACATTAAGTTCTGCAGTCACTATTGATGCTAACACTACACTTAAATTTGTTGGTTCTGTAGACCCAAGTGATACATTTGTTGTTGCAGAAACAGTTACATTTTATGATGACGGTACTAATTCTACATTTGCAGAAGATAAAGTCACCGATGCGAGTTAATATATGGCAAAAATTGAAGACCAATTAGATGATGTTCTAAACATTTCTAAAGAAATAAAACAAGAAACCCAAGTAGTTAAAGTCCCTCAAAGAGTTGAGAGCATGGAGAACGACTATAAGTATGGTCGTGAGACCCTCTATGGGCTCGTAGAAAGGGGTCAGGATGCAATTGATGGAATACTAGACTTATGTAAAGAAACAGAACACCCACGTGCTTACGAGGTTGCAGGTCAACTTATAAAGACTGTTGGGGATACTGCAGAGAAGTTATTAGACTTGCAGAAAAAAATGAAAGATTTAAACAATGAGAATGAAGGAGTGAAGACTCAACATAACCATCTTTATGTTGGTTCAACATCAGAATTACAGAAGTTCCTAAAGAAAGAGAATAAGAAAGATTAATGGTTAAACCCACAAATGAAGGATATCTTGGTAATAATTTAATCAAGAGAGCAGGTATTGAACAACAATACACTGAAGATGAGTTTAAAGAATACTTGAAGTGTTCTAAAGAACCCGTTCATTTTATAGAAAACTATTGTCAAATTATATCATTGGATGAAGGTCTTGTCAAATTTAAACTTCGTGGGTATCAAGGAAATCTGATAGAACACTATGATGAAAATCGTTTCAACGTAGTTCTTGCATCCCGTCAGAGTGGTAAATCAATCACTTCTTGTGCATATCTCTTATGGTATCTGTTGTTTCATCCCGAAGTCACTGTAGCAGTTCTTGCAAACAAAGGTGCAATTGCAAGGGAAATGATATCCCGTATTGTCACCATGTTAGAAAGTGTACCGTTTTTCTTACAGCCAGGTGTCAAAATTCTTAACAAAGGTAATATAGAATTTGCAAATGATTCTAAGGTAGTTGCAGCTGCAACATCTTCGAGTTCTATTCGTGGATTGTCTATAAACCTCTTGTATCTTGATGAGTTTGCGTTCGTAGAAAATGCAGAAGAATTTTATACTTCAACATATCCCGTTGTCACATCGGGTAAAAACTCAAAGGTTATTATCACATCTACTGCAAATGGTGTTGGTAATATGTTCTATAAGATATATGAGAGTGCAGTTCAGAAACAATCTGAATATAAACACTTCCTTATCAACTGGTTTGATGTGCCAGGCAGAGATGAAAAGTGGAAGAAAGAGACTATTGCAAACACATCCGAAACCCAATTTGAACAGGAATATGGAAATAGTTTCTTAGGAACGGGTAATACACTCATAAATTCAAACACTTTACTAGGAATGAGGTCAATTGACCCTGATTGGAACCGTGATAACATAAATATATACGATAGACCTGTAGAAGGACATGCATATGTATGTACGGTTGACGTTTCAAAAGGAAGAGGGATAGATTATTCGACCTTTAGTGTTTTTGATGTAAGTTTGCAACCATTTAAACAAGTTGCAACATTTAGAGACAATATGCTCTCACCTATGCTACTTCCCGACATGATAAATAAGTATGTAAAACCTTACAACGAAGCATTGGTGATAGTAGAGAACAATGCAGAAGGTGGTACAGTTGCAACTCAGTTGCATTATGATATAGAATATCCCAATGTTTTTGTGCAAGGTATGACAAAACAGGAAGATATTGGTGTGACAATGAATCGTAAGGTCAAACGAATTGGTTGTTCTACACTAAAAGAATTATTAGAAGAAAATAGATTAGAACTAATAGACCGTGCAACAATAACAGAATTACTAACATTTATTAATAAAGGTAATTCATATGAAGCAGCAAAAGGATATCATGACGATATGGTTATGAACTGTGTATTATTTGCATGGTTTGTGACAACAGAATTTTTCTATCATTTAACGGATTCACAAGTTAAAGACTTGTTGTATTCAGAACAACAAAAATTGATTGAAGAAGACCTATTACCAGCAGGAGTGTTTGGTTCAGCCCCTGCAGAAGAAGTCTCATTTGTAGACGAAGAAGGGAATAGGTGGTTTCAATCGTAAAAAATGATGTGTTGGTGGGTTTTTATTTGTTATAAATAAAACAGTAAACAACACTTTTTACATTAACAGGAGTAAAAGAGTATGACATTTCAAGTATCACCAGGCGTTCAAATCTCAGAAATAGATTTGACAAATGTTGTTCCAGCAGTATCCAGTACAACTGGTGCATTTGCAGGTTCATTTAATTGGGGCCCTGTTGATGAAGTTGTAACAGTTTCAGATGCAAAGGGTTTGGTAGACAATTTTTCTTCACCAGCAAATTCAGTTGCAGGAGCTGAAGACTTCTACACAGCAGAATCCTTCCTTAAATATGGTTCTTCTTTAAGAATCGTTAGGGTAAACACAAGTGGTCTTTTCAGTGCAAACGGTGCTGGACATGCCTCATCATTATTAAAAAACAACGATGACTATGTAAACACTTATAAGAGTGGTGGACAAGCAGGAACTGCAGGACAGTGGATAGCAAGAAACCCAGGCTCATTAGGTAATTCATTAAAAGTATCATCATGTGCTAGTGCAAACGCATATTTCAACGATAACGTAACTACAGTAGACGGAAATGAAGGAACAGGACAAACAGTTATCACTATGACTAGTGGTGCAGTGTTTATCGTTGGAGACATAATCAGATTTGCAGGACACAATACAGAATACAAAATTACTGCAATTTCTACAAATGATGTCACAATCGAAGCAGTAGGTCAACCTGCTGGAACTGGTTTAACAGTTGATGTTGCAACAGGAGTACAGGTATCAAGATACTGGGAACATTATGCATTATTCAGTAAAGCACCAGGCACATCTTCAGGTGCTACACTTGCAGGTGCAGGTGCAGACGAACTACACATTGTGGTTATAGATGAAGATGGTGTAATTTCAGGTGTATCAGGAACAGTTTTAGAATCATACGGTTTTGTATCACTTGCATCAGACGCTAAAGATGCACAAGGTGGTTCATTATACTATAAAGATGTAGTATCAAATGGTTCATCATGGGTATATTGGAGTGGACATAACACTGCAACAGACCTAACAGCATCAGAAAGTAGAACACTTGCTCAATCAGTAAGTGATGCATTTACTGGCCCATCAACACCTTTCTCATCATCATTAAGTGGTGGTGCAGATGGTAGATTATCTACTGCAGGTGAGAAACATGGTGCATGGTCAACTCACTTCGGTGATGCAGAAACTATAGACTTCTCATTATTATTAGTAGGTTCAACAAGAACTGATAATGGAAGTGGTGTTCAACAAGATATTCTTGCAGACTGGACAACATTAACAAACCAAGCAATCCTTCTTTGTGAAACAAGAAAGGACTGTATGGCAATATGTTCACCAAGATATGCAGATGTTGTTGGTGTTTCATCAGAAGCAACACAATCAAGTAATGTAATCACAACTGCAAATACAGCAACATCAAGTTCATATGCAGTTATCGATTCAACATGGGTATATCAATACGATAGATTCCATGACACATATAGATGGATTCCTGCAAACGGACATACTGCAGGTATTATGGCAAGGTCAGACCTATTGAGAGATGCATGGATATCTCCTGCTGGGTTCTCAAGAGGACAATACTTAGGTATTACTAAACTTGCATTCAATCCAAAACAAGGTTCAAGAGACGATTTATATCGTGCAAGAGTTAACCCTGTTGTCACATTCCCTGGCCAAGGTACATTGTTATATGGAGATAAAACTGCATTAACAACACCTAGTGCTTTTGATAGAATTAATGTAAGAAGGTTATTCATTGTATTAGAGAAAGCAATTGCAACTGCAGCTAAAGCTCAGTTATTTGAGTTCAATGATGCATTCACTCGTGCTCAGTTTAGAAGTGCAGTAGAACCATTCTTAAGAGATGTTAAAAACAGAAGAGGATTAGTAGATTATTCAGTTATTTGTGATGAAACAAACAATACAGACACTGTTATAGACAGAAACGAGTTTGTATGTTCAATCTTCGTGAAACCTGCAAAATCTATCAATTTCATAACTTTAAACTTTATTGCTGCTAGAAGTGGTGTTGAGTTTGAAGAAATATATAGTGCAGTTTAAGGAGAAATAAAACATGGCAACAATAGACCAATTTAAAGCACAATTAATCGGTGGTGGGCCAAGAGCCAACAGATTTAGAGTGTTTGTTCCTAGGACAGGAAATAAAATAGAGTTTTTGTGTAAAGCAACAAGTATACCTGCTGCTACAATCACTCCAGTAGAAGTCCCGTTCAGAGGTCAAGTACTTAAACTTGCAGGTGATAGAACTTTTGAAGATTGGAGTATCACTGTTATAAACGATAATGAGTTCTCTGCAAGAACTGCTTTAGAAGCATGGCAAGAAGAAATCCAAGGATTTGGAACTTCTGATGGTGCAACTTCAACTGATTACTTAATTTCTCGTGCATTCGTAGAACAGTTAGGTAAAGATGATTCAGTCCTTGCGAGATATGAGTTCTTTAATATGTTCCCAAATTCAATCGGTACAATCGATTTATCTTATGAAAACGGTGATGCTTTAGAAGAATTTGAAACAACATTCTCATATTCTCACTGGGAAAGAGTCGTTTAAGTAGAATTAAAGTGAAAATAACACTCATGAAGGTGTTATAAATAATAGTATGGAAATATTTGGATTTGAAATATCTCGTAAAAAAGACGAGTTAAGAGCAACGACTGTCAATCAAGGACAGTCATTTGTTGCACCTGCAGATGATGATGGAACACCCGTCATTGCTCAACAGGCAGGTTATGTCGGTGGTGGTGCTTATGGTTCCTATGTCGATATGGATGGTGGTATTAAGAATGAGGTTGAACTTATTCGTAGATACAGAGAAACATCCCTAGTACCTGAATGCGACGCTGCTATTGAAGACATTATAAATGAGTGTATCACATCGGATAGTGCAGATAGGATTGTGACACTTGACTTAAGAGATGTTAAACTCTCAGACAGCATCAAGAAAAAGATGCAAGACGAATTTAGTCATATCCTATCCTTAATGAAGTTCAATCAGAACTCTCATGAATTATTCAGAAAATGGTACGTAGATGGAAGAATATACTTCCATAAAGTCGTTGACACTAAAAGACCTAAACTTGGTCTTGTAGATTTACGAAATGTAGACCCTCTTAAGATTAAGAAAGTCAGAAATGTAGAAGAAGAGAAGGGCAAAGACGGAATTAAAAGAATCAAGTCTATTGAAGAATTTTATGTTTTCAATGATAAAGGATTCGATAAGAGTAGTGCTGTAGAAGGTTCTACACTTAAAATTGCACCTGAGGCAGTATGTTATACTACTTCGGGTCTTTTAGACTATAATAAAAATGCAGTTATCGGGTATCTGCATAAAGCATTGAAAACTTCAAATCAGTTATCAATGATGGAAGATGCACTTGTAATTTATAGATTATCAAGAGCTCCCGAAAGAAGAATTTTCTACATTGATGTAGGAAACCTTCCAAAAGCAAAGGCAGAACAGTACCTTGCAGAGACTATGAATAAGTATAGAAATAAACTTATTTACAATGCAGATACTGGTGAGATAAAAGACGATAGAAAACATATGAGTATGTTAGAAGACTTTTGGTTGCCGAGAAGAGAGGGTGGTAGAGGAACAGAGATTACTACACTGCCAGGCGGACAGAACCTTTCAGAAATAGATGATATAGAATACTTTAAGAAGAAACTATATCAATCACTGAATGTTCCTTCGTCAAGAATGGAGGCCGACAATGGGTTTAACATGGGTCGTTCTTCAGAGATTAGTAGAGACGAACTTAAGTTTAATAAGTTCACTAACAGACTTCAGAAGAAGTTTGCTAGAACATTTACAGACATTTTAAGAACTCAAGTTATTCTTAAAGAGATTGTAAGTCAAGAAGAATTTGATAAGTTTAAAGACTTTATCCAATACGACTTTACTGCAGATAATCACTTTACAGAACTAAAAGAACAAGAGATTTTTAAAGAAAGATTAGATGCATTACAAGGTGCATCAGAGTATGTCGGTCAATACTTCTCACATGAATATGTAAGAAAGTATATACTTAGACAAACTGAAGAGGACATTGAACTTCTTGACCAGCAAATGAAGACTGAAAAAGAAACAATGCCAGACCAAGACGATGACGGTTTTTCATCATATTAGGAGATATAAATAATGAGTAGTGAAATAGCAAAACAGATAGTAGATACCATAGAAACTGGTAATCTTTCGGATGCAAAAGAACTAATAGACCAAGGTATCAAACAGAAAGCTGCAGAGACCGTGGACATGAAAAGAGTAGAACTACAGGTTGATTGGATGAATCAGTCAACAGAAACACAAGGGATGTAATGAAAAGTTTTTCTTCAATGCAAATCGAACTAAACGAGGCAAAGCTTAAACTTCCTCGTGGGGAGAAAGAATTGAAGAGAGATGCAACCAAAGTTGGTTCATCAAAAGTAGAAATAATATACACTGATAACAAAGGTAAGGTTAATGTGTATATTGATGGTAATTTATTCAGTGAGAAACCTTACAAAGACTTAAAAAGTGCAGAGAAGGAGATGAAACAGATAAAATCTATTATGTCATCATCCGATATGCAAGAAGTAAAATTAGAGGACATTATAAATGAAATTAATAGCTGAATTTAACGAGACAATATCTCCAATCATTACCGAATCAAAAGATGGTAAAGGTAAAGACTACTTTATAGAAGGGGTTTTTATGCAAGCAGACATCAAAAATAGGAATGGTAGAATCTATCCTATGGAAGTAATGGAGAAAGAAGTTGAACGATATACAAAGGAGTTCGTAGAAAAACAAAGAGCTTTTGGAGAGTTAGGACATCCTGAAGGGCCAACAATCAACTTAGACAAAGTTTCACACTTAATAGAATCACTTACACTCGAAGGTAAAAATTACGTGGGTAAAGCAAAAATATTAAGTACTCCTAATGGAGAAATAGTTAAAGCACTTATCAATGATGGTGCAAAACTGGGTGTATCATCTAGAGGTCTAGGTTCACTAGAGCAAAAAGGTGGCGCACAAATGGTAAAAGGTGACTTCCAACTTGCAACAGCAGGTGATATCGTTGCAGACCCGTCTGCACCTGAAGCATTCGTTGAAGGGATAATGGAAGGAGTCGAATGGGTATATCAGAATGGTATACTTACTGCAGTTCAAGTTGAGCAGATGCAAAACGAGTTAAAAACTGCAAAACTAAATAAATTGGAAGAAACCAAGTTAAATCTATGGAAAAGGTTCGTTGAGAGTCTATAACATATAAATAAATTAAGTAGTTCATTAGAAACTAATAACAGGAGAAAAAAATGGCAGATTTAGAAAACAACCTAGAAAGTATCGAAGAGGTAAAACAACCTCATGACGGTGCTGAGAAAGGAGATTCAAAACCAGTCAAACAAGGTTCATCTGATGCCGCAGAAATTGGAAGTGGTAAAGTTGAAGTCGTCAAACCCGAAGAAAATCCTGTTGACAAAGCAGTAGCATCAGTAAAGAAAGCTGAAACAGCACCATCTAACGAAGGTGATGCTCAGAAGAAAAATGCTGGTAAAGCTGACAAAGCAGATTCAATTAAGGAAGATGAAAAGGAGTCTAAAAAAGACGAATTGAAAGCTTCTAAAATGGAATCTATCAAAGCTATCGTCAACAATATGAAGGAAATGACTAAGGAAGACATCCAATCAATATTGGGAACAATATCTGAAGAAGAAGTTGACGAAAGTTTGACAAAAGCAGAAGTTGCTAGAAAAGTAGTAGAGTCTTTGAAGTCTATGACTGAAGAAGAAGTTGCAGAAACTTATGGTAAACTTAACGCAAACAAGAAGAAAGAAGACGAAGAAGGTGAACAAGAAGAAGAAGAGAAATCTGTTTCTGAAGAAATTTCATCTGAATTAGAATCTTCTCTTGTTGAAATTGAAATAGATGACGACCTATCAGCAATTTCAGAAGCATTAGACCTTTCTGAAGAAAATGCAGAAAAGGCAAAAACAATCTTCAAAGCAGCAGTTTCAAGTAAGGTACAAGAAGTATCTGAAGAATTGAAATCGCAGTATGAAGCAGAATTAAAAACCACAGTTGAGACTGTCAAAGGTGACCTATCGGAAGCAGTTGATAAGTACTTAACGTATTGTGCAGAAGAGTGGACGAAAGAAAACGAACTTGCTATAGAACGTGGTTTAAGGTCAGAAATGACAGAAAACTTTATCGAAGGTTTGAAAACATTGTTCGTAGAACATTATGTTGACGTTCCTGAAGATAAGTATGATGTTATCGATGAACTTGCAAATCGTCTTGACGAGATGGAACAAAAACTTGACAGTGAAGTAAATAGAAATATGGACATCACTGAAGAGTTAGACACCCTCAAAAGAGATAACGTAGTTTCAGACGCATCGAAAGATTTGACTGAAACACAAAAAGAGAAACTATCTTCACTTGCTGAAGGAGTAGACTTTAAAGATGCAGAAGACTTCGCTGAGAAGATTTCTGAAATCAAAGAAGCTTACTTTCCTGCAGAAGGTGAAAGTGTAGTTGAAGAAACTTTAGTTGTTGAAGGTTCTGAAGAATTTAAAGTAGAGGAATCTACAGAAGTTCAGACTGACCCTACAATGGCAAAGTATACACAAGCAATCAGTAAGTTAAAACCATTAGGTTAAGACTTACTTAATAAAGGAAAAAAAATGTTTTTATCAGAAAACTTACAAGAAAAGTGGAAGCCGATTCTAGAGCACTCCGATTTACCAAAAATCGAAGACAACTACAAACGTGCAGTCACAGCTGTTATCCTTGAAAACCAAGAGAATGCTCTAAACGAAGACAGAGCTCAATTGGCGGAAGCAGCACCTTTAAATGCTACTGGTAGTTCAATTTCAAACTGGGATCCGATTTTAATATCCCTAGTAAGAAGAGCTATGCCAAATCTCGTTGCATACGACATTTGTGGCGTTCAACCTATGACTGGCCCGACAGGACTTATCTTTGCTATGAAAGCAAGGTATAACGACTATCCATCAGAATCTGTTGTAAATAAAACTGAAGCAATGGGAATCAACGAAGTTGAATCACGTTATTCTTCAGAAAACCAAACAGTGACTGACGGTTTACAAGCTGCGGCTAACTCAGACCCTTTTAACTCTGACTATGCAACTCATACTGGTTCAGGTATGACAACTGCATCTGCAGAAGCATTAGGTGATGTTGAAGCATCAAACGGTTTTGCTCAGATGGCATTCTCAATAGAGAAAGCAACTGTGACTGCAAAATCAAGAGCATTAAAAGCAGAATACACATTAGAACTTGCACAAGACCTCAAAGCAATCCACGGTCTTGACGCTGAGTCAGAACTTGCGAATATTCTTTCATCAGAAATTCTTGCAGAGATTAACAGAGAAGTTGTTAGAACAGTAAATGTACAAGCAAAAACAGGTGCATCAGCAACTGCTTCTGCTGGAACATTCAACTTAGACGTTGATGCAAACGGAAGATGGTCTGTTGAGAAATTCAAAGGTTTATTATTCCAAATCGAAAGAGAATCAAACACAATTGCTAAAGAAACAAGAAGAGGTAAAGGAAACTTTATTCTATGTTCTTCAGACGTAGCAAGTGCATTGTCAATGGCGGGTGTATTAGATTACGCTCCTGCTCTTTCAACTAACCTAAACGTTGATGACACTGGTAATACTTTTGCTGGTTTATTAAACGGAAGAGTTAAAGTATATGTTGACCCTTATGCAGGTGTTGACTACTTAACAGTAGGTTATAGAGGTACTAACCCTTATGATGCTGGTCTTTTCTATTGCCCATACGTTCCATTACAAATGGTTCGTGCAGTAGGTGAGAACACATTCCAACCAAAAATCGGTTTCAAAACTAGATATGGTATGGTTTCAAATCCATTCGTAGGTGCTACACCTGCTGACGGACTTGCATCCGCTGGAACTAACCAGTACTACAGAAAGATGGCAGTGTCTAACATTCTGTAAGGAACTTAGGTTCTCATTCCTTAATTGGAATACTAAAACCCCTCTCACGAGGGGTTTTTTTTAGCATGACTGAATCGTTCAATGTCTTGGGTATGACCCCAATTCTTTACACCGTGTCCTTCTAGTGGGGCCTTACCCCAATTTTATTAAGGTCAATAGGTAGTGACCATACGGAAGTTCGTTTACCACACCATTCCAATTTGTCAGAAATTTCAAGTGCTTCTCTGTTCGGATTCTATCCACACCTCACGATTATATGCCACGTCTTAATTGACTTTAACAGTGTGGAACACCTTGTCTATACGGAACAACCTCTCACAACCATCTAACTTCCGTCTCGACTTCCTACCTTACAAGTATACCAAAATATGATATCCATTGTCAAGGCACATATTTATACGCGATAAATAAGTATATGAAGATGATTAAGTATGGTGAGGGGTTGGAAGGTTTCTTTAAATGGAAGAATCCAATCACAGATGACGAACACACAATGTACCTTCCAACGGAAGCAAGAGTTAAAAAGGTTATCGATTGTAAAGGTGAAGACTGGTTTGATGGTAAGACTATCCTAGAACTAGGAACTGCACATGGATTGATTGGTAGACACTTTGAGAAGTTGGGTGCAACTGTAAGTTATGCAGATGCTAGACAAGAACTACTGGATTCCATAGAAACAGACTCAGAAAAGTTATGTATCAATCATAATGACGAATGGTCTTTCAATAGAAAGTGGGATTTGATTATACACTTTGGTACTCTATATCATGTTAAAAACATCTATGATGATTTGAGAAGAGCATTTAATCATACGGATGAAATGTTCTTAGAGACTGCAGTCAATTCATTACCAATGCCAGCACCATGGTTTAGACAAGAAGAGTGGTCGGGTGTACATGGAGCTCCAGGCGAAAAGAAGAAGAAAAATTCTAGAGTCTTTAATGGGTTCGACCAGTGGGAAGCTTCATTTAATGATACACATGTAGAAGAATACTTAGACGAGATAGGTAAGACCTACACAAGATATGATGATGAAGATTTGGATAATGAATTTGGTATAATCATACCTAACGAAGTCTACAGAAGAGACGTGTATAGTTGGACACTAGAAGATGTACACCCTAAGAATCCTATGAAACCAGTTAAGTTTGCATCAATACCACCAAATTATGTTCACTTCCGTAGGTTCTGGCATATCAAAACACCTAAATAAGTATATACGGAGAACAATATGTCAAATTATGAAAAGAGTGTACAAGTTTTAGAGGGCCCATGGGAAGCAAAAATATTTCCACAAGGTCGAGAGAACACAAATGTAATCTCTAGAAAAACTGTAACCACTTATATCCAAGAAGGATATCTATGTGAGGAAACTACAACAAGAGAGTATAGGGGTGACGATTATCACGACATCACTACTAACAAACGGATAACAAGAGTCCATGGCTGACATCAACAAATCCCTTCTCAATAAGAACAACTTTAGACTTCTTATTGATAGGATACCAACTGCAGAATACTTTGTCAAGAAGTGTAATATTCCAGGCGTGTCATTCTCAGAATTAGCACATGGTGCTGGGGTTGGGTTGGATGCATATTTTCCAGGCGACAAAGTTACATTTGAAAATCTATCTGTAGACTTCTTGGTGGATGAAGACCTAGAGAACTTCAAAGAAGTGTACGAATGGATGAATGCAATTGTACCAATTAAAGACCCTAAAGATTATGAGACCTATGTTGGTACCAGTAGAAATCTAATAGGAACGTCTTCGGATAAGGGAGATGCAGGCTCAGAAGTATCTGATATCACTCTTATTACAACAACAAACAAAAACATACCCAATAGATACTTTAGATTTCATGACTGCTTTCCAATCGGTCTAAGTGGATTAGAGTTTGAATCGGGTGCAGATGGTGAATCTGTGGTTGCAACTATTGAGTTTAAATTTACTTACTACGACATAGAAACCACTAGTTAGATTCACGTTTTCGTGATATAATATTATTATGACTTTAGAAGAATTGAAAGCCCAGTGGGCAGGTGACTGTGAAATAGATGACATTGAATTGGATACTGCATCCTTAGAAGTACCTAAGCTTCATGCAAAATACCAAGACTTACTTACCAATAAGATTCTAGTCCTTAAGAAATACCAAGAACAATACAACACCTTACTTAAAGATAAGTGGTTATGGTTTAATGGTAAAATGGATGACGATAGAATCAGAGAGTTAGGGTGGAACCCCGACCCTTTTGATGGTCTTAAGATTATGAAGAATGATATGAACATCTTCTTCAATGCAGATAAAGATTTACAAGAACTCAATGCAAAGATTGAGTATCTCAAAGTTACGGTAGACTTTCTCAAAGAGTGTATGCAAAATATCACTTGGAGACACCAAACGATTAGAAACACAATCGATTGGAGAAAGTTCATGGCAGGACAATAATGAATTTACAAAATTACATGTGGACATATCCGTCTCTATTAACTTCAGAGGAAGTTGAATTTATCAATGGTAAAGCTTTAGACTTCCCTCTAGAGGAAGGTGCAGTTGGTCAAGGTGGAAGGTTAGACCTAGACCCCGATGCAGAACAAGCTCATATGGAAAGAGGAAACGGTAGTGGTGGTAAAGTTGTTGATAACATAAGAGCATCAGATGTTCGTTGGTTGCATGGAGACCACCTAGTAATCTTGGGAGATGTATTCACCAAGATTACCGAAGCAGTTACCATGGGGATGAAACAGAGTGGATGGAATGTTGACATAGAACAAGTAGAACCATTTCAGCATACAACTTACCATGCACAACAAGGTGAACGAGGTGGATTCTATACATGGCATACAGATGCTGGAGATAAACCATACGAAAATAGTGGTATGATTAGAAAGTTAAGTATGTCTATTCAGCTGACAGACCCCGATGAATATGAAGGTGGTAACTTCCAGTGGATAGAAGATGTCCGTGCAAAGGACACACTTACACGTGAAGATTATACACGAGACATGAGAGATTTCTATAGACAAATTCCCAACTCATCAAAACAAAAGGGGTCATTGATATTGTTCCCTTCCTTTGTACATCATCAAGTGACTCCTGTCACTAAGGGAACTCGAACCAGTTTAGTCGGTTGGTTTATAGGATATCCATACAAATAAAATGAAAGTCATAGTATCAAAGGTGGACGAATGTTTCATGAGGGTAGACTGTGATGACGGTTTAGCCAAAGACCTTCATGACTATTTCTCTTTCACTGTACCAAACGCAAAGTTCATGCCAAGTTATAAAAACAAATGGTGGGACGGTAAAGTATATCTTTTCTCAATCAAAACACATAAGATTTATATTGGGTTACTTCCATACGTAGATGAGTTCTGCAGAGAACGAGGTTACGAGTTTGAAGGTATTCAAGATGTTATTGGTAAGAAGCAAAGAAACAACGGGCCGATATCAATAGAAGATTGGATTAGTATATTAGACCTTCCATTTGAACCAAGAGATTACCAGTTAGAAGCTTTTAAAACTGCAGTTCAATATGGTAGGCAACTATTATTATCACCCACTGCAAGTGGTAAGTCTCTAATCATTTATTTACTTGCAAGATACTATGACTCTAAGACAGTCATCATTGTACCCACCACATCATTAGTGGAACAGATGACTAAGGATTTTAAAGACTACGGATACAAAGACCCTATCTGTAAAATTTATCATGGTCAAGAAGTTTTCGATGCACCAATCACAGTTACCACATGGCAGTCATTTAGTAAAGCACCAAAGGAAGTAATGCAATCATTCGATGTTGTAATAGGAGACGAAGCTCATCTGTTTAAAGCAAATGTACTGAAAGGTATACTTGAAAAGATGAAGACTACTGCTGTACGTATTGGATGTACTGGTACACTGGACGGAACAGAAGTACACAGACTACAACTAGAAGGTTTATTCGGCCCTGTCAAAAAGGTCATAAGCACAAAGGAGTTGATGGATTCGGGAACGATTGCAAATTTAAAAATAGAATGTGTCATACTTCGTCATACTAAACAGAAAAAAATGTCATACCAAGATGAGATGGATTATCTAGTATCACATCAAGAAAGAAATCATTTCATAACTAATCTTGTGGGGTCACTGAAAGGTAATACCCTAGTACTATTTCAATACATTGAGAAACATGGACAACCACTATGGGAAATGTTCAACCCCATGGTCACACGAAGAAAGGGAACGCTCCACTATGTCAATGGTGGGACAGATGTAGAAGACCGAGAAGCAGTTAGAGAAATAGTAGAGAGAAGTAACAATAACGTCATACTAGCATCATACGGAACTTTCTCTACAGGTGTTAACATCAAACGAATAGACAATATTGTCTTCGCATCCCCAAGTAAAAGTCGAATCAGAAACCTTCAATCTATAGGTAGAGGACTTCGTAAGGCTGACGGTAAAACAGAGATGAAATTGTTTGACATATCAGATGATATGCAATGCGAAAATCATACCCTAAATCACCTCAAAGAACGTATAAATATATACAACGAAGAAAACTTTACATACGAGATAAGGCAGTTCGATTTAAAATGACAAGACCCTCAGATTTAACACCACAAAAATACGAAGTTGTAAAACTAAAAACTGGTAGTGAAGTGGTGGGTATGGTAAGAGACACAACTAAAGGTATTGAGATAACACTACCTATGATGTGTCAGTTAACCGTGCAAAATAAACTTGAAACTCTTGCAACCTTCTATCCGTATGCACCTCTTAGTGATGACCCAATCATCGTTATTCCAAATGACCAAATACTATACCGTAGTAATATGAACCAGCAGTTCGTTCCATTCTATGATGAAGCTTCATCAAGGTGGTTGGAGATGGTAGAAACACAAACCATTCCTCTAACCAATAAAAAGAACACACCCGATGATGTACGTAGAGACTATCTAACGAAAGTAATGGAGTCCCTTGTCCCCGAAGACATAGACTTAATCGATGAAGACTTCGACCTTGAAGACTTCGACCCCAATAAAACTATCCATTAGGATTTTTATTTGTCTAAATAAGTGCGTATAATTGGTGTCTATATACTATTATACAAAATTTTTATAACTTAATTAAAAGGAAAACCATGACCACAGCAACTTTGTTTGCGAAGAGCATGGTACGAAAAGCTAGAGAAGTCAAAGAGAACAAACGTGTTTGTGCAATCTGTGACACTATCGAATTTCTAGTGCTGTTAACTCTTCCATTTGCTCTACCATTCTTAGTAATTTCATTCAGTTCACCGTACTGAAATGAGTTCTAAGAAACTAAACAAGCTACGGGAACAGACAGAGATAGTATGTCTCTGTCTTGTTTTCATCGCATCCATTATAGGTTTAATTCCTAATGTCTGATATTTGGTTATTGATTAGTGGGTTGACCTTTCAACTTATAGTACTAATAGCCCTTCACCTTTATAACCCAAAATGATACATGTACCTTGGTTTCAAAAACCCGAAAACGAAAGAACTGCTTTGCAGATTGTTAACCTATCACCCAGTGAAAGTTCTATAGAAAAGTTAGTTGAGATGCATCCCATGAGACAAGTCTTTTGGGCATCGATAATTCAAATCTCTGTATTTGGATTCATGTTACTTTCATTCTATATCATTGACAAGTTTGTGTCATGATAAAGTATTCCTTTGCTGTGATTCTTCTTATGCAATGGACGTTCCTCGAACGAGAGCCTGGAGCGTTACGTGCAGTCCGAGAATTGGAACAATTCAAACGACACGTTCAGACGTTATAAATACAATTGTACATAAGAAGATAGAGTTAGTTATTACTAGCTAAGTATATCCCCCTTGGGACATATTCATTTTATCACAGTTTTTCTATTTGTACAGTGGCTTTTAAAATTTATTTTTATTAAGAAAGCCCCTTACAATACCACATAAAAAGGGTATAATGTATACATGACTAAGAAAAAAGACCCCAAAAAAGCAGAACACTACGTTAACAACAAAGAGTTTACAGCTGCAGTTGCAGAGTTTAATACTTTAGTTGCAAAGGCAGAATCTGCTGGGAAAGAACCCCCTCGAATGACTGAATACATTGGTGAGTGCATCTATAAGATTGCAACCCGATTATCCACTCGACCCAATTTCATCAACTATACTTACCGTGACGAAATGATTTGTGATGCAATCGAAAATTGCATACAATACATTGGTAACTTCAACGTTGAAAAGTCCAACAATGCATTTGCATATGTTACTCAGATTTGTTATTACGCTTTCTTAAGAAGGATACAGAAGGAAAAGAAACAAGTCTACATCAAACAAAAACAAATCATGGAATCATCTATTACTATGGATTCATTTGCAACCATCGATGGTCAACACGACCCAAGTTTATCGAACACGAATGTGGAATGGATGCAAGAGAATATGAATCGTGTAGAGTATGAACCACGTAAATCAAAAAACAAAAAGAAGAAAGCTAACAAGAACTTAGAAAACTTTACTGAATGAAGATAGCGATATTAAATGATACCCATTGTGGTGTCCGTTCAGATATGGTTGAAATGTCCAAGTATCAAGGACGTTTCTATGAAGAGATATTCTTTCCATATCTAGATGAGCATAACATCAAACAGATTATCCATATGGGTGATTACTTTGATAGACGTAAGTATGTCAACTTTGCATCGATGAAAGCAAACATCGAACACTTTGTTGAGCCTATGAATGAAAGGGGAATCAAGATGGACTTGATTCTAGGTAACCATGATACATATTATAAAAACACGAATGATGTTAACTCACCCGAGTTATTATTATACAATCAACCTAACATTACCGTTCATGCCGACCCTATTGTAAAGGAGTATGATGATTTTCCTATTGCATTAGTTCCATGGATTAATCCCGAGAACTATGCTGACATGGTAGAGTTTATGCAGACAGCTCCAGCAACACACTGTATGGGTCACTTTGAAATAGAAGGTGCATTACTATTACCTAATATGACATGTCAACATGGACTAGACATATCTTATCTTAAGAGATTCGAACAAGTCTACAGTGGTCATTTCCATCATAAATCAGAAGTAAAGAATGTAAGATACCTAGGTTCCCAAATGGAATTCACTTGGTCTGATTACAATGATAAAAAGTATTTTCATATTTTTGATACAGAGACAAAAGAGATTACCCCAGTTCACAATCCTCTCACTATGTTTGAGAAAGGATATTATGACGATGGTAAGATAAAAGATTTTGATGAGTTACAAAACATGGACTACTCAAAATTCGACGGCAAGTTTGTAAAAATTATTGTTGTTAACAAAGACAATCCGTATTGGTTTGATTCATTCCTTGATAAAGTACATGCATCTAATCCTTTACACGTTGCAGTTGTTGATGATAATAAACACATGGACTTCTTTGATGATGATGAAATCGAAGGAGTAGATGATACCCTAACCATATTATCCAAGTATGTTGATGGGTTGGAGATACAAGGTAAGAAAGAGAAGCTCGATGAGATAATGAAGAGCTTATATAATGAAGCATTGGATGAACATACTTACTTATGATAAATTTCAAAAAGGTGAGATGGAAGAATTTACTTTCATCGGGAAATAAATTTACTGAAATACAATTAGACGGACATCAAACCACCCTTATTCTTGGTGACAATGGTGCTGGTAAATCCACACTATTAGATGCATTGTGTTTCGGATTATACGGACGTGGATTTCGGAATCTAAAAAAAGAACTTCTTATTAATAGTATTAATGAGAAAGCTTTGGTAGTAGAAATAGAGTTCTCTATTGGTAAGAAAAGTTATAAAATTATCCGTGGCGCAAAACCAAACATCTTTGAATTGTATGTTGACGATATCCTAGTCAATCAAGATGCAACAGTGAGAGACTACCAAGACCATCTAGAGAAACATATACTTAAGATGTCTTATCGTTCATTTACACAGGTTGCAATATTGGGTTCTGCAAACTTCACACCTTTCATGCAACTCAGAGCAAAGGATAGAAGGAAGTTGGTAGAAGACTTACTGGATATCAACATTTTCACAACCATGATGCAACTTTTAAGAAAGAAGAAAGCTGCACATCAAATCGATTTGAAAGATACTCAACATCAAGTAGAGATTCTAGAAGAAAGACTCAATGGTCTGAACGAACAAGTCAAAGTCATGACAGAAAATCGAATGGCAAAGATTACACAGTTCGAAAAGAATGTAATAGACACCAACATTAATATAGGTGAGCTAATGGATGTTATAGATACTAACAGTCAAGAGATTGATAAGATTCAATTAACAATTTCAGACAAGGATTCTATTTCTAAAAAGTTGAAAGACTTACAAGAAATGGAGAAACAACTTGAAACTGCAAGAAAGAAAGCACTTAAGGAAGTCGAATTCTATGAAGAGAATGATGAATGTCCAACATGTAAGCAAGGTTTAGATGAGGAACATAAGAAGGAACACCTCGAATCAAAGACTAAGAAGGCAACGGAGATTGCACATGCACTCCAACAAATTGAAGATGGAGTTACCGATGCATCAAAACGAATATCAGAAATCG
>Ga0209425_10002177_pt1 | contig 22139 bp, 20 predicted proteins | sample COG_05_FD_184749 | JGI IMG/M metagenome (GOLD analysis project Ga0209425, IMG submission 184749) | Pelagic Microbial community sample from North Sea - COGITO 998_met_05 (SPAdes) (version 2) | ecosystem: Environmental > Aquatic > Marine > Neritic zone/Coastal water | place: Helgoland, sampling...
CCACAATTCTCGACTCCCCAGTGTGAGACGCGCGAGAGAAGGCGGCGTCACGATGGCTGGCGCGACCACCGACCAGCACCAACACACGGGCCACGACCATGGACACGACAGCGACGTCAGCCACGGCAACCGCGAGAACACCCCCGCGCGCTCGGAGGGCGGCGCGGACAGCGAGGCGGGCCCCTTTTCACTGAAGCGCGCGCGCGCGCACCCGTGCGACAAGTGCGACAAGTCCTTCCACTACCCCGCGCGGCTCATCGAGCACAAGAACGTCCACTCCGGGAAAACCCCGTTCAAGTGCGAGCTGGAAACCTGCGACAAGGCGTTCCCCACGAGCGACCAGCTCCGCACGCACGCGCAGAGGCACCAGCTACGATTCACGTGCGAGATTTGCCAGAAACGATTTCAGACCGAGTCCATCCGAAGGACGCACATGCTGACGCACAGCACACTCCGGCCGTTCGGGTGCAAAGACCCGCGATGCGACAAAACGTTCAAGACGCAGAAGGCGCTGGAGAAGCACGCGGAGATTCACAAGCCCGAGGCGCCGCAGGTGTGCGACCTGGACGGATGCGGGCGGGTGTTTAAGCGCAAAGACGGTTTACAGCGGCACAAGAGGAACGAGCACGGCGTTCGGGTCAAGAAGCGACGGAGCACGCGGAAGGAGAACGGCGTCGGGTTCGAGGACGCGGACGTAGCATAGAGAGACGACACGAGTACACGATCGTGCATAGACGATACGATATACCTGAAACACGGGACACACGTCATGATACCGTATGAACCCTCGCGCCTGATCAAACTTTTCCTATTTGGCTATGAGAAACTGTGGATCGTTGGTGGCTACAGGACAGAGCACGCGACGCGGGTCTGGGACCCGGGACGATGTCGCGCCGCGACGATGACGACGATAAGTACAACAAGGCTAAACGTGGGGGTAGGCCCGTGGCGTACAGCGCCGCCAAGGCGCCCTCCTCCGCGCGCGGCGGCTCTTCCATGGGGGGCGCGCGGGGCGGCACATCCTTCTCGTCGTCCCAGAGCGTGAGCTCGTCCCCCGCGCAGTTCGGGGGCTTCGGGGGCGACGACGACGCCGACGCGCTCGCCGCCAAGGTTCGCGCCAAGCTCGACTTCGTCTCCACCAGGGCCGGCGCTGACGACGAGGAAACCGAGGCGGAGCGCGTCAAGGCGTCGCTCGATCGACTCGCGTTCGCATCGCAGGTCAAAGGCGTCCGCTCCGCGTTCGGCTCAGCCATCAACGACGCCGCGTCGGAGATCGACGGGCTCGCGTCCAAAGCCGAGGAGACCGTCGCGTCCTTCCAGGCGATGCAGTACGCCGCCAAGTGGATGCCCGTGGACACCAGGCTATCCATGAAACCAACCTACGTCAAGGTGCCGGTGCAAGCCGTGGAACGTATCAAGTTCTGGGAGAGTGAAAAACTGGCCATGATCGTGTCGCAACACGCGGAGGAGAAGGAAAAGATCCTGGCGGAGAACGCGGGGCTGCGGAGCATGATGGGCCTGGAAGAAGCCAACTCCCCGGCGGTCGAGACGATGCGGGAGACGGAGGACGGCGTGAACCGCGCGCTCCTACTCTCCGCGGTTGAAGAGATTAAACAACTTCGCACGCGAATCACCGTGTTGGAAGGGGAAGCGGCCCGCTCACGCATCTCCTCCTCGGGGTTCGGGTCGTTCTTCGGCGGGGGGAACGAAGGCGGTGTCGACAGCGCGCAGATGTCCAAGCTCACCACCGAGCTCGCGCGGTTAGAGGAGGACAACGGCCGGCAGAAGTGGATGATCGGCGAGAAGGACAAACAGATCAAAGAAGTCCAAGGTAAGTACGCCGCGTCCGCGGCGTACAAACTCCAGGAGAAGCTCCAGGAGTCCATGGAAGCACTGGAGGTCATGGCCAACTTACAGGCGGAGCAGTTGCAGTACATGGAGGACCACGCGCTGCGCAAACTGGACGCGCAGGATACGCAAATCGCGGACGTCCAGGATGACCTCGACGTCAAACGCGCGCATCTCGCGCAGCTCAAGACGCTGATGAAGGGGTACTGGGAGACCGGCGACGACTCGTTGGTTCCGCCCATGCTCTCACTGGCGGGGTTCAGCAAGAAAGAGGCGATCGCGATCGACGCGAGCCGCGAGTCTCTCGCGACCGCGGGGCTCGGAGGTTTGGTACGAGGATTAGGGCGGAGAGGCTACGGGTTTTACGAAAAGTTTCTGGTGGCGTGCGCTCCGCCCGCGAACCAGCCGCGGCGCGGTGACCGACTTCCCGGACCGGGTGACACGCCAGGTGGCGAGAGCCCGAGCCCGGCGCCGTCCACCGCGCCGCCCACGGCGGAGAGGATGGCGGATGACATCGCGGGCGAGATTGGTGAGTCCCCAGTTCCGGCGGCGGCTCCGGCGAAAAATCTCTTTGCCACCTCGGAAGACGTCCCCGAGTCCGCGGCGCCCACCCCGGAGAAGGCGGTTGACGACGTGAAGGGGCTCGCGAACGATGACTCCCTCACCCTCCCGTCGCCGCCCGCGAACCCCGAGGAGGGAATCACCGCGGTGGGGGAGTCAACGGAACCTTCAACGGTGTCAACGATGGCCGACTCTGAGACTAAACCCAAGCCCGCTTCCCTCGCGCGGCGCCGGGAGAACGAGACCCCGGCGGAGAAGGTGAGGCGTGAGGCGGAGAAGTCGGCGCGTCGCGAGCGGCAGCGGCGGTCCATCGACTTACCACCCCCAGGGTCCGCGACGCGACGGAGCAACAAGGGAGCAACCGAAGGCCACTTCGCCGGATTCGAGGATGATTCGCAAAAGGAGAAGGAGCGCAAGGAGAAGGCCAAGGCTCGCGCGCCGTTGCCCGCGCCGAAGCTCAAGGGTAAGGCGGCGGAGCGGGAGGCGAGGCGCGTGAAGGAGGAGGAGGCGAGAAGGGCGACGGGTGACGGGTTCGCGGGCTTTGGCAGCGACGAGACCAACGACTCGGACAGCGACTGACGACGATGAGTTGTGTAATACCCATTTCATTCCGATAGATCATCTACTTTGATGACGCCTTCTTGGGCTCGGGCGCGGGCTTCTTGGTGTCGCCGCGCGTCTCCTCCTTCTCGCCGTCGATGGGATCGTCCAGCGAGTCCGGGAGGACGTCCTCGTCTCCTTCGGCGTCCTCGCTGGATCCCTCCAGCATGTCCCCGTAGTACTTCGGGTCCGCGATCATGCAGTCCCGCAGCGCGGCGGTCTGCTCGGCGCACTTCTCCACGAAGTCCTCCTTGCCCTCCTTCGCGGCGTCGACGCAGTCCTCCCACGCGACGAAGGTGGCCTTGCACGATCCGCCCTTCATGAACTTGCAGAACCCGCACTCCTCCTCCTCCTCTTCCTCCTCCTCCTCGCCGGCCTTCGAGCCCTCCTCAGCCTTCTTCTTCACATCGGCACCCTTTTCCTTGGTCTTCTCAGCGACGTCGTTAAGATCAGCGTCCATCGCCGCGCCGTCGCCGGGCTTGGATCCGGCCGCCCCGGCCTCGTCCTCCCGGTCGATCGTGTCGATCGCCGTCGTCGTCTCGGACCCTAGAGGCTCCCCGCCCCAAAACATGGAAGTGAACGCCCCGAGCATCGCCGCCGCCGACGTGTCTCTCGTTGTGGCGATGTTGTCGTCACCTCGCAGGAAACCCTGATGCATCAGTCCAAAAGCGGTTTTATCCAAAAAGTTGCCGCGTGGGATTGGGGGCGGCACAACGAGCCGCCGCGGGGCCTCTGGGACGCCGGGGTTGGCGGCGGGGCATCGCGCGCGGGTCACCGGCAACACCTACTCACGCGATGTGCGGCGCCGCGAACAGCACGGAGGACGTGCACGCGTCACCCGCGCCCGCCCAACCCAACGCGGCGGACGCGAATGAAAATGCAAACGCGCCGACTTCTCCAGCAAACGACGAGCCGAGAGACGAGAACGCGGTGGAGCTCAGCGCCATGCTCGCGGCGCTGCGCGAGCTTCGCGGGGAGATGAAGAGCGCGATCGACTCGCCGCTGATGCCGAACAGGCAGCAGAGGGTGCTGGAGCTCCTCCGGGACAGACCCGCGCTGGCGCATCGATGCGGCGTCTTCCCCGAAGTCCTCCCTTCACTCGTCGAGGCCAATCCCCCGGTGGCGATAGAGCTCGTGCTCTGCCTCGCGCGCGATCACCCGGCGCCGTCGAACAACCTCCCGGCGTTCTTCGAATCCCTGGTGTCCATGCCCACCAGCCTGCACTCCATGGAGGTGGTCAACAGGCTGGTATCCGACGCGAGCGAGCTGCTGCCGGATGAATTCATCAGGGCGTACGTGTCTGGATGCGTAGCCTCGTGCTCGCCTCACGCAGACGGAGCCTCAACGCCCACGTCCAGCCCGGGCGGGGATGGCATGTTGACTGGAGGCGGAGCATCCAGCGGGTTGTCACCATCCGTATCGAGCGGGTCATCGTCGGGCGGGCGGATGGTGCGGCTGGTGTGCATGTTCCTCCAGCTGCTGGTGCGGAAGAAACGACTGTTAAGGGGCACCGACGTCGCCGCGGAGGTTACCCAGTTCTGCGTGGAGAACATGCGGACGAAGGAGGCGGCGGCGCTGTACCGGCTGTTGGGGGCGGCGAACGAGGAGCCGGTGGGTGGTGGCGGCGGGGTTGGGGTCGTGGAGGAGTCGTCAGGGGAGGTCGGGACGCCGTGAGGGCGACGTAACCTTAATACAATCAACCGTGTTAGAGAAGTGACTCACTCTGTGTCCGAGAAATCCCGCATCGCCTGTCACTGACGCCGGCGCACCATGGCGTGTACCGTATCGTGGGGCGTCGCCGCCACTCTCCCGTACGTATCGTCAACGTACCGTACGCGGCGACCTGTCCGTCGTCGTCCTCTGGATACCCGCGTCGCCGCCGTCGCCGTGTCCGATGAGACGAGTGCCCTCATCAAGAGAAAGTTTCAGTTCGTACCCTACGGCGAGAGCTCCCCAGCCTGGCCCTCGCTGTCGTGCGACGGCAAGGTCCCCGGCACGACGATGGACCTGACGCACTGGACGAACAACGAAACCCCGGATTCCATCTACGCCGACACGTCCACGGAGATTGCGCTGAACTTCGCGCACGCCCGCGCCGTGCAATCCGCGTGGCGCGAGCACGACGACGCCGTCATTGTTAACAACCACTACGACGTCGACGGCGTTCTCTCCGTCTACGCGTGCGTGAACCCGGCGCACGCGCTCACGCACCGCGCGCTGATGATCGCGGCGGCGGAGGCGGGAGATTTCGGCGAGTGGAGCTCCGACGACGGCGTCAAGCTCGAGCTGGCGATCGGCGCCCTCGAGGATGATTCATTAGAAGACTCAGGGTACGCAGCGGCGCTGACGATGGCGCCTTCGCTGTTGGAGGACATAAACGCGCACGAACACCTGTGGCGTGATGACTGGAACGACATCCAGGCATCGTGGGACCTGATCCGCGGCGGTGTCGCGACGGTGGAGGTCATCAAGGTCGGCGACGACGCTCCACCGGTGGCGGTGGTCACGCAACCGACGGGCTCGAGTCGAATTGATGCTCGAGCATTGCATCGCGAGTTGAGGGACACCCACCGCGCGTGCGGCATGTCCGGTGACGACGCCGCGCTCCGTGTGCTCCGCGCGACGATGGACGACGATAAGAGGTTCACGTACGAGTGGGAGAAGCCCGGGTACGGTTGGGTGGGGAGGTTAAAGACGCGGAAGCCGGCGGGTGAAGTGGACGCCGAGAAATTGGTCGAGAAGATGAATTTGTTCCTTCTGTCGGCGTTCAAGGCTGGGACGTGGGAAACTGGGGGCGACGGGGGTTTGGTGTCGATATGTAAGAGTGACACGTGGACGAAGACGACGCCTGGGGTGGTCGCGAGGACCTTGTCCGAGATCGAGTTAGCTTTGCGAGAGTGAGCATCAGTGTTGTTACTTTTGGCTAAGATTATTTGGTTATTTGGTATTTAGTCCCCCCTAAACGATCTCTCAGCAGCAGTCGCATATCTCGAGCCTGATGGCAGTACTGAGGCAGTCCTTGGAGCAGTAGTACGCCCGCCTGCACCTGTTGCATCTGACGGCCGCGCCCTTCTTGCCGCACCGGTTGCAACGCCTGTACCTCGCCTTCTCCTTCTCGAACGAGTCTCCCGTCACGATCCCTTTCAACTTGAGCAGGGCGCCGATCGCGGCGACCGCGCCGGCGACGTAGATGACCGGGTCCGGCAGCTTCTTCCAGAGCTTCTCCATCCTATCGCAGTCGACTACGTTCCAGCGTGGTCAAATTCGATATCGCTTCCAACCCCGGGGCCTTCGCGCGCGTCGCTTGTGGCGCCCCGGGGCTGAGAAAATGCTGAGTTGGCAGAGTCAGAGCGAGTTCTCGGCAGCGGCAAACAGTAGGGATTTAGTTTGAAAGCAGGGCGGGGACACCAGCGCGGGTCACACCTCGTATCGGCGATGGCGACGACGGGGCTGAAGATCACGTTCAAGGCGGCGGCGCCCGCCGCCGGGGACGACGAACCCTCCGCCAAGAAACCCAGGCCCAACGCCGGCGGCGCGCCGTGGAGCGACCCGAACTGGGCCGATCAGTTCAAGCAGCTCGCCCCACCGCCCCCGCGGGCGGAGCGGTCCGCGTTGGTGGAGCTGCGCACGGGCGGCGCGCCCCCGCCCAGCCGAGCGGTGGATCAGCCGAGTTCGGGGCCGGCGCTCGGCGCGGTCCCGATCGCCGAGGCGACGACCATGTCCAAACGACCCGCGGGCGGCCACGACGAGTTCCTCGACGACAACGAGCGAGATTTCAGGGACGACTTGGCGCACTTTCTCAAGTTTAGGTCGCGACACGATCTGTACTCGCCCATCTTCCTCGGGATCCCGCTGCCATTCCGCAAGGTGTTCAAGAAGGTCCGGGCGCTGGGCGGGTACGCCAAGATATGCGAGCAGAAGCTCTGGATGCGCGTGTGCAGGGAAGCCGCGAGCGGCAAAGACCTCAGCGGCCAAACCTCAGCTTCCTTCGCCATGCGTAAAAACTACGAAAAAACCGGAATGCTCGAGTGGGAAAGACACCTCGACGGGACGTCCCTGCCGCAAGACGCGGCGCCGGACCCAGACGCGGGGAAGGAATTCACAGCTGTGAACGCCGACGCAATCTTACAACCAGGGAGGAGGGTGCGGGTCCTATGGATGGAGCCAAACGGGGAGAGCGCGTGGTACGGAGCAAACGTCAAAAAGTTTGATCCAACCGAAAAAAAACATTTCATCGCGTACGACGACGGCACCGAGGAGAGCATCGACTTTGGCGAGGAAAAGGTGGAGGCGGTGGTGGACGGCACCGACGGGGACTGACCCTCGATAACGCCGCGCGATTAGGATTAGAGTTGGCGTAAATCACCGTTTCAAACGACACCGCATGATAGACTAGTCGCGCCGTCACAGCGTCACGAACTCGCCGGCTTCGAGGGTGACGTCCGTCTCGCGGCCGAAGATGACGAGCTTAGCGTCCGCGCCGTCGTCACCCTTGTCGTTCGTGAGGTATCCCTTGAACCCCTTGAACGGGCCAACCTTGACCTCGATCTGCGTGGCACCATCCGGGGCCTTGTTACCCCCGTGGATGGCAGCCTCGCGCATCGCCATCGCCTCCGCGCTGACCGTGGGCTCCGACGCATCGACCGCGTCAGCCGCATCGACGATCTCGGCGTCGTCGGCGTCGGGGAGCGACCCCATCGCCTCCGCCTTCGCCTTCGCCTCCGCCTGCTTCTTCAACGCCTCCGCCATCACCGCGTGCTCCGCGTCGCTCACCACCCGCACATCGCACATCTTCATCATCGTCTCCAGCTGCATCGCCGGAACCCGTCTCGGTTTCTCTCCAGTTTGCCTTCGAGTGCTCCCGTACTTGGTCACGCCGCTCGACGCGAACCCTTTGACGCCGTAGATCTCCTCCAGCGAGTTCAAAACCGTCTGCGTCAGCTTCGTGTGCACCAGGACGTACCCGGGGAAAGGTAACACGGCGTTTTCGTCGTCCGGGACCGATCGGAGCAAGTCGATTCGAGTTTTACCTTTTGCGTCTGATTCCGCGACGGCGAACGTATCCTTGGGTACCCGCGGGACCCAGACGACCAAATCCTCGCCGTCCGTCTTTGCCGTCCCGCTGATGACCTCGATCTTCTCCGCCGCCTGTGACTCGCGCGTCTCAGGAACCTCGCACATGTACCACCCCTCACTCTCCATCTGTCCTTGGAAGTCCATCTGGCGATCCAAGTCCCTTTTGGCGACGTTGAGTTTGGTTTTTCTCGCGGCGTCAGCCACCGGGTTGGCCATGGAGTAAGCCGCCTGCGCCTGCGCCTCGTCGTTGTTCTCCTCGATGTCCACGTCGGCAACCTCCGCGAGCTTGGAGCGGCGCCTGGCGGTGATCCCGGACGCCTTGGCGCCGGTGGCGCCGGCGACGGCTCGGCGGCGAGCGGCTGTGAGTTTTTTGGCGGTTCGGTCGCTGACGCCGGAGTACGCGCCTGCGCGCGCGCGCCTCGCGTCGCGCCTCGCCGTGGATGCGGCGGCTTCTTCGGTGACCTGCGTGACCTTCTTGATCGTCCGCTGCTGCATCGCGGCGACGACGTCTTCGCCCTTGGCCTGTGTGGAGGGATGAGTCGCGGCGTGAGTATAAGTGGGGATAAGAAAAAGTGTAAAAGTTACTTTGAATGAATGGGGGAGAGGGTTTGGTGATGGGTCTGGTGTGACAAAGGTCGTACCGTGAGGGAGTAGCACTCCACGAGTCGGTCCACGATCTGGTCCTTCTTCCCCGCGACGGCCACGCCGAACATCTTGAGCTCGTCCTTGATCTCCTTCGCCTTGAGCGCGTCCACCCCCGCGCGGACGGCGTCGGCGTCGTCGGCGATGTTGAGGAACCTCAGTTCTTCTGTGACCTCCGCGTCTTCCCCGACGTCGTCCACCGACTCGCTCGCCGCCGCCTTGGTGGTGTAGATGTCACGTACACGCGAGTGACGGGAACGCACGGTCGAGGCGCGGGCGCGTGGTAGCGCCGGGATGGACGCAATGGCCCGAGGGGTCGTCGAGCATTTATCGCGACGACGCCCCGCCGACGCCGACGCCGAGACGCGCGTCGTTCGGGCCGCGACGGAAGCCATCGTCGCCAGCGCTGCCATGTTGAATTATACGCGTGGATCGAAGGGATACGATACCCTCGTTCGACGCTCGATGGATATCCCCGCGCGTGCGTGAGGGGTTGTGACGCGCAGAGGAGTCCCGGAATCGCCAACGCACTTTTTCCCAGTGCCTTCCGCCGCAACTCGGAATATTCAGGGCGCGCGTGGAAACTCGCGCCTGGCACACGAAGGCACAAGCCTAACCCAAGTCAGACGACAGAAAGTGGATCGCGCCTTTCGACCGTTGGCCGCGAACCTTTCAACACCCCATTTGGAATTGCAATTTCACTTTGAGAATTGGAATTTTCACCGAGTAGACGACCCTTCGTTTACCCCTTCCAAATCGGTGGTCTGGGACTCGCGTTTTGATTGGGCACGTTTTGACTCTTCGAAGGGCGAGTAAAAATATCTTGAAAAATAAGATACCGCGCCGACGTGGACGCCACCTGATTGGCTGCGCCCACGTAGATACTTCTCGAAGGGACCATTTGACGGATATTCCATCACTTTTCACTGAAGGTTCCTTGTTCGCGGCGCGTCCACGGCGGTCACTTTCCCGACGCGCACCGCACGTGGACACACCACTCTCCGCTCGGCGCATCGCCCGAGTGGTTCGGAACGAACCGGTTCGCATCGCACACGTCCCGAGTGGGCTCGATACGACCTCCGCGCATCGCACACACGCCGTCATTGCCGAGTCCTCCGCCGTCGAGTGGCCCGAGGGAAAAATCTTCGAACCCTTTCGCGCGGCCGCCCAAGTGGACGCCGCCGCCACGGATCGAACGCCGATGAAGGTCACCGGCGACATACCGAGGGCGTTCGGGATGAGCCCCCCGAGGGTCCGGCTGCAGACGCCGGGCACCCCCGACCTGCCGCGGGACGCGTGGGGCGACCGAGGACACACGACGTCTGAGTCGCTGCGGCCATTCGACGTTAAGCCTCCCGCCGACCACTCGGCTTCTTCGCTCGGCTTCGATCTGCTCTTCGACACGCTCGAGGAGACCGCGGGCGATTTCGAGAGGAACGGGCCGATGCCGATGCTCATGGAGGAGGACTCGTGCACGAGCTCCGACGACGGCCACGATAGGCACGCCGTCTACGTCAGGTGCGCGCCCGCGCCGTCCCCGCGGCTCCCTTCCGTTTTTGTACCTAAAACCCGACCTTTGGGGAGATACTCCCGGATTCCCCCTTCAACGCGGTGTGGGGCGAGATTACGCTCGTCCGACCCGTTTTTGTGACTGGTTGGCCATACGAAAGTTTGGATCACGACTGGATCGAATATCTGCCAGCGTGTAGTTCCTTTTTTCCAAAGGCGGCTGGCGGAAATATCTTTTTCAATTTCCACGGCTTTCACTCGTTCACTGGGTGGAAGTCTCCGAGTTGCAGAGATTCTTCCCGCCCAGAATCCGAACATTCCGGTTTTTCACCAGGAATATTCCACCAGTCTCACTGAATATTCCGCTGACCTCCTATACCCCCCCCCACCACCGCCAACCACCACCAGGCTGCTGCGCCAGCTGACCAAGCACAAGACGGACGCCGAGGCGGACACATACAAGCGCTTCGCCGCCGCGTGCGCCGAGGTGGGCCCAGGCGAGGTGGGCGACTTTGCGCACATCGAAGCCGTGCGATGCGCCTTTGACGCACTCGCAAATGCCAACCCAGACGACCTCGACGTCCCGCTGGATCATCTCATCCACGGATCAAAGAAGAAGAAGGCTGAACAACGCAGGGCGGGCGGGTTCAGCGTGGGATCCAACGCGTTTGTGGCCACCACCCCGGGCGCGGCGGGCCACGCGGCGTTGCTCAACCTCCGCCACTCCTTCCTCTGGATCAAAACAGGCCAAGACGCATCGACGGACACCCCTATGGACAAGGAGACGGACGAGTCTAGGGGTCTCCCCGTCTACGCCTCCGCCTCCGCGACGCCCATGAAGCCCGAGGATGCCACGTCCACGGGCGTCCTGCTCATGGAGCCCTACCTCCGCGCGCACTTCGTCATCTCCAGGCCCACGGAGCGATACGAACGCCTGCTGGACACCCTCCCGCCGCATTTCGTCGGTTCGCACAAACGACTCGCCGCGCTCGTCGATTTCATGTCCGAGCAGATGCTGGCGAGCTTCAAGGAACGCGGGATGCCGGTACCGCCGTGGAGGCAGAACAAGAGCATCCTGTCCAAGTGGTTCCTGCCCACCGCGACGAGCAGGTCGCAACCGACCACGCCCGCGGGGTCGCCCCCCGCGCCGGGTGTCCACGGCGTCAGGACGAACTCGCAATCGAGAAGCCGAAGGGCGTCGGTTAACTTTGACGTCGTGGGCGGGAGCGGGGTGTTCTTCGGTGTGGGATACGGCGTTGAGCCGTACGGGTGCGAGGGTTTAGGGGACAAGGAGAAGAAGTCGCCTCCCGTCGGGTCGCTCTCATCGTTGGTGAAGAGCGCGGGGTTCCGGCTCCGCGACGCGGTCGTCGGGTGATTGCCAAAAGATAATCTTTTGGCGATGACCAAAAACCAAAAAACCAAAACAATCCGGCGAGACCTATCACGCTCGCCGTCCGGTGCACGCGCGTGTGCCGATGTATTCTTTCTCAGGACGAGCTCATCCCTCGTCGCTGTACGCCTATTATGCTGTGCATGCTTGCTACTGTGCTACTGACTACTGCTATTAGATGACTTAGCCTAGAAACGCCCTCGGGGCCCAAAAAAAAATATTACCTAAAACACTAAACTAAACTAAAGGGCCGTCGTCGTCAATCCTTCATCTCGAGCGCCGCGACCGCGTCAATCTCCGCGAGCACCTCCTTGTTCACGTACGGGTTCAGGATCCACGTCGCGACGATCGTCGTGAGCGCCTCGCGGCTCAGCACCAGCCCGTCGTCCTCGTCGGCTCCGTCGGCTCCGTTCGACTTTTCCAACTTGGCTCGAAGCGCCGCCGCCGCCGGGTCCGCTTCCTCGAGCGCCTTCACGGTCTCCTCCAGCAGCGCCGCCTTGGCCTCGCAGTCTTTACGTATCATGCCGATCGCGGAGGCCAGTAGGTCGATCATGTCGCCGCCGCTGAGCGAGCCGAACAGCGCCGGCTCGTCGGGGGATGACGCTTCGGGGGTGGATTGGAATTGTCGTTTGACGAGATCCCTCGCCTCGTCCGCGACGCGTTCGCACTCCTCGATGGCGGCGAACACCGCCTTGCGTCCCGCGCTGTGCACTGACTTGAGATCCTTCAGCTGCCTCGCCATCGTCTCCTTTCGCCGTGTCCGAAGCGCTCGATCCAGCCCCGGGTTTAGGGCGTTTAGGCGGTGGGGCATCGGTCTGCTCGCGCCGACGTCGCCGACGATGGCCGCGTTCGCCGCGTCGGTGAGCGCATCGCGTCCGTCGTCCGTCCACACCACCCAGCACTTCTTGCAGTCGGCGTAGCGGTTGAACCCGCCGCGGATGAGCTTGCGGAGGTCCGTCTGGTACCGCCGCAGCGCCGTCGCGGGGCTCTCCGCCATTGCCATTCGCCCCTCGGAGTGGTCGAGCAGTCGAGACGTGAGAGATCCATTAGGGGTTAACAATACCTTTTTCATTGGGTGCACCACCCAGCGCAGTGTTCGGGGCGCGGGAGGCGATGGGGAACCCCGCGCCCGATCCCGTGGTGCTCCGCGGGCACGGCGCGGATGTCCAGAGCGTGTCGTTCGCGACGATCGACGGCCAGCCTTGCGTCCTCTCGGGGTGAGCCCAGCCCCTACCCATTCCCCATCGCGACAAAATCCCTCCGCTGCGTTCGTCCGCTGACCCCCTCAATTCCCGGCCCCCGCAGAGACAGCAACGGCGACGTGGTGGCGTGGGACGTGCGCACGAGGCGCCCGCGTTGGCGCCTCCCCGCGCACACGCCCTCCTCCGGCGCGCTCCACGTGGGCATCGAACCGTCCTCCGGACACATCATGACGCAAGGCCGCGACGGCACCCTGAAGTGCTGGGGGACCGCGCACGGCCCACACGAACCGCCGCGAGCGCCGCCGCGGTGGACGCTCAATGCGGGGTCCTACCACTACTGCAAGTTCACGACGAGCGGCGGTGACGCGTCGTCACCCGGCGCCCCGGCGCTCGTCGCGGTCGCCGCGGAGATCCAGTCCGGAGTGGACGTCTGCGAGATTAATACATCGATCGACGAGACTTCGACTTCAACATCGCCGCCGAGCCGAGTCGCGACGCTCATCGCCGCCGCCGACGCGACGCACGCGGATAAGACGACGACGACGTCCTCCGAGAGTCCTCCGGCGGCGACGGAAGACAGGCTCGGGACCGTCATGGCGCTGGCGTTCATCCCGAACGAAGATGAAGATCCTTCCACATCGATGCTAGCCGCGGCGTACGAGGAGGGCACCGTGTGCGTGTGGCGCATCGACTCTTCCACGCCGATGTGGCGCGCGCGGGTGCACGGAGAGGCCGCGACGTGCCTCGCGGTGGACGCGGTAGGTAAAGGGTTCGTATCGGGCGGCGCGGACGGCCGATGCGTCCGGCATCGCATCATCATCGCCGATGCTTCAGATGAGTTTTCTTCTATAAAAGTGACAACTATCGGAACGCACGGTCCGTTCGCGCCGGCGTCGGTGGACGCCGCGGGCGACGTCCGCGCCCTGTGCGGCATCGCGGCGGTGGCGATCCGCGACGATAGGAAGATATTCGCCGCCGGGTGCTGGGACGGGCGGGTGCGGGTGTTTGAATACGGACGTAAGAGCGCGGGACGGTTGGTGGCCAGCCTGGGGTGAGTTCATCTTTATTTTTTGTACGCGTATGGGCAATTGTACTGACGTCGTGTTTTGTTGACAGGTACCACGCCGACGTGGTCTCCGCGGTTGCTTTCGCGCCGGTGGGCGCACAGCTGTGTTGGGCTGGGCACTGCGGGTGGTTGGCGTCGGGGAGTCGGGACGGGACTGTCGCGATGTGGGCGGTGTTCCCGGTCAAGGAAAAGGGTGATGGGGGTGATGGGGACGCGGTAGAATAGTCAGTGTGTTGCGTCGGTGGTGTTGTAAAGTTGAGGTGAAGAACTTTTATATAGTGCTACAATCGAGACCTTGCCATGATGACTCATCAACATTTTTATTCCAAACACCCCGCGATGGATGGACGTGGGCGTGACTGTATCGACGATGGGTTTTGGGCGGCGATGACACGCTCCGTCGTTCGAGATGGTTCTCATCGAGCTCGTCCCTCGGACGCCCCGGGTGATGTTGGATAGGGTCGTCTTCGTTCGGAACCCTCGACGTTGAGTGAAGCGCGCCCCGTCAACAGAAAAGAGTGACGTTCAACTACGTTCTACTCGTAGAGTTCTCCGTCCAGAACTCGTGATCAAGACTCGACTCGGGCACTTCCCCACACGCGTCACATCACCACGAAGGAATTCAACCCGTTCTGACGCGCCGACACGATGACTTACTCCTCCGTGGATCACGCCGCGTCCACGGATACCCCGCTCCTGCCCAACCGCGACGCGGGGACGACGCGCCCGTCCCGTAATTCCAGATGGGCTCTGGGCCTCGGCGTCGGGGCGCTCCTCGCGGGCGGCGCGGTCGTGGGCTCCTACGCGCTCCTCTCCGCCCGCGGTCGCGCCTCATCCTCCCTCGCGCCCACCCTCGGGATGGAGGAGGACGAATCCGCCGCGAACTGGTCCTTCGACGAGCACGAAGAGGAGGCGCAGAACCCGCTCCACCGGTCCATGTTCTCCAAAAAGTCGCGCGCCGATCCCGACGACGCCCTCAAGTCCTTCCCCGGCATGACCCCGCAACACACCGAGGAGGCCATGCAGGCCGAGATTGAACGGTGGATCAGGGACAACCACGTCCCGCACGTCGCCGCGCAGATCCTCAAGGAACCCGCGCCCGAGGACGACTCACGCGGCGTGGACATTTCAAAGCGTGACGAATCTTTGAATCAATTCGAAGCCTCGCTCGGAGGGGACTCCCGGTACAAGGACTCATGCAACATCCCCGAGGCGCCGCTGCCCGCGAACTGCGTGGTGCAGAAGCTCGCCCACCAGGAGACCTGCCGGTACACCACGATGGCCAAGAACAAGCTCAACCTTCCAACCTGCGACGGCGTCGACACCCCGGTCGGCGGCCCCAAGGCGAACGACGAAGGCGAGCGCTGGATCTTCTCGACGACGATCGACGTCCCGTACACCGCCACGTGCTCGCGTACGATCGGGTACAGCTGCCAGACTGGCACAAAAAAGAACTGCCGGAAGGTGTTCAAGAGGAAGTACTGCCACAACTCGCCTGTTTTCGGTACCTGTCACCGCCACCAGCACTACCCTTGCGCCAAGACCCGCAAGGAGAGCGTCGGTCACGACTTCAAGAAGACCGTGCTCACCTGCGAGCGAATGAAGCTCATGGTCGGCAAGGACAAGTGCGTCACATGCATCCCGGGCTTCACCACCGACGCCGACGGCAAGTGCGTCAGCCAGCTCGACGCCATCGCCGACCAGGCTAAGGAAAAGGCGATGGGCATCTGCGACGCCATCCCGGTGGCCATCGACAAGGCGAGCGACGTCATCATGAAGGCGATCTTCCCCGCGGACGCCGGCGCGCTCACCGATATCCTCGCGGATGCCTTCGCGTCCGCCACGGGCGGCGGTGCCTCCTCCTCCGCGTCCATGGGATCCGCGCAGCAGTCTCAAGCGGACAAAAGTCGGACAAAAGGCGGACAAAAGTCCAAGCTCGACGGTTTGCGACGCGACGCCTTTCGAGCGCACCAGCGCCGAGTCAGCAAGGAAAGTACACGTACGCTCCACAAGGACACCTCCATGGACCTCTTCGACGATCCAAGCAACCACCGCATCTTGCGCGACGCCATTCGCAGCGCGCTCCGCGGCGAGGATGTTCCGGAACACGTCCGAAACGTCGAGTTCATGGGCCGGCGGTCCACCGGGGAGGCTAAGCTCGGTAAGAACCGGGACTGTTCCGTGGTGCCGGTTGATATCCTGAACCCCGACGACTTCGAGGAGTTGTCGTCCGTCGTGTACGACATGCCTTGGTCCAAGAAGCTCGCCACCGCGGCTTTCGCGCCCGACAACTTCAAGCTGAAGCTCCCGGTGATCACGTTCAAGACGTGCACGAGCTCGGAGCCGATGACGTTTCCCACGAGCATCGGCGCCGACATCCTGAAAGCCTTCTCCGACTTTTTCGAGCCCCTCATCCTCGGTGGGTTCGACGCGCTGAAGAAGATCGACTGCAAGAAGATCCTCAAGGTCATCACCGAGGTCAAGGAGAAGATGCAGAAGGTTCTCGACGAGGTCCTCGACGAGCTCAAGAAGCTCAAGAAGAAGATCCCGGGCGGCCGAAAACTTTTGGAAATGGCGGGCGAGAGGCTCCTGCTCGAGACGGACGACGAGACCCACCGCGCGGCGATTCGTATGATGATGAACGGCGACTCGCTCACGGGTAGCATCCAGGAGATGCACGCGTCGCTCTGGGAGGAGATGCTCTTCGCCAGGGCGCTCGAGCTGCGGACCCTCTTCGACCTCCCCAAGAGCCACGAGTGGACCGACGACCACCTCTCGCAACCCGCCAACTTCCACAAGCAGATCGCGCTCCTCGGCGGATCCGACGGGCACGTGGCGCTCTTGGGCGGCAACTCTTTCGGTGACCGGCTCAAGAAGCTCGGCAACGACCTCGGAAAGGCGCTCGAGGGTATCAAGAACATCGGCATGGGCTGGACCATCACGCAGGAAATTTCACTCGCGATGGGCTTCTCCGCGCAATCCGACGAAGCCGCCAATTTCAAGAACGGCGAGATCTTCGACTCGCTCGACATCGCCGACGACATCGCGACGTCCATGAGCGCATCCGCCGAGACTCCCATCTTCGCCGGTCTCTCCGCGTCGTCCATCCTGGACGTCAACATGGCGATGCCGTTTTTCCTCCTCACCGACGGTAAGATCGACTTCGACATGACCGCCGGGGTCAAGACCTCGGTGTCCTTCGGCGTCAGGGACACCAAGCCGTACTTTGACTTCAAGCCCCCGACGCCGTTCTTCGACACCGGCGCCAAGGTGTCCGCCTCGCTCGCCTTCCAGCAAGGGCTCCAGTACATTCTCAACGAGTTCTCCATCGGTATCTGCGCCGGCGGCACGTGCACCGGCCCGGTTCTCGGGTTTCAGCAGGACATGTACGTCGGCGTGGACACCTTCGCGGTGGCGTCGCTCATGGACGCCGACGAAGCGACGTGCTTCCGCGGCCCGACGACCCTATCCACCACGTTCGTGGATTGGGACTACCCCGAGGAGACCAAGAAGGAGTGCGCCATCGTGCCCGTCGGCGGGTCCTTCGGCATGGGCGCGTACGTCAAGGTTCCCGCGCCTCAGCTGTCGCTCGTGGTGAACTCGTGGGTTGGTAACTTTGTCGAGACGCACCAGGATTTCCAGATGCAAAACGCGGTTGGCTCGGATGACATGCTCATGACCGAGGTGTACCACACCTGCGTCCAGGGCGGAAAGGGCGAGCAACTCGAGCCTTGCCCCACGGAGACGTGCATCGTACTGCCCGGAGCCGGGCACGCGTAGGCTAAGAAGCCGCCGCGATATTGTTTCATTATCTCTCAGGAGGCTACTACTCTGAGCCCAGGTGTATTTCCTCCTTCACCCGTTTATATCAAGGTCCAAAAATTGACCAACGTTTTATTTGGCTACGACGCGGCGAGAACCGTTCTCGCCGGCGTGGCCTGGCCCGTCGTGCACCAGCGTTTGCGAGTGTCTGCGAGTGTCGTTGTTTGTAAGCGTAGTCTAGGCTGCGAATCGCGATTTTTTCAATACCACACGAGTGCACGACGTAACGGGTGAGCAGCGAGGGACCGGCTACTCTCAGCTGAAAAACAGAGCCAGCTATTGCAAAACGAGACGACGACGTGGCAAAATGTTTATCCACTCCATCTGCGCGCGTCGGGGACATGTCGGCCGCGTCGATGGCATGCCGCGCGGCTCCCGCGCTGCTCCGCCTCGCGTCCTCGTCTCATGAACCCCGGCGTCGCATCGTCGCGTACGCCAAGGGCACCGCCAAGCGCGACGCCTCCTCCGGTCTGCTCTCGGGGGTCCATCCCGACAGCGTCACCGCGGTCGCCTCCATCGCGGAGCGCGCGCAGGCGGCGAGCGACCGCTGGGGATCCGAGGTGACCGAGTTCCTCGACCCGGCGCTCGCAGCGGACGCATGCGTGGTCATAGACCGCATGGCGGACTGCGAGGCGCGCCCATGGGGCGGCTACGACCGCGCGGAGAGGGTCCGCCTCATCCTGGGCAGATCCGAGGTTCTCGACGGCGACGGTGAGTTTATTTTTATTTCCGTACGTACGGGCAATTAGTATGACGACGTGTTTTTAACAGGCGACGATTCCTTCGCGGCGCTCACGAACGTCTCCGACGGATGCGTGGCGCTGCTGCAGGTGAGCGGCAACTTCATGTTCGACGCCGCGGACCACAGGGACTTCCTCGGCGCCACCCTCGGCGCCGGGATCGAGCGGAAGACGGTCGGGGACGTGTTGGTGCAAGGCGAGCGCGGGGCTCAGATCTTGGTGACGCCCACGATGGCGACTTATCTGTCCACCGCGATGAGCAGCGTGCGGAAGGTGCCGGTGACCGCGACGCGGTGTTCGCTGACGGAGTTGCGGGTACCCCCGCCGCGGGTGGACTCGTTCAGCTCGATCGAGAAGAGCATGCGTTTGGACGCGGTGGCGTCCGCGGGGTTCCGCATGAGTCGATCTAAGATGAGCGATTTGATCGGGAGCGGTTCGGTGAAGGTGAACTGGCGGGAGGGGTGTAAGCCGAAGACGGCGGTGGAGAGCGGGGACGTGATCTCGTTGCGGGGGAAGGGGCGTGTGGAGGTTGGGGAGGTGACGACGACGAAGAAAGGGAGCTTCAACGTCCAGCTCACGAGGTACCTGTAGCGAATTTATAAAAGTTCATGGAAAAGTCAATTTAGTTTGCATTTCTCGAAAAGAAAATGACACTCTGCAGCTCTGGACGCGCTCCCAAATAATCTCAGTGTCCATCATAAAACGGCCGCTCTACCCGATTGTTGTTTTCCCACTCGAGTTTCCTTGGCAGGAACGCGTGCCTTCGCCAGCATTTGTGCGTAGGGTTTCACCTCACGCGAGGGCCACAGCGGGAGGGCGTCGATCCGAGTGGGCCACCGCCGGGGTATTCGCATCCCCAAGACGCTTTCGCGGGATCCGACGCCTCGCGTCCACTCCGCGGGCCCACGCCCACCCCACTCTCGCGCGCCCCGTTCGGTTGATTAGGTCGGAGCCTGTGGTGCCATCATGCCGAACCCGTCTGTGGTGCTCGCGACCGCGGGTTACGACCACACCGTTCGGTTCTGGGAGGCGACGCGCGGGGTGTGCTACCGCACGCTGCAGTACGCGGACTCGCAGGTGAACAAACTGGAGATCACCCCGGACAAGCGCTACCTCGCCGCGGCGGGCAATCCCCACATCCGGCTCTTCGAGGTCAACACCCAGAACCTCCAGCCCGTCACCTCCTACGACGGGCATCAGGGCAACGTCACCGCCGTGGGGTTCGAGCGCGACGGGCGGTGGATGTACAGCGGCTCCGACGACGGCACGGTGAAGATATGGGACCTACGCGCGGGAGGGTACCAGCGCGAGTACGAGAGTCGAGGCGCGGTGACGGTGAGTCTATTTCTATTTATATTTCGTATTTCTTTTTATTTCATACGGGCAATTAGACTGACGTCTTGTTTTGTTCACCACAGTGCTGCGTGTTACACCCGAACGGCACCGAGCTCATCAGCGGCGACCAGAACGGCAACGTGCGCGTGTGGGACCTTACCCAGAACGCGTGCTCGTGCGAGCTCGTACCGGAGGTTGGCGTCGCGGTGCGCAGCGTGAGCATCGCCGGGGATGGCTCACTCGTCGTCGCCGCCAATTCGAGCGGGACGTGTTACGTGTGGTGCGTTTTTCTTTATTTTCGTATGGTATGGGCAATTAGTATGTTGACGTCGTATTTTATCACTCACAGGAAACTTCAACGAGGAACGAAGACGACCGCGCACTTCGAGCCCCTTCACAAGCTCCAGGCGCACAACGCGTACGTGTTGAAGTGCCTGCTATCCCCGGATTGCAGACTGCTGGCCACGACGAGTTCCGATAAGACGGTGAAGCTGTGGAACCTCGACGGGTTCAAGCTGGAGCGGACGCTCGAGGGGCACCAGCGGTGGGTGTGGTAAGTTTAACTTTATTATCGTGACCGTATGGGCAATTAGAGGCTGACGTCGTGTTTTGTTTGCAGGGATTGCGTCTTCAGTGTCGACGCCGCGTATTTGGTCACTGCTTCGTCGGACACCAGCGCGCGGCTGTGGGACTGCGCGAGTGGTGAGGCGATCAGGATATACAGCGGGCATCATAAAGCCGCGGTGTGCTGCGCGCTCAACGACTCCGCGGTGGACGTGTGACGATTAGAGGAGGAGGGCCGGATTCGACTCTTTGTAGCCATTTTTTGTACCAACGAGGAAACTCTTTATTATTTTGTGCGTTTTTTTGGCAGGACCGAGGCGGCACACTCGGGCGCGCGCCGCCCGTTCCCGATGTCCCCCGCGGGCAATGCATCGTCCTTCTGTTTCCCCCGTCGACCACGGTCGGCTACGTCCGCGAGCTCCGCAAGCGGCGTGGATACGCCTCCGCAACCTCCCCCGTCGCTCGCGGCGTCGTCCGCGTCCTCCTCCTGCGCCGCGCCCAGGGACGAACAAAAGTTGGAGGAGGACGGCGTGCCCTTGACGTGCTCCGACGACGATCCCGACGTGTTCGAGGTCCTGAGGCGCGCGGGTATCAAGCTCGACGACGCGCCACGGGAAGTGTTCGCCCCCGACGTCCTCCGTCGCGCCGGCGAGGACGACGTGGATCCGCGCGTGACCCGCGCGGTCGACGCCCTCACCGCGCGTCTCTTCCCCGAGGCTGAGGACGGCAAGGAGCCCTCGTGGTGGCGACCGGACCAGTCGTTCTGGATCTGCGAGCCGACGAAACCGAAGCAGTCGGAAGAGGAGACCGAGGACACGCCCGTGAACAAGCGCGTCCCATTCGACGACGACGACCCGGCGGACGACTGCCACAAGCGCGTGGGTGCAGCCCTGCGAGACCTCGCCGCCCTCCGAGACTCGCACGCACGGGAAGACGGTGAGCTTATTTTATTTCCATATGGGCAATTAGTATGCTGACTTCAAGTGTTTTGTGTAGATGCCACAGACGAGGCTGAAGCCGCCTTCCAACGGATGCTCGGCGCGTGCAAGGTGGTCCTCGCGTGGTACGGCGGCGTCCTCGAGGAAGGCTTCGAGTGCGTCCCGACACCCCCGATGGGCTCGCACATCATACGCCGGAGGTCCATCGGCGACAACGACGAACTCGACGCCCAGCACCACGCGCACATGGCCAACTTGGGTGAGTATCTTTTTATTTCCGTATTCATTTTAATCCTCACACGGGCAATTGGACTGACGGCGTGTTTTGTTCAACTCTTTATACACAGCTCGAAAGTGGGTGAAAGGGGACCCGCAACCAATCTCCCCGGGCCTCCCCACGTCCCTGTACCTCCAGGACCAGTGCTCCTACCTCTACGACAGGGTACGCACCGCGGACCACTTCTTCGACGGCGAGAGGCAGCGCATACGCGCCAGCGTCAAGGTGGCCATCGACCCACGCGTCACCACCCTCGGTAAGCATATTTTAATTAGACTATCGTAATGGCAATTAGAAGAGTGACGTCGTGTTTTTTTTTGTTGGCAGGTGCGACAAACGTCGTCGTCGACTTGTCGAAGCCGCCGCCGCCGATGCCGCCGCCGCGACCTCGCGTCGGCATCGACGTCAAGTCCTTCTACGACGATCCAACCGATGTGGACTGGTGCAGGGACGGCGTGTGCTTCGTCGAGCTCGGAGCCGCGTCGGGACACCCAGACTTCATGCGAAGGCTGCGTGGAGTGGACGGTCCCCACGGATACAACCCGACGGTTCAGGAGAGCGGTACGTTT
>Ga0209425_10002181_pt1 | contig 22122 bp, 22 predicted proteins | sample COG_05_FD_184749 | JGI IMG/M metagenome (GOLD analysis project Ga0209425, IMG submission 184749) | Pelagic Microbial community sample from North Sea - COGITO 998_met_05 (SPAdes) (version 2) | ecosystem: Environmental > Aquatic > Marine > Neritic zone/Coastal water | place: Helgoland, sampling...
AGAAATCAGAAAGTTTGTGTCCTATTCTGAAAATGTCCATATTGAAGGATTTAAAAAAACAGATAAACCTTTACATATTTTTGCAGTTGCGGCAGTCATCACAAATCCTTGGGCCGGGAAATTTGTTGAAGATTTAAAGCCTGAAATACAAGCTTTTGCTCCACTTTTAGGTGAGCAACTCACTACTAAAATTTTAAAATTAGCAGGAGGGCCTGATCAGATTGAAGCCTATGGAAAAGCTGCAGTGGTTGGTACTGAAGGAGAAATTGAACACGCATCTGCTCTAACGCATACGTTAAGGTTTGGAAACTTTTACAGAAATGCTGTAGAGGCAAAATCTTACTTAGTTTTTACAAACACAAGATCACCAGCCAATGGGGCTATTATGATTCCATTAATGCATAAACATGATCCGGGTCAAAGATCACATTACCATACAATCCAGTTTTCTATTTCAGATGCTCCAAGCGCTAACGAGATTGTCATTGCACTCGGTGGGGCAAATGGAGGGCGTCCACATCATCGAATTGGAGACCGCTACCAAGATTTAAAAGAATTAGGCAATGATGTTGAAGACCCTGCAAAAGTCTAAATCTCCAAATGGAATAGCTTTTTTTAAAATCGGTTCAGGACACCCAATAATTTTTATTCATGGATTAGGGCTTAGAGCTGAATGTTGGTTTCATCAAATCGAAGAGCTTAAAAAAAATCATACGGTTTATACAATCGATATGCCAGGTCATGGAAAAAGTGATTTACTCAAAGATAAAAAAGTATCTTTAAAAAGTTTTGTAAAGGTCCTAGTAGAATTTATTAAAATTCAAAAGATTGATAGACCTATTATAGTAGGACATTCACTTGGTGCGTTGATAGCGATTGAACTGGCAGGTCTTTATCCAAAATTACCTTCAGCAATAATTGCTGTGACACCAATTTATAATCGTTCTCCAGAGGCTACAAAAGCCGTTAAGCTAAGAGCAAAAGAAATTCTAGAAAATCCAAATGATAACATAATCATTCATGAACCTATTAGAAGATGGTTTGGAAATTCTAAAGCCAAGATCATGATTGAAAGTGCAGATGCTTGCAGAAAATTTCTTAAGCTCAACAAAAAGATTTTCAATCTTCAAGGCTACACAACCGCCTATGGTGTTTTTGCTCATATAAAAGGTAACTCTTTAATTACTGTGAAAAAAATTCAAGCTCCCTCACTTTATATAACCGGTGAAAAAGACTTCAACTCAACCCCTGAAATGTCTCAAAAATTGTCTAAAATCAATAAAAGTAACTATATTGTCATAAAGAATGCTAGGCATTTATTGCCATTAACGCATGCCAAACAATTTAATTCTCATTTAAATCATTTTATTAACAGTCTAAAATTAGATCTTTAAATAGAGGTAAGAAAAATGAAGTTTTCATTATTTGTTCATATGATCAGGGATAACCCTGAGCAGTCCTATACCAAATTATATGAGGACTTTATTTCACTTTGCCAAATGGCCGATGAAAGTGATATGAGAGCAATTTGGACTGGCGAACATCACGCAATGAACTATGCCATTGCCCCAAATCCTTTTATTACTATCGCAGATCTTTGTAGATACACAAAAAAAATTCAATTAGGTACCGGTACATTAATTGTTCCTTTTTGGCATCCTTTAAAACTTGCAGGTGAAGCTGCTATGACTGATGTTTTATCAAATGGACGATTAGAATTAGGATTAGCAAGAGGAGCTTATCTTTACGAATACGATAGGCTTGTGCCTGGAATGGACGCAATGGAGGCAGGACTTCGTATGAGAGAGATTGTCCCCACTCTTCAAAAACTTTGGAAAGGGGATTACGCACATGAGGGAAAATATTTTCAATTTCCAAGTTCAACTTCTATTCCAAAACCTCTTCAACCAAATGGACCTCCAATTTGGGTAGCAGCAAGAGATCCTAATAGTTTTGAATTTGCTATAGCTAATGATTGGCATGTTCAAGTCACACCACTTTGGAAAGGATTTGAAGAAATAAAGAGATTAAAAAACATTTTTAATGATACGTATTTAAAGTTTCCAAATAAACCAAAGCCTCTTTCGATGGTTTTAAATCATTGCTACATTGGAGATAATGATGAAGACATACAAAAAGGATCTGTGGCTGTATCTAAATTCTATAATAACTTTGGAGCATGGTTTAAAAATGATCGTGCGGTTGTTCAAGGAACTCTTGATCCTTTAACACAAGCGGAACTTGATAGTAATACCATGTGCTCTCCTCAAGAGATGTTAAAAAATCAAAATATCGGAACGTTGCAAGATGTAATCGATAACATCAAACGATATGAAGATTTAGGTTTTGATGAATACTCTATATGGATTGACTCTCATCTAAGTATTGAAGATAAAAAAGTTTTTTTAAATAGATTTATTTCTGATGTCATGCCAAAGTTTGGTTCATGACCAAGCTAGATAATCATTACAATCTCTTTATCAATGGAGAATGGAGACAGGGTTCAAAAGGACAAGTTATGCTCTCAGATAATCCAGCTAATAATAAGCCCTGGGCCTCCTTTGATTGCGCAAGTCAAGAAGATATAGAACTAGCTGTTCAGTCAGCTAGAAGTGTTTTAAATAAAGGTTTTTGGAAGACTTGTACTGCCACTGAAAGAGGAAAACTACTTTATAAACTAGCAGATCTCATTGAAGAAAATGCAGAGAAAATTGGAACTATTGAAACACACGATAGCGGTAAACTTTTAGCTGAAACTGTATCTCAAACTAAATATGTAGCAGACTATTACAGATATTTTGCAGGTATGGCAGATAAAATCGAAGGAGCAACTTTACCTATTGATAAAAAAGACATGCACGTTTACACAACTCATCAACCAATAGGAGTTGTAGCAGCGATTGTTCCATGGAACGCCCAAATGTTTTTAACTGCAACAAAATTAGCACCAGCACTTGCTGCAGGTTGCAGTATTATTCTTAAAGCATCTGAGATTGCGCCGTGCGCATTATTTGAACTAGCAAAATTAATTGAACAAGCAGAATTTCCTAAAGGAGTAGTCTCTGTCATTACAGGTGATGCAGAAAATTGTTCCGCACCACTAACGTCTCATCCAGATATTGATCGTATCGCTTTCACAGGCGGAACGGATACAGCAAAAAAAATTATTCAAAATTCTTCCAATAATTTTGCAGCAACGAATTTAGAATTAGGTGGCAAATCACCTTTAATTATTTTTGAAGATGCTGACCTTGAGAGCGCGGCGAATGGAATTATAGCAGGAAACTTTGGTGCGAGCGGACAGTCATGTGTTGCAGGAAGTCGAGTCATCGTTCATCAAAATATAGCAAAAGATTTATTAAAACTTATTCAAAAAAAATCACAATCTATTCAAGTGGGGGATCCTTTAAAACAAGAAACAAATTTAGGACCACTGTGTACACAAAAGCAAATTGAAATAATCGAAACAACAATTAACAAATCAGTTGAGCAGGGTGGTGTAATTATTTTTGGTGGAAAAAAAATTGAAGGAGAGGGAAATTATTTTGAGCCAACTCTTATTCATTGTCCTACCCACAATATTGAAACTCTCAAAGTTGAGATGTTTGGGCCTGTTATCTCTTTTATCGAATTTGAGAAAGAAGAGCAGGCAATTGAGATCGCGAATAATTCAAAATATGGATTAGGATCTGGTCTTTTTACAAAGGACTTAGCTAGAGCTCACAGGGCTTCTCAAGAGATAAAAGCTGGAATTTGCTGGATAAACACTTACCGTGCCATATCTCCAATAGCTCCTTTTGGAGGGTTTAATCAATCAGGCTATGCTAGAGAAGCTGGAAAAAAATCTATACTAGATTACACAAGAACTAAGACAACTTGGATTAATATCTCAGATGATCCAATGAAAAATCCATTTGTAATGAGGTAGCAAAATTAGATAGAGCACGTCATTGGCAATGATGGAGCTGAAAGAAATTATTTAAATGCTAGTTTATATCACTAATTATATTTTTTTGCTTATTCCACATTTCAGAGTACTTTCCATTAAGTTCAAGTAGTTCTTCGTGTCGTCCCTGTTCAATAATTTTTCCTTTATCTAAAACAATAATATTATCTGCGTCAGCAGCAGTTGATAGTCTATGAGCTATTACTAAAGTTGTTTTATTATTGGATATCATCTCCAAATTTTTTTGTATTTCTTTTTCTGTTGTTGTGTCTAGAGCGGAAGTTGCTTCATCAAAGAAAAATATAGAGGGTTTCTTTAAGATCGCTCTAGCGATAGCAACTCTTTGTTTCTCTCCCCCTGATAATTTTAAACCTCTTTCTCCAACTAAGGTGTTATATCCATCAGGAAGTGTTTTGATAAATTCATGAATGTCTGCATTCTTTGCTGCTTTATAAATATCTTGCTCTGATGCTTCAGGATTACCATAAGAAATATTGTAGTAGATGGTTTCATTAAATAGAACTGTGTCTTGAGGAACTACTCCAATAATTTTCCTTAAAGACTGTTGAGAGATTTCTTTGATGTTTTGATTATTCACATAGATTGATCCAGATTTAGGATTATAAAATTTGAATAACAGTCTACTTATGGTGGATTTTCCAGCCCCTGTTGGACCGACTATGGCGACTTTTTTTCCATCAGGAACTTCAAAAGAAATATTTTGAATTATTGTGCGTCTGACATCATAATCAAAACTTACATTTTCAAATCGAATACTAGCTTCTGTGGACTGAAGAAGATTTGTGTTTTGATTTGTTTCATAAGGTTTTTCAGACCATAAGCTAAATAAGTTTTCCATATCCGTTAACGATTGACGGATATTTCTATAGACTGATCCAAAAAAATTGAGTGGCTGGTAGAGTTGAAACATATAGGCATTAATTACAACAAAACCACCAATAGATATTGCCCCAGCCTTAATATCAAACACAGACATCGAAAGCATCAAAGTTATACCCGTAATAATTACCACTGTTTGAGTAATATTTAAGTAACTTAAGGAAAATTCATTCTCTACAGCAGCACCTTCATAATCTTTTAAAGAGTTATCCAGTCTATCAAACTCATAGTTCTCATTATTGAAATATTTTACAGTTTCATAATTTAATAAGCTATCAACAAGTTTAGAGCTCACCATATTATCTGCCTCATTCATTCTTCTTCGAAATTTTAATCTCCATTGAGTAATAATATAAGTTAAGTAGATGTATAAAAGAATGGTCACAAGAGTTACTACAGCGTATTTAAAGCCATAAAGAACAAATAGAATTCCGGCTACAAAAAAGATTTCAATAATTGTTGGAATGACATTAAATAAGACGTAATTCATCAAAAAATCTACACCCTTAGTTCCTCGATCTATAAATTTACTTAAAGCACCAGTTTTACGATTAAGATGGAATTGAAGGGAGAGGGAGTGTAGGTGGGCAAAGGTATTGAGTGTCAATTGACGAATAGCATTTTGCGAAACTTTAGAAAAAATGGCATTACGTAATTCACCAAAGAGTTTTGTAGCAATCCTTGAGAGACCGTAAGCAATAATTAAAGCTATAGGAATAATTGTTAGTTCATGCATTCCCTCAGTCAAGTCTGTTAAGGAATCAACAACTGAACCTAAAATTGGAGGTGATATTAAGTTTGTTATTTTTGATAGAAGCAAAAATACGATAGCTAAGACTATTCTTATCTTTAAACCGTTATGATTTTTGGGCCATAAAAAAGGAAATAGTAATTGAATAGTTTTATTTAGTATTGAACGGTCATTCATAATTAGGTTTATTAGTTATTTAATTATAACCAAGATGGAATAGGAAGACCCTTTTCGTTCAGGAATTTCTTATTATACATTTTACTGTAATACTTACTTGCATCGTCACACAGGATTGTAACAATATTATTTCCAGGTCCCATTTCTTTTGCCATTTCCATAGCACCAGCAACATTAACACCACTACTAGTTCCAAGGAATAAGCCCTCAGTTCTTACCATTTTATAAAGCAAGGTAAAAGCCTCATGGTCTGTGATGTGATAAGACATATCAACAAGACTAGGCTCTACATTTTTCGTTATTCTATACTGTCCAATTCCCTCAGTCTCTGAAGGTTCTCCTTTAACTTCTAATTTATTATTTTTAAAATGATTATACATTTGTGCTCCTTGCGGATCTGTGCAGGCAATCTTAATATTAGAATTTTTTGATTTCAATCCAACTGATACTCCACCTAGAGTTCCTCCTGTTCCAATAGCGCAAGTGAAACCATTAATTTTACCATCTAGTTGATCAAAAATTTCCTGAGCAGTAGTTTTTTCATGAAACTTATAATTGGCTATATTATCAAATTGATTTCCCCATATAACATTTCCGCCATTTTTTTCTTTTAACTCTGCAGCTAATCTTTTTGAAACATGCTGATAATTTCCCATATCTGCGTAAGGAAGAGTTTCCACAATTCTAAGGTCTGCTCCCATATTTCTTAAGATATCTCTTTTTTCAGTTGAAGCAGCTTCAGGCATTACAATTATAGTTTTATAACCTCTGGCATTATTCACCATAGTTAGTCCTATTCCTGTATTTCCAAAAGTGCCTTCTACAACAGTTCCACCTTTTCCAATTTCTTTTTTTTCTTCTGCATCAAGAATAATGCCAAGAGCAGCTCTATCCTTAATAGATCCTGCAGGATTTAAAAATTCTGCCTTACCATAAATATTACAACCAGTTACTTCAGATGGATATTTTAATTTTATTAAAGGTGTGTTGCCAACTAGATTGGTAATGTCATTTACTATCATGATTAAATATGTTTTAAGGCTTCTTCTAAATCAGTTTGTATATCTGAAGTATCTTCTATGCCAATGGATAATCTTAAAAGAGTATCGGAAATTCCAAGACTATCTCTTATATCTTTATCAATGGATGCATGAGTCATGATAGCTGGATGTTCAATTAAACTTTCAACACCTCCTAAGCTTTCAGCAAGTGTGAAAATAGAGAGATGCTTTAAAAATTTTTTTACTCCCTCCAAATTTGTATTTAAGACAATAGACATCATTCCACCAAAACCGTGCATTTGTTTTTTAGCAATATCGTGATTTTTACTATTTTCTAATCCTGGATAATAGACCTTAGAGATCTTAGGGTGGTTTTGAAGGAAAGATGCAATCTGCATCGCATTTGAATTATGCTTTTCCATTCTCACCGATAATGTTTTGATACTTCTTATCAGTAGATAACAGTCGAAAGGCGAGGGGACAGATCCAATTGCATTCTGTAAATATTGAATTTCTTCAGCTATTGCAGAATTTTTATTTAAAGCAATAGAACCTCCAATGAGATCTGAATGTCCGCCTAAATACTTAGTGGAAGAATTCATCACAATATCGGCGCCTAATTCAAGAGGTCTCTGATTATAAGCTGAAGCAAAAGTATTGTCACAAATGACAGGAATTTTAAAACCTTTGGCAATTTCTACAACATTCCTAATATCAATAATTTTTAGCAATGGATTGGATGGTGTTTCAACCCAAATGAACTTGGTATTTTCTTTTACTAAATCATTCCAATTTATATTAGTATCAAAATCGACATAACTAACTTCTAAATTCTGACTTTTAGCTTTCACTTTATCAAATAGTCTTCTTGTTCCACCGTAGACGTCATCTGAGCAGATTACATGACAGCTAGTTCCAAAAATTTCACAGAGTGTATTGATTGCAGCCATTCCTGAAGCAAAAGCAAAAGCTCTCTCACCACCTTCGACCTCAGCTATTAATTTTTCTAAAATGTCACGCGTAGGATTTTTGGTTCTAGCATATTCATATTTAAATTCGCCTGGGTTTTTTTGTTGAAAAGTTGAGGAAAGATTTATGGGTGGCATCACAGAGCCTGTAGACTCATCGGCACCATGGCCTGCATGTATTACTTTAGTATTAAATTTTTTACTTTTCATTAGTTACTCCATAAGGAGCAAAAACTTTATTGGTTATTTTCTTTTTAGCAATATTTTTCGCTGGAACACCAACCATAATAGCTCCTTTTAAAACATCTTTTGTAACAACCGCATTTGAACCTATCCTAGCACAAACGCCAACTTTTATGGGGCCTAATACTTGTGCTCCTGATCCAATAATTACATAATCACCAATGGTAGGATGTCTTTTAACTCCAATTTGTTCTTTTGATTTAACAGCAGGAGAAATACCCCCTAAAGTTACACCGTGATAGAGCGTTACATCATTTCCAATCTCAGCTGTTTGTCCAATTACAACTCCCATACCATGATCGATAAATAAATTTTTTCCAATCTTGGCTGCAGGATGAATTTCTATACCTGTAAGAAATCTTGATAATTGAGAAATCATTCTTGCAATAATATGCAAATTCATATTCCAAATTTTGTGAGCAATAATGTGAAAAAAAATTGACTTAACGCATGGATAGGTCAGAAGAACTATCAATATTGAAGATGCGGCAGGATCTCTTTTTTGGATTGATTGAATATAATTTTTGATATTTTCTAAAATGTTCATATATTTAAAGTGGTGACAATATTCCAAAGGTCAAGTATTTCAAGGATTTTATATAAAGCAGCCTTATGTTTGATTTCTAATCACTTCTAGAATAGCTCTATTATTGCTATAATCAGCAATAAATGTTTATGATTGAAAAACCTAAAGAGATTCATTTAACAGCTTGGAAAGAGATGTTTGAGAAATCTCAAAAGAACAATTACTCAAAACATAATTTTAATCTTTTTTGGACTTCTGCCCTTAAGGAAGAATGCTTCGCTTTTTCAGCCAAGAATGAAGGCGAATTTCTTGGATTTATTGTTGCTTCTATTTTTGAGGGTTTTTTTGAAAAATATCTTTTTTTAGAAACTATCTTTGTCGATCAAAGTTACAGAAAAATGGGAGTAGGAAGAGCACTTCTTAATAAAATTGAAGAAATATCCCTATCTCTAGAATTAGATTTCTTTATTCATCAAGTTGAAAAGAGCAATTTAGTGGCGCAAAGATTATTAAATGATTATGAAAAAATTGATAAAATGGTTTATCGAAAAAAGTTTAATTGATTTCATTACTATAAATTGATAACTAACTAATATGGATTCAAAAAAAAATGGAGAAGACTACGAGAAAAAAAAATGGATATGGGTTGTGGTAGCAATTATTGCAATATCTTCTATTGCTGTTATGACACAGATTATGATTAAAGCGCCTTGGCAGTATCTGTAGTTTTTTTCAAATTTTTCTCAAATTCAATTAATCTTTTCCAAACAGAAACTAGTTCTACAATCGTTGTCCAAGAATTAACAAGAAATTGAAATGATGACTCAACTTTACCAAACGCTCTAATAATCTGTTGCATTACACCGAGTGTTAAAACTCCAGCAATAATCGTTGGACCTAAGGCAATATAAGGAACTAGAACACCGAATTGTAAATACGACCACTTGGCGACATCAAAATACATGTAATGAAAAAAAAGTTTAAAGTAATTTTTTCTTACATTTCCAAAAAGCTCTACAACAGATGGTGGGTCAGCACGGCTAATATCATCTTCACCTAAGACTAATTCTTTTCTGTATCTAGCTTCAACAACTTGATTGTTGTATTGAAGACCTGGTAACTTTATACCAACTGTAGCTAAGCCTACCGTTCCCGCCATTGCAAATAGTATGGCTACAAAAACTAATCCTTGATCAACTGGACCTACAATAGGGAGAGCTGTAACACTATCAGATAGCCCCCATAAAATAGGTAGGAAGGCCACAAGGATCATAATAGATCTCATAAAACCAACCCCAAGCCCTTCCATAATTCCAGCAAAAATTCTCGTATCTTCTTGAATTCTTTGGGCTGCACCTTCAATATCGCGAAGCTGATCCCAATGTTTGGTATAATAGTCATTCATAGATGTTCTCCATCTAAAAATAAAATGCTTTGTATAAAAATCTAATATAACCGCAATAAAAATATACAAACCAGCAATTTTACCAAAGGTTAATAGCTGGCCATAATATTCTCCCAAAGTAATTGTGCCCGGTTCTGAGAGTGCTTTTTGAATGATGTCATAAAATGAACCAAACCATTCATTGATCTTCACATCTAATTGAACAATATACCAGTTCGTAAAAAGAATAAGAATTGATCCTAGAATTGACCAATGCCACCAGTTTTTTTTTAAAAAAAATTGAAACATCACTTCTTTTATATAGTGAAATGAAACAAAAATCTCGTATTTATTGAAATTTTATCCTGCTTCAATAAGTTATTTTTGTTTATTGATTTTTGGCAATAATGTTGACTTGCTATGGTAATGATTAAAGATTTATCAAAAATTAAAAACAATGACCCATGTTTTTCTTTTAACCATGATTCCACTGTAAGTGAGATCGCTGATCTAATGGATTTAAAAGATATCGGAGCAGTACCTGTGCTAGCTAGTGATAATGTGTTGATAGGCATTCTATCTGAAAGAGATATCGTTCGTAAATTAGTTAAAACTGGAAGAGATTCCGATCTTGTCACTGCAAGTGATATTATGACTAAGGAGATTAAGTCCATTAACTTGAATACAAGTGTAGTAGAGGCTCAAAAAATTATGACTGAAAATAATATTCGTCATCTTCCTGTTGTTGATGCAAACAATAAACTTATTAATTTTTTATCTCAGAGAGATTTAATTATCAATTCTACAAAAAAAAATAGGCAATACATGATTATTTCTTTTTTTCTTCTAATATTTTTTACTGTCTTTATAATTTTAATCTAATGAATAAAAATACAAAAGGTATTTTACTCGCTGCAGGAAAAGGAACAAGATTGATGCCTGCAACACTTCCATTATCTAAGCCCCTCCTACCTGTATATGATAAGCCAATGATATACTATCCACTGGAAACATTAGTAAGACTAGGTATAAAAGATATTTTATTTATTATCCAAGAATATGATGTTGCATTATTTAAAAAAATCTTTGGCACTGGTGAAGAGGTAGGTTTAAATTTTAGTTATGAGATACAGAAAGTACAAAGGGGTATCTCTGATGCATACATAATTGCTAATAATTTTTTAAATGGCGCACCTTCAGTATTAGCTTTAAGTGATAATATTTTTCTTGGAAAAAAATATTTTGATTATGCCAAACTAGCTCACCAAAAAATGTTGGAAGTAGGTGGGGGTGTATTTGGTTTGCCTGTCCCAGATCCTGAAAAATTTGGTGTCATCGAGCTTGATGCAAATAACCAAATTATTGGAATTGAAGAGAAACCACTTCATCCTAAAAGTGATCTCATTATTCCTGGTATGTATTTTTTTGACCATATGGCCACTGAATTTGTGAAACAACTCACACCTTCAAAAAGAGGAGAGCTTGAAATTACAGATTTGATTGAGATATATTTAAAAAAGGACAAGTTGGGACTGCAAATATTGGATAAGTCGATTGAATGGCATGACACAGGAAATGCAAAGTCTCTTTTGGAAGCATCGTCAAAAGTTAAAAACTTTGAGGACTTACAAAAACAAAAATTAGGCTCTTATGAAATTGCCTGTTTTGAAATGGGACTCATTACAAAAAATCAACTCTCACTTATTAGTCAAAAATATAATAAGTCTGATTATGGTCAATCAATTTCCCAATATTTAAAAAATATTTAACTAAATTATTTTTTTATTAAGACCATTTGGCCGACTCGGTATTTAAAAAACTTACTACTCTTTGTTTGAAAAGAATTTTTTCTTCTTCATTCTCTATCATATTTTCTACATCAGTTTCTAATTGCTTTAATATTCTGTTTTTGGAATTCCATTTAGACTTATCGTCTTCATTAAATCTTTCTTTTATTTCAAATTCATAATTTTGTTTTTCAATTTCTGGTATAGTTTGCGGTGCAATTTCATAGAGAATTCTTATGGCTAATTCTTGATATCTATTGTCTTGGAACTGTTTTGAAATTTCATATTTTTTTGAGTTAGGTGCTGTGTGAAAACTAATCATTGTTTTTTTATCTTGGGCTGAGGGAAATTTTTCAAATATCCTCTCCTCTATAAAGATTGGTTCTGGCCACATTTTTTGACTCTCTATATGCAGTTTTATCAGCCGCGATGAAAAATCTTCATTTTGATTGATAAATTTTGCCCTTTGTCTTAACGTATCGATTCCCACTTCTGCAAATTTACTGTCCTTAAAACAGTAACTTTCGTTTAGCAATACTTTTGATTTAGAGCCATCAAATATTTCAGATATCCTGTTAGAACCATCGGTCATCTTTTTTAGAAGTTGTTTATCATCCAATTTTATCATTTCCTCAGGATCAAAAAGTAAATTATATACTAAATAACTATGTGCTCTGTCAGGAACCCCTCCAATTAGAGTCTGTGCTTTTATGGATGGCCTTCTACCCCAGAACGTTAAATTAGTAAAAACTGTATTTTCCAACATAAAACTTTTTGGATAATCTCTTTTTCTAAAATTAAGAGCTGCTTCCCATATTTTAGGACACCTAGTAGATAATATTTTATTTAGCTCCAATGTAACAAGTGCATCAAATACCGCATCATGTGGGCCAGCATCGTAATGAACTTTAATATCATTAGCCGCTACAACATTTTCCAACTTTAATATTGCATGACCTTTTTCATCTTTATTGACTCTAATATGTTCTGGATGAAAAACAGAAACTAGTCTTAATACCTCAAATACGTCCATTCTAAAGTTTTTGTTAGTTACAGTCATGTAGAGTTCGGGCATTAAGTTTTGATACAATGCTTGTCTTAAAAAAGGCTCATCAAAGCTTACTGAGTTAAAACCAATAAAAGTTGCAGAATAATGGGACCATTCTAAAAATGTCTCATAGAGTTGCGCAATAGCTTCATAATAGGTAGGATAGTTATTATTAAATAGAGACATAGGGTCTACCCCAGTTGTCAATAGGGCTCCAGGTTCAAACCATTTACCCTCTCTTAGTTTACTGTGCAATTCTAATTTATCTTTAACATTAAAATCTTGATCGGTTAGTACAGCACCTACTTGTGTGATTTGATTAAATTTATCATTACGACCAGTTGTTTCTAAGTCCCAAAATATAAAGTTTTCACCAGACATATGTAAGTATACTGATCAAAGATGAGAGATTTTCAAGTAAAATTAATTTTTAATTACTATCTTCAAGTTCAATATTTAAATTATCATAATTCATCTTATTAACCTGAAAACCAAATTGCATAAGAGCATTGGAGCTAATCTCATATTGATCGCCTGTAAAGCTATCTGTAATTCTTTTTTCAAGAGGTAGATCTGAGGGAATATTTGTAAAATCTAATGTCATGAAGATTGCTGTATCTATTTCAAAAAAATTCAATAGTAAGGAGGAATTATTTAAAAATTCATATTCAGCTTTTAGTATAGGTGATTTATTTTCTAAATCTTTTCTTAAAATATATCCCTCAGACTCAATTGACTGCAAATTACCTTGAACATCTTTTGAAACGTACTCATCAATAGTTCTTGGGAGTGAAGTCTGTAGCTCTAAAAAATCTTCATTATATTTTTCAAGAACTATTTTTTTCTTAAAAGGCTTCATAATGGTTACTTTTTTAACTTGATTAGGACCGATATTGATTAAGTAAGGAGACATCCAGTTAAAACCCTCTGCATCAGTGCTGATATTAGAAGATACTAAATAAGCTTGGTTATCATCAATATTTTTAATATATGTTCCGCCAACTAAGTAATTAAATACACCTAATTCAAAATTTTCGATTGATTGACCATCTTGATTATCTAGATCAATTCTAATTTTAGACTCTTCTGATAATCCCAGCTTATAGAGTAGTTCTTCTTTAGATGTTTTAAGACCAATAATTTTAGCTTCTCTTAAGTTATAAAAAAACTTTCTTAGAGTTTCCGCATTTGCTGGATAATTATCATGAGATATCAGAGCCCAAGATGCTCCATCTTTTTGAATTATTGTTTCATGTTCTTGACTTGAGAGTTTAATTGTGTGCAAGTTTGCTAACAATTGATCAAAGTCTTGAACAAGACTTTCTTCTTTAGCTTGTTTGAATCCGGATTGAGAGTTTAAAAAAACAAATAAGGAAACTAATGAAAGAACTAAAGCGGTACTAACTAAAATTTTTAATTCCTTTAATCTCATGACTTTCTACCTAGCCTTTTTTTGATACCTAATTTTCTAGGAAGAATAAATAACAAAATAATTACAAATAGAGGGAGAGCAAAAGTATTAATGGTTTTAATTATAGCTCCTAAATTATCAATATCTTTTCTTAACTCACTTCTTACTTGTCTTAGTTGTTTTCTAGTTACTTCAACTTCATTTTGAAATAATGCTAATTCATCAATTTGTTTATCAGTTAAATTTAATTCCTCTCCTACTTGGTTACCAGATAGGTTCTGAATTTTACTAAGAGCATCATTGAGTTTATTTTGAAGCTCTTGCTCTTGTCCTAAATACTTTCTTTCAGCTTCTGCCTGCAGTTTTTGCACTACGGTGAAAGGTCTAAAGGGTGATTGTTTTTTTCTGATCGTAAGGAGTTCTTCATAGCCAGTCAAAGTATCAAAAATATTAGTTACCAAAGCTCCATTATCAGCTGTTTCCTCGAGCACCTGGGAGTCTAAAAAATTCTCAATACGAGCCCAGAAAGGATTACGTATAAAATCTGCATCACTAAAGACTACAACGTTAATAGGTTCTAATGATTTAGATATATGATTTTCTTTTTTGATTTCGCTTTGCTCAAAAGAACTTTCAGTTTCTCCTGAAATTCGCGCAGCGAAATCGAAAACTATACCTGACGGTTTAAAAGTGTTGATGAGAGAGATGAGATCTTGCGTTTGTTCAAAATCAACTTCCATACTAGCTTCTGATGAAGAGAGTATAGGTATGTATTCTAAATTACTTTCATTTTTGAGCTGTGAAAGACCACCAGCTGAAACCAATCTCACCAATGATAAACCTTGCGAATATGGCTCATCTTGATTAATGGAGTCTTCTCTAATTTCAGGCCAATTCAATTTTAAAACTGTTTGTAAAGACGTAGATTCAGAAAAATTACCTTGAAGTCTCGTAGCTTGCAATCCATCAGCAATAATGCTTTGATTGAAATCAATATTGAGAGTTTTTAGAACATTATCTAATTTTGAAACTTTATTGGAGTGATCAGCCTTTTCAAAATATGAATCAAGAAAAATAGTAGTTTTCCCACCATTTAATATAAACTGTTCAATAGCATACTCAGTTTTTTCAGATACATCAGAAGGATGATAAATAACAAGAAGGTCAATGTTATTAATTTCTTCAACGTCCTGGTCTAAAAATTCTATCTCATAAAAATAACTCAATTGTTCAAGAATTGTGTATTCACCTTGTCCTAATTGGCCGTCTGGTCCCATAGGAGGCATTGTCTCTACCCAAGATAAAAAACCAATTTTTGGTTTATTAACATCATTCAATTTGTAAATGATATTTGTTAAATCACTTTCTAAGTAAGCTCCTCTTGATGGGTCAAAAAAAGCAATCTTTTCTGAGTCATCTGTTGAATTTGTGGCTGTAAGTCCAAAAAATAATTTTGTTCCATCTTGTCCAATAGGGAAACCTTGAAGTCCAGATCTCTCCGCTTGATCTTCTTCATCAGAAAAAGGCTCAGGGTTGACTATATTTAGATTAATATTTTTTTTTGATAAATTTACATACCTTTTAAGTAATCCTTCAATTTGAGTTGCATAACTCTGAATCATTGGAATTGTTTTTGCAACGTCACGAGAATAGTAAAAATGGATTGTCATAGGCTCTTCGATATTTTTTAAAACAGATTTTGTTCCCTCAGAGACTGAGAATGTTTTACTTTCCGTAAGATCAGCTCCCACATTCAAATTAACTTTCAGATTGATGTAGTTAATAGATAAGAAAATTACAACAATACTTATAACTGAAATTAAAATTGGTTTTTTTATTAAATAATTCTTATTCATGAGTTATCTGATAATTTAAAAACTGTTAAAAAATTCCATAACAAAATAAATGTTATAAAATATATAAAAGAGCTCAGTGAGAAATACCCACTCTGAATAGTTGTAAAATGGGACAAAAAACTAAAATTTGATATTAATTCTAAAAGTTCTAATGGAAGAAATGATGAAAAAACATTAATAATCAGTGGAAAGCCTGCAATTGTGAAGATAAAAGAAGCTGCTATGGATATAATAAATGCAATAATTTGATTATTCGTGAGCGAAGAAAAGAAAATCCCTAAAGATACATATCCACCTGCCATTAATATACAACCTACGTAAGTGCCAAAAATTAAAAAATTATCAGGATCTCCAAGATAACTTGTTGTTATCCAGATAGGGAAAGTCAGAATTATAGCCAAACTTACAAAAATCCAAGTGGCAAGAAATTTTCCCGCAACAATTTTCCATAAAGGAATAGGGAGGGTCATAAGCAATTCAATAGTTCCCATTCTTTTTTCTTCAGACCAGCTCTTCATTGTTACTGCGGGAATAAAAAACATAAATATCCAAGGGATATAGTTAAAAAAATTACTTAAGTCTGCAACTCCACTTTCGAAATATTGCCCAAAATAAAAAGTCAAAGACATACAAGTCACAATAAAGATTGCGGTATAAATATAAGCAACGGGAGTAATAAAAAAAGATTTTAACTCTCTCTTTAAAATTGAATTAATATCTTTTATCATTTTGGAGACTTTCTCAAAACTTTATCTAAGTTTTTACTTTTTGCTTTTGATTTAGTTGGAGAACTCTTGGTCTTTTTTTGACTGGGTACGATAAGTTCACGAAATACTTCGTCTAAGTTTTTACCTTTTCTTTTTTTTAATTCAACCGGGGAACCTTCAAATATTTTTTTACCATTATTAATTACTAGGCATTTATTACATACTTCAGGAACCTCATCTAAAATATGAGTTGAAATAATTATAGCTTTTTTCTTAGAGAGATTTTTTATTAACTTTCTTACTTCAAATTTTTGAAGAGGATCTAGTCCATCAGTCGGTTCATCTAGAATCAAAATTTTAGGATCATGGATTAGAGCCTGAGCTAAACCAACTCTTCTTTTATAACCTTTGGATAGTGTTTCAATAGGCACATTTTTAATCTCTTGGAGTTGTAAGTCTGTTAAAATGTTATTAACTTTATCTTCAATATTTTCTAAACCTCTAACATCTGCAACATACTTCAAGTATAGGTAAGCAGAAAAATCTTGATAGAGAGGCACCCCTTCAGGAAGATAGCCAATAAGGCTTTTAGAGCCAATTGAGTCGTCCGCTATATTTATTTTGTTGATGTGAACGCTGCCACTATCTGGTTTTAAAAATTGAGTGATTACCCTCATAGATGTGGTTTTGCCAGCCCCATTAGGACCTAAGAATCCCATAACATCACCGATCTTAATTTCAAAAGATAGCTTATCGATTGCTTTAAAATCTCCAAAAGACTTTGATATGTTTTTAACTTCAAGCATTAGTCACATATATTTAGTTATTTTATTGGCAATATTCAATAAAGAAAAATGAAGCTAGCTCCGGAGGAAGTTAAGGAATAGGAATATATGGAGCTAGCTTCTTAGTAATGAATAAAATGTATAAAAAATTACTTTTAATTGAACTGCTTAAAGCCATTGACAGGTGTGCATTCTAAGCATAGCTAGGAGTTATTGCTTAAATAAGTGCTTAATTTCTTCAAAAAGTTTTGTCGAGCAAATTGAGCCACATAAATAGAGTTTTTTTGGGATATTATAAAATCTTGGATCGGCCCAATACAAAAGTTCTTTGATCTCTTTATGACAAATATGACATTTTTCGTTGCTCATCTGAAATTTTTGTTAGGCCATTTTAAAAAAATTGACCTAATTAAAAGTCAAATTCCACAATTCGACTCTCTTCAATTGGTTCTGGATCAAAGAAATCAAGGGTTTTATCCAGTCTACTATCTAAATTTAAAATTTCATCTACAAATTTAGTCATAAGTTTGTTGGGACTAGCGTGAGGTGCTAACTCTTTAAGTTTCTCGACATGTAATTCTAAGTTATCGGGATCATATTTACATATAACGCCGAGAGACGTCGCTGTAGACCTACTTATTCCCATATGACAGTGAATAATGATAGGTTTAGATTGGTTCCAATCATTAGTAAAATCTAAGAGCTTTTGAACATCATTTTTTTCAGGGAGCCTAAAGCCCTCTCTAGGTTCAGATATATCATCTATTAACATTTTTAAATGACGACTTGGGTCTAATCCATTTGGTGTTTCAGGTGAAAAATTTTTATTTATTATAGTTAGCATCATGTCTGGCTTGTATTGCTCAACTGCTTTTTCTATATCAGCTAGCCCGCATATGATTATTTTTCTTGTCATTTAATTTTTTTAAGTAGTTATTTTTTTAATCTAAAAAAAATGTAACATACAAAAATATTATGGTAAACAAATTAGAAAATTTAAAACAATACTCTTCAATTGTTGCTGATACTGGAGATATAGACAGTATTAAAAAATTTTCTCCTGAAGATTGCACAACTAATCCTTCACTTATTTTTAAAGCTGTTGAGTCAAATAAATATCAACCGTTAGTAGATGAAGTTATTAAATTATCAAAAAGTAGAAACTTTAATTCTCCTCTAGATAGAGTTGATTTTATTGTTGATCAATTAGCTATAACATTTGGCATACAGTTGGCCAATATAGTTCCAGGTTATGTTTCTACTGAAGTAAATGCCGACTTATCATTCGACACAAAGGCAACGATTGCAAAAGCTCATGAAATTATTAATAATTATGAACAGTCTGGTATTAAAAAAAATAGAATACTCATTAAAATTGCTGGAACTTGGGAAGGAATACAAGCTGTAAAACAATTAGAGTCAGAGGGAATTAGTTGTAATTGCACTTTAATTTTTTCCTTAACACAAGCTGTAGCTTGCGCAGAAGCAGGGGCCTTTTTAATTTCGCCATTTGTCGGCAGAATACTTGATTGGTTTAAATCAAACACAGACGTCACATATAATGATTCGAATGATCCCGGTGTTGAAAGCGTTAAAAAAATATACCATTATTTTAAGAAATATAGTTTGAATACTGTTGTGATGGCCGCATCTTTCAGAAATACTTCTCAAATCATTGAATTAGCTGGTTGTGATAAACTCACTATAAGTCCTGCATTGTTAGAAGAGTTATCAAGCACGCATGGAGAAATAACTCAAAAGTTAAAGTCAGAAGACTCCTCATCACTTGAAATTGAAAGAATAAAAATTAACGAGAGTGCATTTAGATGGCATCTAAATGAAAATCAAATGGCTTCTTTTAAGTTAGCGGAAGGAATAAGGCTTTTTAATAAAGACCTGTCTAAATTAAGAGACCTTATCTTCAAACAAATATAATTTATTATTGCCTTATTGCTTAGTAAATAGTAAAAAAATATATGCATTTTTATAATAATAATACTATTTCTGATAGATTATTTGGAAGCAGTCTTCTTGCTAAACTATCATTCACGCTTCTAGGAGTATTTCTGTTAACAGCTTCGGCAAAAGTTTCAATTCCTTTCTTCCCAGTACCTATGACTCTTCAAACCTTCGTCATATATTTTTTGGCTGCCTCATCTGGTATGTTGGGTTTTTCTTCTGCGCTTTTATACGTGTCATTAGGATTAGCGGGACTTCCTATATTTGCTGCTGGAGGAGGAATTGGATATATTACTTCACCAACTTTTGGATTTTTATATGGAATGGTTCTAGCTTCATTGTTTATTGCGTTTATGGCAAAGAATTATTTCAAAGATAATATTTTTAAAATTTTTATAACTGTTTTCATTGGTGCTGTAATTATTTTTGGTTGTGGAATAATGCACTTATCTGCATTCACCGGTATATCAAAAGCAGTAGCCCTTGGTTTAATGCCTTTTATTTATAGTGAAGTATTAAAAATTGCCCTAGCTGTTTTTATTACCTATGCACTGTTAAAAAAAACTAAACAGATCAACTAAACTTTAGGCATAAACTTTAAGACTATTCCATTATTACAATATCTAAGTCCCGTGGGTTGCGGTCCGTCTTTAAACACATGTCCGTGATGCCCTCCGCATGTAGAGCAATGATATTCTTTTCTTGGAATAACAATTTTAAAGTCAGTTTTAAAGCCTAAAGATCCTGGAACGTAATCAAAAAAAGATGGCCAACCAGTTCCACTGTCAAATTTCATTTTTGAAGTAAAAAGTTTTGAGTCACAACCTACACAAAGGTAATCACCGTCGCGTTTTTCGTTATTTAAAGCACTTGAGTTAGGTCTCTCCGTTCCTTCTTTTCGAAGGACGTCATACTCTTCAGGTCTTAATTTTTTTTTCCAATCTTTATCAGTCATTGCAAATACCTTTCCACTATAAAAGCTAGCACTCATTAACATAACTACTTTTGTTATAAATTCTCTTCTATTCAAATTTGAATAATCCATTACAATTAGTATATCGTATAGTTAGTATGTTAATTTTAAAGTATATAATTATCCTCTCTCTATTTTTAAGTCAAACTTCGTTTGGTGCAGGAAGTTATGACTCAAATGACACTTCTAATCTTGATGGCGATTATAAATTAGGTCTTGAATTAATAAAAAAGGAAAAATATAAATCTGCAATAAGTAAGTTCAAAAAATTAATAAATAAAAAATCAGACAATTATACTCAAGCTGATATTTATAATTATCTTGGTTACACGCATAGAAAGCTTAAGAAGTATGATGATGCTGAAACCTATTACTTAAAAGCTTTAAAGCTTGATAGTGATCACGTTGGAGCTTTAGAATATATAGGAGAATTGTATTTAGAGACTAACAGAATAGAGGAAGCTAAAAAATCCCTTCAAAAACTTAAATCAGTTGCAGGTGAAAGTAGTAATGAATATCTCGAGCTATCTACACTTATTGAAAATTACTCTAAATAAAATTTTTATAATAAAATAAAGCCTTCATTGAATTAAAATTTCATATTCAGAGTTTAAAAAAGAATATTCTTCTAAAAACAGTTGGTTGGAAACTAAAAAATCTTAAATTAATACAGGGAATTGTAGGCTATATTATTTCTTTTTAGCTCTTCTTTTAGCTCTTCTTTTGCGTGAACCTATTTTTCTACGGCCACGATGTTTTTTTGGATAACCCATAGCGACGGACTATAGAGATTTTGTAAGAGAAAATAAACATTTTTTTTTTATTATTATTTGTATAGTTTGATAAAAATGAAAAAGTTTTTTTTAATTCTTGTTGCTGGTTCTATTTTAGCAGTAGGTAACGGTTTTAGAATGTCGCTTGGCATATATGTTCCCGATCTTTTAACTTCTACTGTTTTTGGAGCATCAGCAATAGGATTAACATACGGTATCTTTAATTTAATGTGGGGTAGTATGTCCCCTATAGCGGGAGCTTTTGCGGAACAAAAAGGATATGTAAAAACGTTTCTTATAGGTTTCGTTGGTGTTTCTTTAAGTTTTTACGTTACCTCACTTGCAGTAACGCCAATCCATTTTTTGTTAGGTTTGGGTCTTATCGGCGGAATCTCTGCAGGTGTGATTTCAGTACCTGTTGTTATTGGAGGAGTGTCAAAGTATTTTGATGATGATAAATCAAGAAGTACTGTCACTGGGATATTAATGTCAATTGCAGCATCTGGCATGTTTATATTTACGCCTATTAACCAATATTTAGTCTCTGCTTTTGGGTGGAGTCTTTCTTTTCAAATAGTAGCGTTTTTTTATTTATTATTTATTCCCATGGCTTTTATTTTTTTGCTAAAAAAACCAGAGCCTAAAGTAAAAAAAAAACTAACAGAAAGAAAAATTTTAGATGTTGTTACATTTGCATTTAAAGATAAAAGTTACCGATATTTAATACTTGGCTTCTTTGTTTGTGGTTTGCACGTAGCATTAATTTCAAATTATTTACCTGTTTTTGCTCAACTAAAAGGTTTAGAAACAACTATTGCAGCCACTGGCTTAACATTAGTAGGATTATTTAACATGATAGGCACATTAATATCTGGAAGAGTCTCAGGTTTTGTTAAAAAAAAATATGTTTTATCTTTTATTTATTTT
>Ga0209425_10002183_pt1 | contig 22120 bp, 16 predicted proteins | sample COG_05_FD_184749 | JGI IMG/M metagenome (GOLD analysis project Ga0209425, IMG submission 184749) | Pelagic Microbial community sample from North Sea - COGITO 998_met_05 (SPAdes) (version 2) | ecosystem: Environmental > Aquatic > Marine > Neritic zone/Coastal water | place: Helgoland, sampling...
CGTGGACTTGGAAACGATATGGCAATGGACCCAGGAATGGGGAACTGCGGAAAGCAAGGTCAATGGGTGCCCGTCGGGGTTGGACAACCATCACTGTACATAACTGGGCTGACAGTTGGGGGAAGCGCTTAACTTAGAGTTATCAAAATATTAGGTATCTCAAGATGATTGAAAAAAATTAGACTACTTAAAAGCAATAATTCTTGAAAAATATTACTCTTATAGTCGAGAGATTTTTAATTTTGTTTTAAGATCAGTTCTACAAAATGCATGTAGGAAACAAGTTTGTTCGCTAATATCAAGCATCTCTTGCGCCACCTTATCATTCTCGGAGGTTTGTAAGTAAACGTGAGTTTCAATCGGATCAGCCTCACCTGGTTTCCCAGTGCCTCCACTCGCTCCACCAAGTGAAAAATGAGAATCCTGCACTATCCTATAATCTGGAAGATCGAGATTTAGCATTGAAACAAATCGACCAAACTGAGTCATGAAACAAAAGCCAATCCCGGCAGAAATTAATGAATTTGCATCTGGAGCACGGCCATCTTCCGAAGATAGAAAACCAAAAGATGTCCCATGAGGGGAATACTGCATCTGCTGAATTTCCTTAACCCCATCTTCTCTTAGCTCTGCTACAGCACCAATGTTTAATCGGCGATCTTGCTCATCTGTTAATGAAGAGCCTCCAGCTTTTGTGCCTTTTTTCACAGTTTTCTTTGGTGTCAATCCAATCGGTCTCACTAAAACCAGATCATTTTTTTCAGGCTTAGATTTATTGAAATCTGATCCCGGGTCTGAAAAGATTGACGCTTTTAATTCCTTTGCCTGTAGCGTGGGCAATTCGACTCCATTTTTACTCAGCTTAAATAGGCTTTCTAGCTGCCCTCGCATTAAACCATTTAATGGTGAGGCAAAAGTAGCTGCTATAATAAATTCGTGAAGAGCGCTGTCATCAAGATCGCACTCAATCTCTACTTGCAATTCAATATTTTCTGCACCGCCAACCATCGTTCGCCGTAACATAGAACCTTTCATTGTATAATAATTATCTTGTATCAATTTTAGTTTTCGAATTTGGATCCCACGTTCTTTCGCTAAAGCCAATATTTCGTTCATAAAGCTCGCAACCATTCCAGCTGACAAAAATGCTAATGGGCAGGGCGCAGAGTCATTGCCGTTCAAATATGGTCCCTCGTCTGAGACTAATCGCCAAGCGTTTCCTGTTTTGGCTGAACGTACAATTGCTTCTTTCTGAAAACCTGAGAGCGAGCGAACCCAAGTACGTAAAGCATCACCTTTTCTATTTTCGGGCTCATCAATACCCACTATATTTGGATTAATAAGCTTAAAAAAAGAAGGTAACTCACTTTTACCAATTATATCTTCACCAATTGCAGTCATATATTTTTTCAAGAAAGCCTTTTATTTTAGTTGTAAATTTATATCTCTTTAAGTTTCTACTTGAAGCTCATTTTCTTGTATCATTTATAACAAGATAATTGGGTCACAAGTTCACTTTACCACCATCTACATTCAAAGTTTGGCCTGTCACGAAGTCACTATCAGACGTAATCAGGTACATTAGTGAACCTAACAAATCTTCAGGCATCATCGCTCGCTTTATAGATCTAGATTGAATGGTTGGTGCACGTGCTGGGTCAAATCCAGTATGCCCTTGTAAAGCTTCACTTTCGGTAAGACCAGGTGCGATTGCGTTTATCTGTATATTTTTGTCCCCAAGCTCCCGAGCATGGCTTCGCGTAAGAGCGATTACCGCACCTTTAGACGCCGTATAATGAGACAGCCCTGGTGGACCATAATAAAATGTTCCTGATGCAATATTTACTATTTTACCTCCTCCTGCTCGAATCATCGCCGGTACAGCCGCTTTTGTTGCCTGATGCACTCCCCGAACATTTACAGTCATGACTTTATCAAATTCATCATTATCTATTTGTAGAAATGGTTTTGGTTGAAGAGCCGCAAATATCGAAGCATTGTTAATTAAAATATTTAAACTACCAAATTCTTTCTCAGTATTTTCTACCATACTTAAAAGATCATCATCTGAGGTAACATTGACATTCAAACCGATGGCATTTCCACCATCTGCTTTTATTTTGCTCACTGTATTTTCAATATCAAGAACATCTGTGACCACTAAATTTGCACCTTCTTGTGCCATCTGATTAGCCATAATAGCTCCGATACCTCGCGCAGCACCAGTTATAATAGCAGTTTTTCCAGTTAAACGACCCATCGTACTCTCCTTTATCAAATTGAAATTTCTAGAATCTTAGCAACCTCAGGCCAACTTTTTGCCCCATTTTCACGTAAATCGCGCTTTAGGTCTTCAGGTACCCAGTCGATTAAAGACCTCTTGAAATTTGGAAGCGCTTCAATGCGAGAGAACCAATTTTCCAAATATGGTAGGCGCCCATTTTCCCATAAGCCTCTCATCGACATCATAGCCAGACGATTGACGTAAGGTGCCATTGCAATATCAGCAATCATAAATTTATTGCCAACTAGCCAACTATTACCTCCTTTTAAGGTTTCATTCATTTTCTGAAGATAACTGTCGTACAGAATAATTTTTTCTGATGCACCTGGGGCTTCAAATCCATATCTAACGAATGAATCTTTTTGATCTTTCCAATTAGATGTAACTGAAAATGTTGGTGTAGAAGCTAAAAATTTTTTTACCCCGTCTGGTCCTAAGTTATTTAAAACAGTATGTCTGTGAGAGCAAACAAAGGTGACCGCTCCACAAGCTGGATGCAGGTCTTCATCCACTGCTTTAGTCCAGTATCTTGACTGTGCACGCTCCCAAGGATCATTTGGATGAACACTTGTTCCAGGCTCAAGTTGGTCAAGATACTCAATAATGACAGTGGAGTCAGGAATTACTATTTCATCATGTACAAGAGTTGGAACAACTCCTTTTGGATTGAGCTGAAGATACGCAGGATCAAATTGTTCACCTTTCAATATATCAATATAAACTCCGTCCCAATTTAGATCTTTTTCAGCCATTGCTAAGCGGACCTTAGCGGCACAAACAGAAGAACCATGATGATAAAGAGTAAAAGTCATAACTGTACCGTCACCCATTTAAGTTCAGTCATAGCTTCCATATCAGCATCAGTTCCTTCTCTTCCAACTCCGCTCTCACCGTTTCCACCAAAAGGAACATGCGCTTCATCATGAATAGTTGGACCATTAATGTGACACATACCAGCTTCAATATTACGAGCAAAATGAAATGCCCGACCTATATCTTTGGTAAAGATTGCTGAAGATAATCCATATTCTGTATCATTGGCTCTCTTCAACCCTTCTTCATAGCTATCAATTGGGTAAATAGATGTAACTGGCCCAAAGGTCTCAGTTTTACACACTGTCATTTCTTCCGTTACGTTGGTTAAAAGGGTTGGCTTACATCTGTTTCCATCCCATTCTCCCCCGACAACAATATTCGCTCCCTTCGCTACGGCATCTGTGATGTGCTGTTTAATTCTATCCCTTTGCCTTTTCGAAATTATTGGAGCAATTACTGTGTTTGGATCGCGCAGATCACCCATTCCTACTTTTGAAGCCACTTGTGAAAACCGTTTTACAAATTCCTCATAAATTGGCCGTTCGACATAAAACCTACTTGAGCCTATACAAGCCTGTCCAGCAAACATAAAAATTGATCTTGCCGCCAACGGAACCGTTTTTTCAAGATCAGCGTCTGCTAATATTACTGTAGGACTTTTTCCACCAAGTTCCAAAGTATTAGGTGTTTTGTTCTTAGCGCAAATTTCATTAATGTGTTGGCCAACGACTGAAGAACCAGTAAAAGAAACAAAATCAACATCTTTATCACCAGTAAGCTCATCACCAATTTCATGCCCAAGCCCAGTTACAACGTTATAAGAACCAGCTGGAAAACCAGCAGATTCAATAATCTCCGCAAAGATAATGGTCAAATGAGGCGCCATCTCTGAAGGTAAATGAACCACTGTATTTCCCAATGCGATAGCATTGCAAACCAATCTTGTTGTTTTAATTAACGGCACGTTAAAGGGAGTAATAACTGCAATAACACCTACAGGTTCTCTAATAGACATTGAGAATTTTCCTGGAGCGTCTGATGGAATTGTTTCACCACGAACATTACGACACATTCCTGCCGCTGCTCGAACCATAGTCAAACCTTTTGAGAATTCAAACATAGCTTTTTGTATTGGCGACCCTATTTCATCAATCAAACAGTCTATCAAATCAGATTTACGTTCTTCCATGAGCTCTGCAACGCGGAGAAGCATTCGCTCCCGATCCATAGGTAAAGTTTCTTTGTACTCAATAAAAGCTGATTTAGCTTCTATGATAGCTTTTTTAATATCATTTTTTGTTCCTTTGGCTCCAAAAGCATATAAGCTGTCGTCAATAGGATTCTGTATTTCGAAGACTTCACCGTTCTCACTTCCTACCCATTTCCCGCCAATAAATTGCTTAAATGTGTTTACTTCAGCCTTTTTATTCATTGAACATCTCCAATTTGAGCTTTTCTAGTAAATAAATTCATATTTCTAAACTTTTGAAAAATCAGGGCACCACTTTATTATCCCTTCCTTAAAACTCCGCTTATTACTGCACTCATCAGCCCACCTAGAAATATTTTTATATTTTTCAAATGGATATCCGCATCCAATAAGTACAAAATGCAAAGGAATCCAAGAAATGTCAGCTAAAGAAAATTGATTTCCCATGATCCATTTGTTGTTTTTCAACTTGTTATCCAACTTTAAGAAACACTGATCTAATATCTCAATTGATTTAGCAATATCTTTATCTCCAAAAGCACTGTCACCTGAATGTTTGGAATGAAAATCTTTTAACTCCTTGTTTTTTTGGAGCGCATTATATTTCTTTTCTTCTTCAGAAGTCTTTTTAACTTTCTTCTGAATCATTGTTGCGTAAACATAAGGCTTTACCGCTGGAACGTGAATTGAGCCAGCGAGTTTTAACCATTCCAACATCTCAGTTTCAGACTCTTTAACACGCAATGAGGGGGCAGGATACTCATTATCAATGTAATCAATTATTTCATTAGACTCTATATGAACTACACCATTATCTATTAAGGTGGGAACTAAGCCGTTTGGATTGATATTAAAATACTCATCCGTGATGTTTTCTTTCTTTTTTAGATCAATATGGTGGCTGGTCCAATCCAAACCTTTTTCTATTAAAGTCATCCTTACCCGCATTGAACAATTTGAAATGCCTCCATGATAGAGATGAATGCCTTTTACTTTTTCAACAGATTTGTCTTTGGGAGTTATTATCACCACTTTTCTCTCCTTGGCCTACTAAAAAAATCCTATACTTGGGATCCTAAATGAAAGGCCTTCTGCCATGATTAGTTTTAAAATTAGGTTATTACTATTTATAGATTCCACAATTGGGATCCCACTGCAAGCCTTTTAGCTGAAATTCTTACATAATTTTAGTAAAAGTTGACTTTGGGATCCCATTTAGTAAAAAGAAAGTATGAAATCAATTGATACCAATCTTGCCCATAAAATACGTCATGACATTCTATTAGGTAATTACACGGAAGGCGAACGCTTATCGGAAGCCCAATTATGCGATACTCATGGTGTTTCAAGAACTCCAGTTCGCCTTGCAATAAGACTACTTGAGCGAGAAGGCATACTTTTGCGTGGGACAGGACGCGGCTATATTGTTCAAAGCCCAACCGTTTCAGATATAAAACAAGCCGTCTTAGTACGCGGTCACTTAGAAAGCCTCGCTGCTCGACTTATCGCACAATCCACGGAACGCGAGGAGGCTTGTAATAAGTTGCAAAATGTTATCGATGAAATTGAGCGCTTAATAAATATTGGCAAAATAAACGACCAAACTTGCAAAGATATGCAGCAATACAATGCAACCTTTCATCAAACGATCTTAGAAGGATGCGGTAATGATTTTGTAGGATTTACATGCAATAGGCTCAACCACCTTCCTATGCTAGAAGTCGGCTCGATGGCTTTTGATCAAACTACAATAAAAACTAAAATAGGAATGGAACGAACTTTTTTTCGCTTACGCCTAGGAAATGCCCAGCATAAAGTAATTTGCGAAGCAATTAAAACAGGCGATAGCGTCAGAGCTGAAGGAATGATGCGCGAACATTCAAATACGATGATTGAATACATCGAGTTATTTGAAAAAAGACATGACGAGTTATCGTTAACAGACCTAATTAGCTATTCTGGCTTTAATTTAGCAACCGAAACTCCAAACTAAAAAATAATTCAGAATAAGCTTTTATTCCCTTAATTACTTACGTTTAGGTAAAATGTTTGGATCCTTGCCTTTAGCATCCAACTCATCCCAGTACCCTATTATCACTCCAAGCTTTTCTTCAATACCAGTCATGTGAAGATTGTGTTCTTCGGACCAAGTTTGGCGTTGTCGATATTGTAGAGACCATTCAGCGAGCTTTTCAAACATCTCTCTTCGCACTTCATCATATTCAACATCAACTCCAAGATCATTTAATTCATAAGGATCATTAACCAAATCAAACAACACTGCTGGATACCCTGGTGCATACACAAATTTCCATTTATGCGTTGCTATCATGTAAGAGCGACAATCAAGTGGCAATCTTTCGGTTTTTGGCCTAAAAACCTCACACGAATAATCATATTCACTTATCGCATATTCTCGCCAAGCTACACCTACATTATTAATTTTAGGCATTAATGAAAGCCCATCAAGGACGTTTTTTTCAATTGCTCCACCATGATAATCAATGAAGGTTGGTAACAAATCAATTAATTCTACCAAAGAGTCGTCAGTCGTGCCTCGAGTAGCATCTGCGGATTGACTAGGATCAGCTATAATTAATGGAACCTTGACTGATTGATCATGAAAATAACATTTATCACCCATCCAATGGTCACCAAAATAATCTCCATGGTCAGATGTAAATACTACCATTGTATCGTCTAGCAAATCTTTTTCCTGCATAAAATCAAACAATAGGCCAAGCTGATCATCGATTTGAGTTATTAATCCCATATAAACTGGAATAACTTTTTCTCTAGCTGCCTGAGAACTAAAAGTTTTACCCGCGACTTTTTCCATCAAGTGCTCCATCAATGGATTGGGATTATTTAATTCGATATCAGATCGAACTGGAGGAATTACATCTTTCGCTGAATACATATCGTTATACGGGGCAGGAGCAACGTAAGGCCAATGCGGTTTAATATACGATAGATGTAGCAACCAGGGAGTTTCCCCATCATCCTCAGCAAGAAAGTCCATCGCCCTTCGAGTCATATATGGTGTTTCAGAATGCTCATCAGATACTCTTGCTGGAAGTTCTACTCTATCATTAAAAAATCCAGACCGAACGCCAGTCTCTGTTTCAATCGAATTAGCAGCCCAGTGCCAAGGATTATCATCTTCAGTATATCCCTTTGATTTAAGATACTCATTATAAGCAAGGCCAGGTCGTACCATTGAATCTGGGTGCACACCATCATCTCGCTCATAAGCCTCAAAACCAGCCTGCGAATGGTGAACACCAATAACGCTATCAGCCTCTACTCCCAATCTTTCCATACCCTCTTTATCAGCAACCATATGCGTCTTTCCAACCAAGACTGTTCTTAATCCAAGAGGATTAAGATGGTGCCCGATGTTTTTTTCACCAATACGAAGGGCCGCATGGTTTGAATGGGATCCATGTGCGGAAACGTATCGCCCGGTATAGGTGCTCATTCTTGATGGTCCACAAGTCGGTGATTGACAATAAACGTTGCTGAATCTCACACCTCTTTTTGCAAGTGCATCAATATTTGGAGTTTTGATTGAAGGATGCCCCGCACAACCCAAGTAATCGAACCTCAGTTGATCACACATTATAAAAAGTATGTTTTTACGTCCCATATATTGATGACCTCAAAATCTAAAAAAATAATTAGCCTAAACTGTAAAAAGATTACAGGCCGACTCTTTAAGTTATTACACTATTGGGATCCCAAGGCAATACAGCATAGCTTTAAAAAGATTTAAATTGTTTATTTCTTGCATTCAGGATCCCAAATTGTTAAAAGTGTGTAACAGAACAATATGGAAAAATAATTTCTTAAAAAATAAATAATGCCCTCTTTAACAAACTAAAGTTGTAATAATCTGAAATGTATCAGCAAAATCAAAAAGAGTTAAAATACAACCATTTAATTAAGAAGTTCAAAGGAGAATATTCATGCACTCTGAATTAAAAGCCCATCCAGAATACTTTAACAAGCAAATCGTTAAATTGGGGGAAAATGTGTATCAAGCCTTTGGCTATGCAGCTTCAAATGTTTATATGATTATCGGTGATGACGGTCTTATTATCGTTGACACCACGGAGACTACATCAGCAGCAGAAAATATTTTAGCAGAATTTCGAAAAATAACAGATCTTCCAATAAAAACTATTATTCTTACTCACTCACATCGAGACCACATCTCAGGGGCAAGCATTTTTGTAGAAGGTGGCAAACCAGAAATTTTGGCGAGTGATAAATCATCAGAAGACTCTCTTATGGATGTTAATACAACCCACCCACGGCCATCGAAAGCAATGCAAGTAAGAACCAAACGTCAATTTGGAATCGGCCTTTCCTATCCGGATGAAATTATTGGAATTGGCGTAGGGCCAGGCGATCGACCTCTAAAAGGCATGGGAGCTGGAGCCTTGCCGCCAACTCGACTTATTGGTGAAAAAGGTGAAAAAATTACAATTTCTGGCATCGACCTTGAGCTCATAATGGCACCAGGAGAAACTCCCGATCATATGATTGTTTGGTATCCAGATAAAAAAATCTTAATTAGTGGAGATAATTTTTATAGATCATTTCCAAATTTATATGCGATACGAGGAACCGAATATAGAGATTTTGATACCTGGGCAGACACCATGGACATATTAATGGATTTGCAACCCGAAGTTCTAGCACCAGGCCATACTAAAGCATTATTCGGCGCAACCGAAATAAAGGAAATTTTGACCGATTACAGAGATGCTATTAGACACGTAATAAACGAAACTCGCAATGGAATGGATGCCGGATTTACAATAGATGAGCTCGCCCATAGTGTGAAATTACCCAAAAGATTAGCTCAAAAACCTTATTTGCGAGAATTTTATGGACGTGTAGATTTTGCAGTTAGGGCATATTTTGTTGGAACAATGGGTTGGTTTGACGGTAATCCAACCTCATTGGGTATGATATCTCCCACTGATGAGGCTGAAAAATTTATTCACCTTGCTGGAGGACCAGAAAAAGTAGAGCTAGAGATACAAAAAGCAAGATCAACTTCTGACTTTCAGTGGGCGTTACAACTTGTAGATCGTTTGATTTCTTTGGGACATAATATTAAAAAATCAAATAAAATTAAGGCTGAAATTTTAAGGGAACATGCTGTTAATCAAATTAACTGCCCTACTAGACATTATTATATTCAATGTGCGAAAGAACTTGAAAACTCTAATTAGCCTAAGGTGCTCTTTCAGCTTGAATCGAAAAACCTCTCGTTACAGATTAAAAAATAATAAGTAATTATAATTTCAATAATAAAAATTTGAAAATTATAGATTTTATTAAGCCTGTGCTGTTGGCAACGGAACTCTATCAATCGAATTAATTTCTAACTCAGCCAGCCTTTCAACTAAATTATTTCTGATATCAGCGAATGCCATATTATTCCACAAGTTATATAACTCTCCAGGGTCATCCTTAAGGTTAAATAATTCATTCTGACAGATACCTCGGTACATTGAGAGTCGCCAATGATCATAAATAATTGTATGGACGCGCGGCTCTCTACCAAAAGCCTCCTGAGTTCGTTGATTGTCATATTGGATGAATGCTGCGTCACGCCCATCTCCACCAGCTACAGACATTACTTGACCCTGCATACCATCTGGGGCCTCAACTTTCGCATGTTCAAGTATAGTGGACCCTATATCATGAGTCTGGGCTATCTGATCTGTACGTTCGCCTGAAGAGCCTTTTGGATCAGCCCAAATAAAAGGAACATGTGTGAGAGTATCATATTGTTCTGCTCCTTTAAATAATAAACGATGATCACCCAAATGATCTCCGTGGTCAGAGGTGTATATTTGAACAGTATTTTGTCCAACATTCGCATCTCCCACAGCCTGTCTGATCTGCCCTACTGCATCATCAATCATTGAAATCATGCCACAGGTAAGAGCACGAGCTTCAAGAGACTCTTGTTTTGAAACAGCAACAGAATAACCCGCCCTTTCTCCTAACGTTTTGTCAAGACTTCGTTCCCGCTCGGCAATTTTTATATACTCTGGTGGGTCCCAGTCATTCACCTCATAGGCTATTGGAATTGGCATTTCCTCTGGTTTGTACATATCCCAATATTTACCAGGTGGGGTAAAGGGATGATGTGGGTCGGGAAAGGAAACCATCAAAAAGAAAGGCTTTTTATTATTTTTTCGGTTCGCAATCCAATTACTAGCTTGATTAGCAATATAGCTAGTCGAATAATACTCTTCCGGTAACTTTGTCCTAACCGCCTGAGGACACGTATAATTATGAGGTAGCTGATTAACTCGACCACGTAAATCTAACATCTCTGGTGCATTTTTTTTTAACCAAAGCTCAAAATCACCCCCACTATTTGCCCCATGCCTCAAAACAGAATCGTAATGATCAAATCCATAAAAAGGTGTCTTAACTTTAGGATTAAGTTGGCCCCAAAAGCGTTGCTGCTCATAATGATATGTAGAATTATCAAGATCAGCTCTGATAGCTTGCTTAAGATCACTTGGCGGCACGCTATAACCGACTCGATATTCGCGACTTTCAAACTGAGCTGGCCAATCTGTTACATTTTGAATATGGCTCTTTCCAATAAGCGCCGTGTCATATCCGGCCGCTCTCAACATCTCAACAAAAGTTACATTTTCATGCGCTAAGGGAATGCCAAGTGACCTTACTCCATGACTAGAAGGCATTCTACAAGTCATTAGGCTAGCTCGATTTGGCATGCAAACCGGTGAACTCACATAAAATCGATCAAAAGTCACACCTTCCGAGGCGATTTCATCTATATTTGGCGTTCTTAAAACTGGATGATCGTAACAACCCAAATGATCAAACCTCTGTTGATCAGTAATAAAAAGTATGTAGCTGGGTTTACTACTCATTTTAAGATAAAAATTTCCATTTTATTTTACATTTTCCGAACTTATAGAATTTAGTTTTTATATTGATGCAATATTTCTGAATCGAAAAGTATGGACTACAATAAGTATCAAACCAAAAGCAATAGCTGGAATAAACACAATTGACAGCTTTGCCATAATTAAAATAGCGATCAAAACTCGAGCTCCAATTTCAAGACCTGTCAATTTTTTTTGGTCAAAAGCAGCCAAAGCACTTGCAACCAAATAAAGTGCTATTGCCAAACGAGCAATCAAAAATAACAACCAACCTAAATCAATATTACCATTATAATCTTTAAAAAATTCACCAGAAGCCGGATCGATAACCGCTGGCTTGATCAGAAGAAGCTCTGGATAAATTGCGAATACAAATGGAATAGTAAACATCACAATACCCGATTTAACAGCTGAGAAACCCGTCCTCAAAGGATCTTCATGTGTTATACTAGCGGCAGCGAACGCTGCGAGCGCAACAGGTGGAGTAATAGCCGATGCAACTGCAAAATAGAAAATAAACATATGAGCTGTAAAAGTTGCAAGACCCAACCCAATAAGCATTGGGCCCATCAAAAGTGCAACATTAATGTATGCAGGAGCTGCAGGCATTCCCATTCCAAGCAAGACCGCTAAAAGCATTGTTAAGAACAAAGCAAATAACTGAAACATTGTTGAACCGTCTGAAATATTAAACGATTTCAAGAAACTTAAGACATCTACAGCCACGAACTTTGCAAGTCCTGTAAAGTTTAAACAAACATCAATAACTGTAACAGCTAAGAACATAAGAAATAATGTCGAAATTGAAACACCCGCTTTGGATAATCCATCTATTATCTTACTGGGATTGGCACGAAAATCTCGATCGATAAACATAAGAATAAGTAGTAATAATACTGCTAACCAACCTGCAGATCCTGCATCTCCCGCTATGTTTTGAAAAAATTGAACCGCCCAAGGCATAGAGGTAACCTCACAAGCACCACCATTCATTGTTGCAACGGATCCCAACAATAAAGAGAACCAACTACAGGCAACTCCATCTTTTGGCGTTAGTAATAAAAATAACACTAATAGAACTGGTCCAAAAATTTGAAGTAAATGAAGACGATCTTGGCCTGTCAATCGCATATCATCGGTTAACTCTCCAACCGGCTTAATATTCTGTTTTCGGGCTTGAAATATAACTGATAAAAATAGACAAAAGAAAAAGAAAAGTGCCGGTATCGCGGCAGCAATTATAATTTCACGATAAGGCACACCTGTAAGAGAAGCCATGATAAAGGCTGCTACACCCATTATAGGAGGCATAATTGCTCCACCTGATGAAGCAGCGGCCTCAACACCCCCAGCAAATACTTTAGAAAATCCTCGTTTTATCATCATTGGAATAGTCAAAACTCCAGTTGACAAAACGTTGACAACTGGACCACCAGTTATAGTTCCAAACATTGCAGATGATACAATAGCTGCGTGTGCTGGCCCACCTCTCAAGTTGCGCGTTAGCAAAAAAGCCAGCTTAATAAGCGCCTGCCCACCAGCACAACGTCCAAACAAGGCGCCAAGAATTATATAAGGGAATACTAATAACATAAGTATATTTATGAAACGGCCTAAAAGTCCTGCATTCTGATTAGTAAGTGCATCCCAAACCAATTCACGACCTGCTCCCAAGGTTCTAACCTCTTCGCTACTAAGTATAGTAATAAGATATTTATTTTGAGCGTCCCCAAAAAAGTACCAATTCATGACGCTCAGGAATGTATAAGTTGCTATTAAAAGAGAGACAAAAACTAAAGGAAAACCCCAGACTCTTATGTTATATCCTAAAAAAATAAAAACTCCACCAAACATGATTAATAACAACCAATTACCAGTCGTATTTTGGCAAGATGGATCATCAGCCGTGGTAGGGACTGGCAACCCATAAAGTGCAGCGAAATCCTTCTCAGCCTCCAATGCTTTGGCAACTAGTCGTTCTCGATCCCCCGAATAGACATCAATCAAACAAATCGCTTCAATTTCAATTAAGTACGTTACTGATATGGCCCCAGCAGCCACTATCAATAAAATATCAAAAAATAATCCTAACTTTCTGACCGAAGGTTTTCTCTCAATCCAACCTTTCCACATTGATTGATTTAACGCCACAATCAGCATCATCCAGAAAAAAATAATTGGGTAAAACCACTCAGTTGGAAATCGCCTGACTCTAAAGAAATCATTCCCGGATAGGTATTTCCAAAGCTCATCCCATCCTGGAATTGCAGGTGTCACATTTATAAGACCTATAAGCACGAATAACAAACCCAACCAGTAAACTAACCTATCCGAAAAAAGGTTACTAACTTCTTTCGATGCTGCTACATTTTTGTTCTGCGCGCTCATAATTCTAAGATATTTCCGTAAATTTTACATCAATCGACAAGTAAATTGGGCGGCTAAAATAGCCGTCCAATAGTCTTTACATTCTAATTTAGGGCTTCGCACAATCTGGAACTTTATGCCCTGCTTCTTCCCACGCTCTTATAGCTCCTGGGTGAAATTTTACTGGGTTTGGACCGCATAAGCCGTGAACTTTTCGACTCATTACACCATGATTTAAGTTCGCCATAAAAGGTGCCAACTTCTTAACCCGGTCTACATTTTCAATATGCGCTTTAGTAAGCTGATAGGCGAGTTCCTCATCCATATCCTTGTGAACCATATCGCCACCTGGAACAGCTATTCCTCGGAATCTATCATCCTCTGAAACGATCGTCCAACCTGGACCCATAGCAGCTTCAATGTCAGTCAAGGCCACATTATAAGGTGATGAGCCAGGTTTATTTAAAAACTTTTGAGACGATTCTGCTTCAAAAATCTCTTTTGGCATCGACCACATTGTCATTTTACCAGCGGAACCTGCTCGAGTGACCCTAGGTCCAGGAAACATCGCAGGAACGAGAACAGCATCAACTGTTCCTTCTATTATTGCTTGAGGCATCTGATTCCAGTTAACAGTAATAGACTCATAATCTTCGTCGGCTTTTAATCCAGAAAACAACTGAAGCATTCCTCTAGAATTAAGGGCAGCCGTACCTCTTGGGGGCCCATTTAATATCTTAATATCCTTTAAATCATCCCAACCCTTAATGCCTTTCGCATCATACGCGTACAAGGTAAAGATACTTAAAGTATATGGGTAAAGTAACTGGATATTTTCTGCCAGTTTTGCTCCTTCTGCTTTATCCATTTTGGAGTAAGGCCCCGCAGCTTTAGACAAAACAAATGGCAATATAAACGGAAGAGTTCCTATATCAATTTTTCCTTCAGCTAATGCCTTATTATATTTTGTTCCTGTTTGCCCTTCCTTAATCTGGATGTTTGCAATTCCCCGTTCGGCAGAAAATTCACCCAACGCAGACACAGTTAGTTGAACTGCAGTACCTGGTGCAGTTGTATGAGCACTAAGGTTAACCTCAGCGTGAGCTAGGGCACCTGTAAAAGATAACATTGCAGCAAGTGCCGCGACCTTAAGTTTATTGAGCATTTTTTCCTCCCTAGTTTAATACTCAGTTGAACCGAAAAGGCTCAAATTCTAATTCAGAGGAATACATGAAACTGTTTGTCCACAATCAGCCTAGCTGTGAACGATAACCATCCAATATCAAGCGTAACATTTCCACTCCTTACGCGAAATTACTGCAAAGCAACGCGTCGATAGAATCCTCCACACTAATCACCCATATGTGGATCCCAAAGTCAAGTAAATTCCCTTAAATTAACAAAAAAATCAATAATAATATCAGTTTGGGATCCTATTAAGGGACACTTGCTTTTTAAAAAACCATTGCGTTGAGATTTCAGCGATGCCATAATCTATCTGAAATTATCTTTGGGTTTTCAAATGAATAATCGCATCAAAACAGTAAAGTGAATAGGATATTGTTATGAGTAAGAAAGAATATAGTGACATTCCTGGAACTTTTGTCTTCGATGCTGACCGCTCTCGAGAAGGATATCATCTAAATCAATTTTGTATTTCCTTGAGGTTGAAAAATAACCGAGAAGCTTTCAATGATAATGAAGAGGTTTATTTGGATTCCTATCCAATGACATCGGAACAACGTGAAGCAGTGATAAGTAGGAATTGGAATTTACTTCTCGAACTTGGTGGTAACATTTATTATACTTCAAAATTAGCTGCAAATGATGGGATCAACTTTCAAAACCTCGCTGGCCGAATGACTGGAATGGGCGTAGAAGCCTATAGAGATATGATGCTAAAGGGTGGGCGGCCAATCGAAGGGAATAGAACAAATGACGAATGGGAGAAAGATTAATGGCTCGAATTACAGCTGGAGTAGGATGCTCACACGTACCAGCAATCGGGGTTGCTATGGATACTGACAATACAAACGACGACTACTGGAAACCAGTATTTAATGGATTCAAAAAATCACGCGAATGGATGAAGAAACAAAACCCAGACGTTATCTTTTTGGTTTATAATGATCACTGTACAGCGTTTGATGCATCTTGTATTCCTACATTCGCACTGGGCTGTGCAGAAGAATTTAAGCCAGCCGATGAGGGTTGGGGGCCGCGCCCAGTCCCAGTGGTAAAAAATCATCAAAAAATGGCTAGTCACATCGCCCAGTCTCTTGTTTTGGAAGAGTTTGATCTTACAATTATGAATGAGATGGAAGTTGATCATGGCTTAACAGTCCCTCTCTCCGTAATGTATGGTGATGTTAAACCAGAGCAAGAATGGCCAGCACTCGTAATTCCACTTTGTGTTAATGTAGTTCAATACCCACCACCCACTGGAAACCGATGCTACAATTTAGGTAAAGCAGTTCGTCGAGCTATCGAAAGTTACGAAGAAGATTTAAACGTAGTAATCTTTGGCACTGGCGGTATGAGTCATCAACTACAGTATAAACGAGCTGGCTTAATCAATTCTGAATGGGATAATAATTTTTTAGATCTCATGACTAGAGATCCTTTGGCTGCAAGTAAAATTTCCCACCTAGAATATTTACGTGAAACGGGTAGTGAAGGTATAGAAATGGTCATGTGGCATGTTATGAGAGGGGCTCTTAACGACGAAGTGACTGAAGTACATCGACATTATCATGTCCCAGCATCCAACACAGCAGTTGGTCACATCATACTTGAAAACAATACTTGAGGATAAATTTATGAAAATTTGTGTTGCTGGTGCTTATGGTGCGTTTGGCTTAAAACATTTAGATGCCCTAAAAAATATTGATGGCGTTGAAGTAACTTCGATTATGGGCCCAGCAAAGGAGAAGATCGAAGCTTTAGCCGTTGAGAGAGGCATCAATCATTTCAGCACTACTCTTGAAGAATGTATTAAACGAAGCGATGTCGAAGCCGTGATTTTGTCAACACCAACCCAAATGCATGCAAACCAAGCCATTGCATGCATGGAAGCTGGAAAACATGTTTTGATTGAAATACCGATGGCTGATACCCTTAAAGATAGTGCGCGCGTCGTTAAAAAACACCGCGAGACTGGTCTGACTTGTATGGCAGGACAAGTTCGACGCTTTAATCCTTCACATCAATGGATCAAAAATAAGATTGATGCTGGTGAATTGAAACTTCAGCAAATGGATGCTCAAACGTATTTTTTTCGTCGAACCAATACTAACGCCAAGGGTGAACCTCGTAGCTGGACTGATCATTTACTATGGCATCACGCTTGCCACACAGTGGACCTTTTTCAATACCAGACAGGTGGTAAGCTGGTTCAAGCTTATGGTTTACAAGGCCCTCTACATCCAGAACTAGAAATAGCGATGGATATGTCAATTGGCCTTAAAGCTGAAGACGGCGCAATTTGCACACTTTCACTTAGCTTTAATAATGATGGTCCATTTGGCACATTCTTTCGCTATATTTGTGATAATGGCACATTCATTGCTAGGTACGACGATCTCTTTGATGGAAATAACAACCAAATAGATCTCTCTAATGTGGCTGTTTCTAATAACGGTATTGAACTAATTGATAGAGAGTTTATTTCAGCCATAAGAGAAGGTCGCACCCCGAATGCTTGTGTTACCGATGTAATTTCAGCGATGGAAACCCTTGATAAAATTGAAAGATCAATCAGTTGAACATTTTGTTTATAATGTACGATCAGCTTAGATTTGACTATTTAAGCTGCGCTGGACACCCTTCATTAGAAACACCAAATTTTGATCGTGTCGCGTCGATGGGACTACGTTTCACAAATGCTTATGTCCAATCGCCAATATGTGGCGCGAGCCGTATGTGCTTTTACACGGGGCGTTATGCATCGAGCCATGGTGCACAATGGAACAATTTTCCTTTAAGAGTAGGTGAATTAACTATGGGAGATCATCTGCGCGAAGTAGGCATGGATTGCTGGTTATTAGGCAAAACCCACATGAAAGCAGATGTAGAAGGTATGTCTAGACTTGGCCTAAGTCCTGACAGCGAGATTGGCGCTCGGCAAATAGAGTGTGGATTTGATGCGTGGGTCCGTGATGATGGCCTTTGGGGTCAGGGTCCAGACGGATTTTATGACGAAAAACGCTCTCCTTATAATGAATACCTCAAATCCAAAGGATATGAGAGTGAAAACCCATGGGCAGATTTTGCAAATGCTGGAATCGATGGCGAAAATATTGCTTCTGGTTGGTTTTTTAAAAACGCGGATAAGGCAGCAAATATAAAGGAAGAAGACAGTGAGACAGCCTGGTTAACGACTCAAACAATCAATTTTATCGATAAACAAAAAGGCCCATGGTGTGCCCATGTAAGCTTTATAAAACCCCACTGGCCCTATATTGTTCCCGCCCCTTATCACAATATGTATGGTGCAAATCATGTTCCACCCGCAAAAAGACATGAGATAGAAAAAGAAAACCCTCATCCAGTTTTTGGAGGCTATCAACATAATAAAATTGCTGAAGCATTTCAAAAAGAAGAAGTAAGGCAAAAAGTAATTCCAGCTTACATGGGCTTAATTAAGCAATGTGATGATCAATTGGGAAGACTTTTGGAACACTTAGAAAAAGAAGATAAGATGGATGATACAATGATCGTCCTCACTTCCGATCATGGTGATTATCTAGGTGACCATTGGTTGGGCGAAAAAGATCTATTCCATGAACAATCCGTCAAAATTCCATTAATTATCTACGATCCTCGCCAAACTGCAAACAAAACTCGCAACACCACATGCAATGAATTAGTCGAGAGCTTAGATCTAGCTGCAACTTTCGTTGAGGCTGCGGGAGGTAAAGTCCCAGATCATATAATTGAAGGTCGATCATTGATACCATGGATTAACGGAGAAAGACCAAACTGGCGGAATTATGTGGTAAGTGAATTTGATTATTCAGCCACTCCGCTGGCTGTCAAATTAGGTTTAGAACCACGTGATTGCCGCCTATTCATGGTTTTTGATGGAAGATGGAAAATGATGCATGCAGAAGGTGGAATTAGGCCTATGTTATTTGATTTAAAATCTGATCCTGATGAATTTCATGATTTAGCTAAGACTGAAGAATATGCAGATGAAATCGATCGTCTCTATGGGTTTTTAGCCCAATGGGGAAGAAGACTATCCCAAAGAGTCACAAAGTCAGAAGACGATATAAAGAACATGCGCGCTAAATCCATGGGAAAAGGTATATTACCATTTCTTTTTGACGGTAACGAAGTACCTGAAGAATTAACAGCGCTCTATCGAGGTAAAATTAAACAAAGATTTATTGAGGAATAATAATCAATGCACGTCGCCATTACAGGAGGAACCACTGGAATTGGTGCTAAAGTCGTTTCTAAACTGAAAAACCAAGGTCACAAGGTTACAGTATTCGATTTTATTGAAATAACACAAAGTGTTGACAACTTCACGCAAATTGATCTCTCCGATCAAACGTCGATTGAAGAAGCCTTAAAAAATACAAATGGCACATTTGACGCTCTTATCAATAATGCCGGAATACCACCAAGAGAAAATACAGAACAAAAAATTCTGATGGTCAATTATATTGGCATGAAAACTTTTTTGGATGGGATGCTAAGTAAACTCAACCACGGGGCATCAATCGTAAATACTTCCTCACGTGCAGGGTCAATGTGGCAAGAGAACCTCAAACAAGTAAAGAGATTGATGCAACTAGGCGTCTCGGAATTAAGTAATTTTGTCTCTAAGGAAAATATCGACCCTGTGCGCGCGTACAATTTATCAAAAGAAGCGGTCAATGTTTTAACGATGTCTAGAACAGAAGAATTATTAGCAAAGGGATTACGTATAAATTCAGTATGTCCCGCAGCTGTAAGTACGGATATCTTACAAGATTTTACAAATGCTTTTGGTGAAAAAGTTGTAAAGAATATCGCCAAGGCTGGCCGACCAGCCTTACCCGAGGAAATTGCAGATCTAATTCTTTATTTAATATCTCCTGAAAGTGGCTGGGTTAAAGGGCAAAATATAACAATAGATGGAGGAATGTCTGCGATAATCACTTCAGACATCCTTAACCTAAACTGAAGAAAAATTAAATGAGGCTATTTTCCAGCAAAAAGCGATCCGTTCATGAAGGCCCATATCCAATGGAGCTCCTGAAAAGAGGTCCAATGCCTGATCTTAACTCAATTCCAAAAATGGAAGCGATATCTTTTCGAAGACCCAAACAGCCAAATAGTATTGTTAATGCCATGTGTGAATACCAAGCTATGCTTGATGCCATTCGCGATGGCTTCATAAACCGAGCAAAAGCAGAAATACCAAATGATAAAATCGAACGGTCAAACCACTTTAAAGCATTTGGCTACTTTTCCGATGCTGCGGTTGTTGGCATCTGCAAATTATCAAGCAATAATATTCTTGATATTCCAATTCATAATCCAGACATAACTCCATTAGCGGAAGCTTTACGTACCCGCCAAACTAAAACTTTAGCTTCTGGAATCGATTTAATTATGGCCGACTTAAAGGAGTCTATGGAGGCGCCACCAACAACAATTAAGGGTCATACACACGCGATTGTTTTTTTATACGAAAATCCTAGACAAATTAAGAAAAGTGAAGCCGGAGTGGAATGGTTGGAAAACGCTTTATCGCATCGAGCCTGCCTACGCGCCAATGAAACTTCAGCTGTAATTGCAAATTATATCCGCTTATTAGGTTTTGATGCTAAATCTCACTCTGGAGCAGCATCGGATGTAGATTTAAATCAGTTAGCGGTTTCCTCTGGCTTGGTTTGGATTAAGGGCAACCATCTAGTCGCTCCTTACATTGGAACAAACTTTGGCTTATCCGCAGTTACATGTAAAATTGATCTCGAAGTTGATAGGCCTTTAGCACCAGTTGAAGCTCAATCATGGTTTAAAACAAAAGGACCAAAATGGTGGCTAGGAATAAACTCTCAAAAAAATGCGCTAAATAAAGATCCATATTCGAAAAGAAATTTTGTCGATGGGGCTCATCCTTTTGAACGCTTAAAAAGGGTTGATAAACCGACAACTTATATAGATGAAGCGTCAGTTGCGAGGGTTCCAAAACGAACAGACATGTTTGCACGTGCGCAGTTTGGCGACATGGGGAAAACTATTCAAAAAGGTGCGACTGGGGGTCATTATGTTAGAAAATCAGCACCTTCTTCTGCTCAAAGACGTGCCCTAGGCGCCTTTGTTTTGTTACAAGATGGAGAGCCAAAAGCGAGTTCTATACAATTAAAAAATGAAAAGAAAAATTCTGATAACATAAAAGCAGCGAGTTACTTTTTAGGAGTAGACGCTGTTGGTATATCAAGATGCCCTGAATGGGCTTGGTACAGTCACGACGCAACAGGCGCACCTATTGATCCACCTCATAGTAACGCGATTTCGATGATAATTGATCAAGGTTATGAAACGATGGAAGGTGCATCAGGAGATGACTGGATTTCAGTTGCACAATCAATGCGAGCCTATTTAAGATTCTCCTTACTCGGAGGTGTAATAGCACAGCAGATCAGAAACCTAGGCTACAAAGCGAAAGCTCATTCGGTAATGGATGGTGATGTTTTACAACCACCTTTACTTTTACTTTCTGGCTTAGGTGAAGTGAGTAGAATTGGTGAGGTTATCTTAAATCCATATTTAGGCCCAAGATTAAAATCAGGGGTCGTTACAACAGATATGCCTCTATCTTACGATAAACCGATAGACTTTGGATTGCAGAATTTTTGTGAAAACTGCAACAAATGTGCTCGTGAGTGCCCTTCTGGGGCAATTACAGCCGGGCCAAAATTAATGTTTAATGGATATGAAATTTGGAAATCTGATAGCCAAAAATGCGCATCATATAGGATCACAACTGAAGGCGGTGCAATGTGCGGTCGTTGTATGAAAACCTGTCCTTGGAATTTAGAAGGATTATTTGCAGAAGCTCCGTTTAGGTGGGCTGCCTCCAATATCCCTAAACTAGCAAAACCGTTAGCAAAGCTTGATGACTTAGTTGGAAATGGTGATCTTAATGATGTTAAGAAATGGTGGTGGGATATTGAACTAAGTGAAGATGGTGCCTACCGCTCAAGCACAAAGCCATTAAACCGTCGTGGTCTTCAGCGCGATCTTGACCTTCGATATAAAGAACAAACTTTAGCAGTATACCCTGCAAACTTAGCACCACACCCTTATCCTTATCCATACAATATGGATCGCGAAGCAGGCATTGAAGCCTATCAAGCAATGATTACTGCTGAAGAATACAAAATAAAACTTGAAAGAGGAGAGACCAATCAAATCCACAAATACCAAATTCCAAATGATGCACCAGTAATCCAAGTTGTTGTGAGTAAAGTGGAGAAAATGACTGATCTCATA
>Ga0209425_10002187_pt1 | contig 22071 bp, 20 predicted proteins | sample COG_05_FD_184749 | JGI IMG/M metagenome (GOLD analysis project Ga0209425, IMG submission 184749) | Pelagic Microbial community sample from North Sea - COGITO 998_met_05 (SPAdes) (version 2) | ecosystem: Environmental > Aquatic > Marine > Neritic zone/Coastal water | place: Helgoland, sampling...
CTCTAAGGAGGTAGATAGCCTTCGTAAAATGAGTAAAAAGGTAGCTATGATTGGAGTTGAAAATGCCTATCCTATTGGGCTAGACACCGCTAGTGTAAAGCGTTATTACGATATGGGGGCCCGCTATATGTCTCTGGCCCATAATGGCCACAACCAGTTTTCAGACTCTAACACTGGAGAGTTTGACAATACCGCAAAACATGGTGGGATTAGCGATTTAGGAAAGCAAATCATCGAGAAAATGAACTATTATGGAATTATGGTTGATATTTCACACCCCTCTAAAGAGGCCATTCGCCAGACCATTGACCATTCCAAAGCGCCCGTTATTGCTTCACATTCTTCAGCGCGCGCACTGAGTGATCACCCAAGAAATTTAGATGATGAGCAATTAGTGTGGGTAAAAGAAAGTGGCGGTGTGGTACAAACCGTTGCCTTAGCGGCCTTTGTAAACAAAGAAAAAGCTGCCGCTTATAAAAAAGCCAAAGATTCGATCCTAAAAATTGATCCAAAGGCTTCGCTAGAAACTATTAAAAAAAGTACTCCCCCGGTGAACGTTTCAGATTTTGTAGATCATATCGATTACATCAAAAACAAAATAGGCATAGACCATGTGGGTATTAGCTCTGATTTTGATGGCGGCGGCGGTATTGAGGGCTGGAGAGATGCATCCCAGACCTATAATATAACCCTTGAGCTTGTTCGGCGCGGCTATAGTGAACAGGAGATTGGTAAAATATGGAGTGGTAATTTATTGCGTGTTTTAGATAGGACCCAGGAGGTAGCTAAAGAATTACAGGGGAATTAAGGTTATTTGAGTTTTCGCTCCAACCATTTCAACAGAGTTCCAATACCCGCTCGCACCTTTTCAGCCTCAGCAGTGTGATGGTTTACCATAATCGAAAAAGCATAGGTAGTCCCTTTGGAATGCACTAAATATCCTGAAAGATTATGGTTATGACGCAAAGTTCCTGTTTTTGCATAGACAGAGGTATTGGCATATTTTTTCAACGTTCCTGAACTAGCCCCTTGTGGAAAATAATTCTGAATAGTGTTCCAGCCAACTGTTTCATGAATTTTTTGGAGCACACCAACTATCGCTCTAGGAGTAGTCATATTATATCGGGATACCCCCGAGCCGTCAACCCAAGCTATTGGGTCTAAAAGCCAAGGTTTCCATCTGGCCAAAATAGAATCGATTGCTTTTTGAGAGTCCATTTCTTTAAACTCCTCTTGGCCAATCATTAAAAGAAGGGCTTCTGCAATTCCATTATCACTATCTTGTAATAAGGCCCTATATAATAGAGTATCATCATCTGTATAGAGCTCTTCCCAAGGAAGGTCATCCCAAATTTCATCGGCTAATACTACTTCATTACCCGTGGACTCAGAAAGTAATTTTACAAAAAGTGAATCGCTAGTAATAAAAGGACGGGTTAGGGTATCCTTTTTTTGCCACTGACTTAGATTATAAGAAAAGGTATTGGCCGATTGAAGGCGTTTAAATTTTGATCCTACGGAATCTCTAGTTACCATTTTCTCAAAAAAAGAAGGGGTTAACTCTAGTGTATTGTCATTTAGAGTAGCTTGAACGGCATTTCCATAAATAGGAAAGGCGCTGCGCTCTGCGGCATAATAATAAGGATAGTCATCCCATGCCCAACCTTCACCTAAAGGGTTAGGGGTAATTAAAGCAGGGTGGTAGATGAACCTTGCCGTCTGATTGAAAAAGGCGTTAAGAGTTGTCTCAGGATAAAAAGGATGCAACAGTAAAGGATAGCCTGTAGCTTTAAAATGAATAAGGCTATCATTCTCTTTATAATAAGAAACAGCGGGCAATTTATTAAACTGCTGTTTGGCCGCTAAAAAAGTAAGGAGTTTCACATTAGAGGCCGGAGTCATATAATGAGCATCTTGATAGGAAGCGGCCGCTTTTTTATTTTTTAATGCAGAAACACTAATGGCAACATGTGCCTGCTGAAAAGCGGGTATTTTTTTGAGTTCTCGGGCAATACGCTTTGAAGAAATTTGTTGCCCCCACACAAGTGAGCTAAAGGCAAGGAATAAACATAGACATCTGCTACTCATACTATAAAGGTATTAAAAAGCTATAGAAAGCCCTCCAAATAAATTTCTCCCAGGAGCAGGCTCAAAGTGCCGCGAGCCAAAAGCATTCAGCCTAATATTGTCATAGTAACGAACATCAAAAAGATTGTTTACCCCCCCAAAAAAAGAGAGCTCCCCCCAAGAAAGGGCAATCCCTTTACTGGACTGTAGGCGTACTTTTTGATACGCGTCTACCGCTACAGTATTTTGATTATTGGCAAATAGACGTCCTATGTGTTCAGCGGTTAGCTGAAACTGCCAACTAGAAGGAGTGCTATATTCTAATTGCATAAACATTTGGGTGGAAGGAATTCCTGGTAAATCATTGCCTTTAAGAGAATCCGATACGTCCTCAAGACCACTGAATCGGTAGCTCGCCTGGGTAAAACTTGTCTGTAGCTGCCAGGTGTTCCAGCTGAAGTTTGCTGCTAGCTCAAGGCCGTAGCGCTCGGTAGCTCCTGTATTGCGATAGAAAGAGCGGCCTGGAAAATCCGCTAGTTCATAGGGCAGAATTTCATTTGAGCTTTTGATGAAAAACAGATTTGCTTCTATTCGGGATTTCGCTGCCAAACGCTTCCAGCCCATTTCATAATTAATAGCACGTGAGGGTTCTAGGGTTAAATTAAATCCTTCTGCTCCTGATGGGTTGGCCGAAAGCTCAGAGAGTGCAGGAGTTTCATAACTGGTTGAAACATTAAAAAAAAGTGTTCTATTGTCTGAAAGAAGGTAGCTAAAGCCTAGGCTAGGATTTAAAACACTATAGGTTTGAGATTCTACGATCGTATCGGCTCCTAGTGTTTGATGATCAAATCTTAAGCTGCTTCTTAAAAGCCACTGCTCGGCCTTTAACTCATCTAAAACATAAAGGCCAAAACTATCAAAGCGCTCTTGTTGAGAAAAAACGGATGCTCCTTGAATCCCTTTTTGATTTAAAAACCGGTCTCTTTGGTCACTTTGAGACGCTGCTTCCATTCCTAGTTGCCACTGGTGGCTTATGTTTTTTATGGTTTTTGAATACGTGAGGCGACTCCCAGCGCCATAATAATTCCTGTATAGATCTACAATTCCTCCATTTTCAAAGGGAAGTTTTCCATAAAAATCACGAATGGAAAAAAAAGCATACGTGTCCAAATTCCAATTACTACGCCACTTTTGAAGCCAGCGCACTCCCATTTTGAGTTGATCGATTTTCTCAAAAGTGTCATAGTCAACATTTCGCTGGCGGGCTTGTGAAGGATTTTCCAATGCCTCCTCAAGAGTGAGTCCCCCTGCGTCCTGAGCCTTAGGGCTATGAGTATAGTTAAACTGAGCTTGAATACTTGCCTTTGGATTCATTTGATGCTTTACTTTGGCGTTAAAAGTGACTTGCTCTAAAGCGCTAAAAGCCCTATACCCCCTTGTAGACGTTTTATTTAAGTGAAGTAATCCTGTTGTTTTTTTAGAGGTAAGGGCTGCGGATAATTGATAGCTTTGAAGACCATAAGCTCCGAGAGTACTTCTAAACCTGACCGATTCTCCTTGAAGGCTATCTAGGGTGTTTATATAAAGTACTCCCCCAGAAGCATTTCCATATAAACTTGCAGAAGGACCTCTTAAAACTTCAATGTTTTTCAAAAGTCCCAAAGGAAGATTGTCAAGTTGCCCTTGTCCATCAGGAGTAGTTTCTGGAATACCGTCTACAATAAGTTTAATTCCTCTGATTCCAAAAGCTGCACGCGCGCCGAAACCACGAATAGAAATACGTAAATCTTGAGCATAGTTAGTTGCATTTAACGAAAACAATCCGGGAACTGCTCCTAAATACTCCTGAAGGGAAAGTTGTTGATGCATGGCCTGAACCCTTTGCAAATTTATAACACTCACTGAAAAAGGCAGTAGGCTTCTTGGGGTTTCTAGTTTCGAGGCCTTTATGGCAACCTCATCCAAGGTAATGGTAGTGGTTTTGGTGGTGTTTTGTGCTTGGATCCAACTGGCCGAAAAAAGAAGTGTGCCCAATAATATTCCCTTCCAAATTCTCCCCTGAGTGTAGTTCATCTTGCTTTGTATTTTCTAAATTTGCGACAAAGATACTCATTTATGTACCTATCTGACTTAGAAGAAATTGTTGCATTCATTGTTGCCATTGCAATTGTGATTGGCTTTGTGGCAAGTACGTACATGGAAATAAAAAGTACAATTGCTGAAGAAAAAGAGAAAGCCACTGAAAAAAAGGAAAATGAAGAGAAAATCAAAACACTGATTAATTATTTTGACTCCAAAAAAAAATTGATTGATACCGTTGTTGAGGCCAATAAAAAATTAGACCCTAAAAAAAGAAGCGAAAAATAATGAAAAAGACCTTTCACCCTTCAGCGGCCCGTGGAGAAGCAAACCATGGGTGGCTTCATGCGAAACACTCGTTTAGCTTTGCTCAATTTTTTAACCCCGAGCGCATTCAATTTGGAGCTCTTAGAGTACTAAATGATGATGTTATTGCTCCAGGTATGGGCTTTGGAACTCACCCCCACAATAATATGGAAATCATTACCATTCCCTTAAAGGGTGCCTTGGAGCACAAAGACAGTATGGATAATATAGGTGTTGTAGCCGTAGATGAAATTCAGGTAATGAGCGCAGGCACAGGTGTGTCGCACAGTGAATACAACAAAAACAAAGATCAACCACTAAATTTATTACAGCTATGGGTGCTTCCAAACCAGCAAAATGTAGTACCCCGTTACGATCAAAAAAATATTAAATCTCTCAAAAAAACCAATGCCTTATATCCTGTTATCTCTCCAAATCATGATGCTGCTGGTATGTGGATTCATCAAGATGCATGGTTTCACTTAGGGGATTTCAATCAAAAAACAACCGTGCCCTATAGCCTCCATAAACAAGGAAATGGGGTATATGCTTTTATGATTGAAGGTAGAGCATCTATAGAGGGAGAGTCCCTAGAAAAAAGGGATGCATTAGGAGTTTGGGAAACAGAGTGTTTCTCAATAACTGCAGAAAAAAATTCAAGAATATTACTGGTAGAAGTACCCATGAAATTATAATTATGACAGAACCAACCGCCAAAGAGCTATTACATCTTTTAGAAACAAAACTTGAAACTGGACAATACACCGACAGTGTTCATAAAATCAAACTAATGACTACTCGTGATGTCGTTCAAAAAATACTCGCAACCGAGTTTTAGTTTTATTGGTATACGCGAACGTAATCAATAATAAACTCCCTGGGAAATTCAATATTATTTGCAACAGGTCCTCCAAAATTTCCCCCAACTGCTAGATTGAGTATAAAAAAGAAGGGTTTGTTAAAGGGCCATGTTTCATTATTTTGAATTTGAGGCGCATAGCGGTAAACGCGAGAATCATCAAAGAAAAATTCAATAAAATCCTTATTCCACTCAATAGAATAGACATGAAAATCATCTTCAACATTTGGAGTAGGAGTAATTTGAGTGTTTATAGTGTTACCGAAGCTACTTGCTGTATGAACTGAAGTAAATATTTGACCTGGGTTTTTACCAACATATTCAATGATATCAATCTCGCCGCAATTGGGCCATGAATTGGTTTCAATATCGTTCCCTAATGCCCAAAAAGCAGGCCACATTCCAGCCCCAGAAGGAACTTTTACACGGGCTTCTATCCGACCATATTGAAACTCCTTTTTGCCTTTGGTAATAATGCGAGTAGAAGTATAGTTACTGGTGCTAATTTTTTGCGCTGAAATGATAAGCATCCCGTCTTCTAAACGGTGATTATCGTCCGTATATTCTTGTAATTCACTATTTCCCCAGCCGCAAAGGTTAGGACACCCATCTCCCAGTTCATAAGTCCAATTATCAAGGTTTAAAGTAGTAGCGTCAAATTCATCAGACCATACCAATGCCAGCTCTGGCTTCTCTAGCTCAACCATAGAATTTGTTTCGAGAGCTATTTGTGTATTTTCTTGAGCAGATGTTTCTGATTGACAATTGGTCAAAAAAGAGCCCGCAATAAACACTAAAAAAAGATTTTTCATTAGATTATTAATTCTAGGGTTTAAAGATAGCCGATTTCTTATATTTAACATTTATAAATTATATCATGGATTTGATACCAAATGCAGGACTTTCAATTATATCTCTTTTAAGGGGGGTTCTGGGCATGGGAGTCCTTTTATTTATCGCCTTCCTTTTTAGTAACAATCGAAAACAAATCGCTTGGAAAACCGTGGGAATTGGTCTTCTAATTCAAATTATTATTGCCATTGGAGTATTAAAAGTGGGAATAATCAAGCGTATTTTTGAAGTAATGGGGAGCTTTTTTATTAAGATTTTAGAATATACGGGCGCCGGCACCAAGATGCTGCTTGGTGAATTTGGAAATATAGAAACCTATGGGTTTATATTTGTTTTTCAGGCTCTTCCGGTAATTATCTTCTTCTCCGCATTAAGCTCCATCTTATATTATTTTGGAATTATTCAAAAAGTGGTGGGATTTCTTGCTTGGGGGCTGACTAAAATTTTTAAAATATCAGGCTCTGAAAGTCTTTCAGTCGCAGGGAACATATTTTTAGGACAAACAGAGGCTCCACTTCTTATTAAAGCCTATTTAGAAAAAATGAATCGCTCTGAAATTTTCTTGGTAATGGTGGGCGGAATGGCAACCGTTGCAGGAAGTGTATTGGGAGCCTATATTGGCTTTTTAGGAGGAGATGATCCGGTGCAGCGCCTTGAATTTGCAAAAAGTCTTTTAGCTGCATCGGTGATGGCAGCTCCAGGAGCCGTTGTAATCGCTAAAATTATATATCCTCAAACTGAAGAAATTATAACAGATGTAAAAGTTTCTAATACTAAAATTGGTGAAAATTTCCTTTCAGCAATCTCTATAGGAACTGGGGAGGGGATTAAAATGGCCGTTAATGTAGCCGCTATGTTGTTAGTGTTTATTGCTTTAATTGCAATGGCCAATAGTATATTTTCTGGTATAGGATCCTTTGTTGGTTTAAACAGTTGGATTGATGCAAATACCGTTTATGATAGCTTTTCTATTGAATTTGTTTTAGGCTATGTTTTTGCTCCTTTAATGTGGTTAGTGGGGGTGGCAAAAGAAGATATGACACTAATGGGACAGCTTTTAGGAATTAAATTAGTGGCTAGTGAATTTGTAGGATATACCCAGTTGGTGGATTTAAAAAATAGTGCTAGCAGTCTTCATTTCACTTATCAAAAATCTGTTATCATGGCCACATACATGCTTTGTGGTTTTGCTAATTTTGCTTCCATAGGTATTCAAGTGGGGGGCATTGGTATAATTGCACCCAAAACACGCAAAATGTTAACAGAACTTGGCTTTAAGGCAATGATTGCAGGTTCTATTGTTTCGTTGATGTCTGCAACAATAGCAGGTATTATTCTGGGTTAAAAGGATTTTTCTAAAGTACTGTAGCCTTTACCTTTTTCCAGATCTTAACTAAAAAGAAAGCGGAAACTATAACTAGTCCCGTAAGGGGAAAGGCAAGTTGGTAGTCTCCATAAATATAATAACCTGTTGCAAACATGGTGCTATAAATCATCAAACATCCCAACAGCATTGCTAAAATTCCCGAGGGAACACTCCAACCTTCATCAGAATCAACAAGCTCCACGGAATCATTCTTAGCGGCATCAATAATTTTTTTCCATCCTGGTCCTCCTGGTTGTGTCTTTTTATAAAAAGAGCGCAACACACTCTGGTCTTCTGAAGGCGTTATAAAGGTGACTATAAGCCATAGGCTTGTGGTTACAAAAACAACAAACGGAAATTCAGCCCATGCAGGAAAGATACCCACTTCACCAAAAAGACCAGCTTTAATAGAAGGAATCGTTATTAACAGCGATATAACTCCCGAGGCTACCATAGCAGTAATTTCACTCCAAGCATTTATACGCCACCAAAACCATCGTAGAATAAAAATAAGCCCTGTCCCAGCGCCAAACACCAAAAGTAAGTTGAATAATTGCATTGCATTTTGAAGAAGAAGAGCCAGTAATGTGCTTAACACCATTAAGACTACCGTTGAAATTCTACCCACTGCAACCAATCTTTTTTGGGAAGCCTCAGGATTGATTTGTGTTTTGTAAAAATCATATACAATATAGGAAGACCCCCAGTTTAATTGTGTTGAAATAGTACTCATATAGGCAGAAATTAAGGAGGCTAAAACCAGTCCAAGTAATCCCGTTGGAAGCTTTGTAAGCATTGCAGGATATGCTAAATCGTGGCCTAATTTGTCTGCGGTAATATTTGGAAAAGCTGTTTGAAGACTCGCTAAATCAGGAAATACAACCAGAGATGCTAAAGCCACTAAAATCCATGGCCAAGGTCGTAAGGCATAATGCATTATATTAAAGAAAAATGTGGCTCCAATGGCATGGTTTTCATCTTTTGCTGCGAGCATTCGCTGGGCAATATATCCTCCTCCTCCGGGTTCTGCTCCAGGATACCAAGAACTCCACCACTGAACGGCAAGAGGAATAATAAGAAGCGTAATAACCGCTTCCTTGTTTCCAAAATCAGGTAAAATAGATATTTTTCCAGCCACATTTTCATTGGCAAGTAGGGCTTGTATTCCACCGACTTCCGGAAGGTTTACTAAATAATAAGCGGCTCCTATTGCACCTCCCATGGCTACAAAAAATAAAATAACATCGGTATAAACAACCCCTTTAAAGCCTCCGATAGCACTGAAAATAACGGTTACTGTACCTGCTGTTAAAACGGTTTGCCAGGGGTCTAGACCCAACATAATTCCACCTATTTTAATGGCTGCTAAGGTTACTGCAGACATAGTGATTACGTTAAAAACAACTCCTAAATAAATGGAACGAAATTGACGTAAAAAACGAGCGGGCTTACCTCCATAGCGGAGTTCGTAAAACTCTAAATCTGTATTAACATTTGATTTTCGCCATAACTTGGCATATACAAAAACCGTTAAAAGACCGGTAATTAAAAAGGCCCACCAAACCCAGTTTCCTGATACTCCATTGGTTCTAACAATATCGGTAACAAGATTGGGGGTATCTGTAGAAAATGTTGTGGCAACCATAGAAAGTCCCAACAACCACCAGGGCATAGTTCTGCCGGATAAGAAAAAGTCATTAGCGCTTTTACCCGATGTTTTGGAAACATAAATTCCTATACCTAGTGTAATAGCAAAAAAAGAAAAGATAATGACCCAGTCAATGGTGGCAATTTGCATAATTCTAATTTATTAAGTTTAAATATAACCTTGTTTAAAAAACAAATATGCATTAAATTGTTGTTAAATCCTTTGAGATTATGATGAAATCCACTTAGGTTTGCTCGATAGTAGTACATTAGTGTTATGTTAAAAATTAAACAACTTTTATTTTTAAGTGTCTTAACTATATATTCCCAATCCATTTGGGGACAGTTAGTTGTTGATTCAAGAAAAGCACCAAAAGTTGTCATTCCTCCTCCAGAAAATAAAGGCCCTAGCTTATTACTGCCTAAAAAAAAGAAAGCATTTCTTTCTGAAGATTTTTTTAACCCCAGTATTGAATTTAAAGATCCTAAAAAAGATCTTATTAATCCACCCATTAATTTTGGAAGTGGTGAACAGTTTTTAGATCCTGGGAAAAAATATTTAAGTAGATTAAATAGAGGCCGTGAAAAAGAAAAAAATCCAAATCAATTTAAAACTGATCAATACTTAGGAGACTTCAAAAACAATGGGCGGTATGTTCAAATTGCGGTTAGAGATCACGAATCACCAGATGGTGATTTAATTAGAATCCTTTTAAATGGAAAAGAGGTAGTTCCACGAATTATGCTTTTTGAGCGCTTTCAAAGCATCGCTATTGATCTAGTGATGGGTTTCAATAAAATTGATTTTGTAGCCCTAAACCAAGGAACTTCTGGTCCAAATACTGCTGAAGTGCGCGTTTTTGACGATGAAGGAAAACTAGTTGGCGCAAACCGGTGGAATTTAGCAACAGGTGTAAAAGCTACCTATATTATTGTTAAAGAAAAATAAGCTTTACGATTCATAAATTTCTAGCATCCCTTTAATAAAGACGTCAACCTCTTCCAGGGTCCCTGTGCTAATTCTACACCAATCATAAAAAGGGGGAAAAGGACGACCAATACGGACTCCTTTTTCCAGCATTGCGGGTCCTAATTCTCTAATATCTTTTTTGGCGTGAAAAAATATAAAATTAGTATGCGACTCAACATACTTTAAGTTTAAATAGTCCAGAAGTTTATAGATACGTTTTTTAGCTTCTCTGTTTTTTGCTAAAGAAAACTGATAAAAGGCATCATCTAGAAGTGCTTCTTTGGCAGCTTCTACTGCCAAAACATTACTCATTGCCACTACATTTTTTCGGATTTTTGCGGCAATTTCAGGTTTAGCAATCAAATAACCAATCCGTAAGCCGGCCATTCCATATACTTTAGAAAACGTTTTAGAGACAATCACATTATCACCCCGTTTTACTGATTCTATCATACTGGGATAATTTGGGGTTTCTATAAAATCGTAGTAAGCCTCATCGGAAAAAACAATAGCTTTTTTACTAGCTGAATCACAAAAATCTACTAGTTTTTTAGCAGGAACTAAAGTGCCTGTTGGATTGTTTGGATTGCATAAAAAAATCAACTTCGTTTTTGAAGAAATACGTTTTTCCATTTCATCTACATCATACCCTTTATCTGCTCCAACGGGAACCCAATTAATGGATGCTCCCCACTGCTCAGCATAAGTCATCATGGCTAAAAAAGTAGGTTGTCCTGAAATTATTTCTCCTCCATTTGAGGCAAAAGTTAGGCCTGTAATTCGTAAGCCTTCCGTTGAGCCTCCTGTGATAATGATAGATTCTGGAGAAACGCCATGTTTTATTGCAAGCTGTTCTGCTAAATTATCTGAATAAGCATATGGATAGCGGCAACCATGGATAAAAGAATTTTTAATTCGTTCTTGAACACGATTGGAAGGGCCATAAGGATTTTCATTTGAGCTTAACCGAATAACAGGGTCTAGACTTCTTGGTTGAAAATCACTTTTTTCTTGTGCACTGAGTATGCTTGGTGGAGCTAACAATAAGCCTCCAATACCAAGGGACGAACGCAGCCAATCTCTACGTGTATGCATAATAAGTTCTTTTTTATAAAGTTTGGGCTTTTTAATTAGAAAACAAAATTTAATCCCTATTTTTCAATAATGGACCTATGGATTTCAATTCTTGAATCAATCTTACAAAACCTCATTCGACCCTTAGAATGGATCATGCTTTTTGCCGTAATTGGTGGTGGCCTTTATTTGTGTTTTCATAGTAAGGGATATCCACTTTTTAAAATAAAAACTGCTTTTGGTTTACTCCTTTCAAAAGAAAAAAACAAGGGCATTTCTCGCTTTCAAGCCCTATCTGCTGTACTGGCAGCAACTGTAGGTTTGGGGAATATTTCAGGTGTTGCTATTGCTATTCACTTAGGGGGACCTGGCGTGCTGGTATGGATGTGGGTTACTGCAGCCATTGGAATGATTATAAAGTTTTATTCTTGCACCTTGGCCGTTCAACTAAGAGAAATCGATGCTGAAGGTGATCCGCTTGGAGGACCGATGTATTACATGTCCTTAGGCATCAAAAAATGGGGAAAACCTCTGGCCGTTTGGTTTTCATTAGCAGGGCTTTTCGGAGTTCTTCCTGCTTTTACTGCCAACCAACTCACCTTAACCTTTATGAATGTGGTTCAGCCCGATCAATTTATTGCTCTTGGAGATTTTCAATGGAGATTTATTGTGGGTATTATTCTGTCCATTGCCAGTGCTTTTGTGATTTTTGGAGGACTAAAAACTATTGTAAAGGTTACCTCAAGCCTTGTTCCTGCGATGGTAGGGCTTTATTTTTTTATTGGAATTTATATCCTTGCAGTAAATATAGAAGGAGTTATCCCAGCTTTTCGTTTAATTTTTTCTGAAGCTTTTAATTTTAAAACCATAGTGACGGGTGGTTTTTGGGGCCTTGTAATTTTAGGGGTCAGAAGGGCGGTGTTTTCAAATGAAAGTGGAGTTGGGAATGCTCCCATGTACCACGGGCAATCTCAAAGTGAAAAAGGAACAGACGAAGGTCTTGTTGCCATGTTAGGGCCTTTATTAGACACTGTTTTAGTTTGCACTATTACGGGTCTTATTGTAATTATAAGCGGTGCCTATCTAGTTGAAAATTTAAATGGAATTGTATTAACCCTAGAGGCCTTTCGAAGATTATTCTTTGGCTTTGGTGATGTATTATTACTCCTAATGGTTTTCATTTTTGGAATTTCTACCTTATTTACATATTCCTATTATGGGGTGAAATGCTTTGGGTATCTTACTAATAATCGATGGGCTAACTATTATAATTATTTTTATGTAGGTAGTATTATTTTCTCTGCACTTGTAACGGTTGATGTTGTTATTGGCATTATTGATTTAGCTTTTGCATTGATGTGCATTCCCAATATGATTGCCATTTTATATCTTTCAAAACATGTGAAAAAAGAAATGCGCGAGCGCAAATGGATAGCTTAGCTCCGGCTAAATCTATAATAAAACAGCTATAATTATATAAAGTGTAGCCATTTTTGATTTGTAACTTAGTTTAAACATTCGCTGTATTGTGATTTTCATCTCAATCCATCGATATCATAACTTGATACAAAATTCCAAATAAGTTCAGACGTACTCTGACCTTGATAAGCCGCTCTAAACCATTCATGGTCTCCTCCAATGTATTTGTAATGCTCAACAGAAACTGAATTATCCCCTTGGCCATAAACATAATGCTCAATTGTCATTCCTCCACTATTGACGCTACTTACATTTGGGTTTGTGGTCGTGTTATTGAAATTAATCCAATGGTCTAAAGTATTTTGTGCTGAGTTCCATCCAAAGCTCCCGTTATAAGGAAGAATGTCATCAGAGGTTCCATGCAAATGTAATATAGGCATTGGATGACTTGTGTCCCCAGTACAATCTAACATTCCTCCAGAAACAGATGCTACTGCCGCAATTAACTCACTTTTGTAATTCGCAAGGCCATATGCCATCATACTACCATTTGAATATCCCGCCGCATAAATTCTCTTCATATCGACATTGAACTGAGATGAAATCTCATTAATCATAGACTCGACAAATCCAAAATCATCAGCATCACTTTTGTTATCTCCTCCCGTTGGACATGCATTCCAATGGGGATAACCGTTTAAATAACTACCTTGTGGATAAGCCAGGATAAAGGTGTCAGATTCTGCCAATGAACGCATATCAGCTTCTATCATGTATTCACTTGCACTTCCTCCAAAACCATGAAAATTTAACATTAGTGGAGCAGAAGTTTTTCCATCATAAGAATCAGGTATATACAGTAGATATTCTCTATTGATACCATCATAGGGTATTGTTTGAGCATTTGTATTTGAATAACCTAATTCTGAATTATTATTAGCATCATTCTTAACACATCCTGTTACAATTAAAAATACTGTAACATAACATAATTGTTTTAGTCTCTTCATAAAGTTTGTGTTTCGAATATATAAAAAGAACTTCTTCTAATTACAATTAGAGCAGACTTATGTTTTGTTGGCATTAGAGCAATTGAATTCAAGGTCTCTATAAATTCCCTTCAAGAGAATTATAAGTTCGATATATCAATGGCGTTCTCTATTAAATTTATTCTTCCCCCAAAGGTGGTGGTCCAGACGGAAGTAATCCTTGGTATTGATAGTCCCCTTTTCTTGTTTTAAATTCCTCTTTTACTGACTCAAGAAGTGCTTTGTCAGTAAATAAATCTACCATGGTCATACTCAGTGCTTTTGCAGCATAAACCATCCCTTTGTGTCCAATAGACATTCCCCCACATGCCACTACTGCCCATGAATGCCATGGAGTTCCTTTTGGAGCTGTTGTAACACCTAAGCGAACAACAGGCACTAGAAAACTGACGTCTCCTACATCCGTTGAACCTCCCATTGGATGTTCTGCTGTTTCTTTTAATGGATTAATTGAACCGTCTATTCCTATCGTCGGTTTAAAGGTAGCTTCTTGAATTTTATAGGCAAAATTTTGTTCCTCATCAGTGTAACTTATCTCACCTAGTTGCTCTAGATTTTTTTGAATCGCAGCACCACCAGCCCTATTTGGTAGAATTTCATGAATTCCAGAAATCAAATTTACTTTATAGTCCACATTTGCTAAGATAGCTGCTCCTTCTGCCATTTTTTTTACCTGCTGGTAAACTTCATTCATTCCGTCTCTCTTTGTATCTCGAACACGAACCCATAAACGAGAATAATCAGGAACCACATTTACAACTTGTCCTCCATCTTGAATATGATAATGAATTCTGACGGTAGGTTTTACATGTTCTCTATAAGAGTTAATCCCATGGGTATATAACTCAAGTGCATCCGAAGCGCTGCGACCATTCCATGGGTCCGCTGAAGCATGGGCTGCTTGACCAAAAAACTCAACTTTAAAATCTACTAATGCAAGAGAACTTTGCACATCTGCTTCAGTTTGATCTGCAGGATGCCAGTCTACACAGGCGTCCAAATCATCGAATAATCCTGCTCTTGCCATCCACAATTTTCCAAAGAATTTTTCTTCAGCAGGAGTCCCAAAAAACTTCACAGTACCTTTTAATTTTCCTGTAGCAATTAAATTTTTTATAGCTACAGCAGCCCCTAAGCTAGCCGTACCAAAAAGGTTGTGGCCACAACCATGACCAGCAGCACCTTTATCTAAAGGTGTCTTTTCTGGAGTTGCTTTTTGAGAAAGGCCTGGCAGGGCGTCAAACTCTCCCAAAATACCAATCACTGGTTTTCCAGAGCCGTAAGTTGCCACAAAAGCAGTAGGGGTTTCTGCCACACCAACCTCAACCTTAAAACCATTTGCTTTTGCATAGGCAATTAACGTTTCTGAAGAAACCGTTTCTTGAAAAGCAATTTCAGCAGCACCCCATATGGTATCGCTAATATCTATCAAAGCATTTTTCTGAGTTTCTACACTGCCGATTACTTCTTTTTTAAGACTTTTTTTGTTTTGAGCCTTAACTGAGAATACCAATCCCAGGGCTAGTAAGACATATATTGATTTTTTCATTTTTATAAATTTAAAAATTAAACTTTCTTTTTTAATGGAATAATTAGACCTACTATTAAAAAAAGGGATCCTCCAAGTACATAGGGCCAATCTATAAAAGAGAGCTTGTTGTACATGATTCCCACAACAACAAAACACAATATAGCACAGAGAAACAAAAAACATTTAATTACCCATCTCAATTTCATTGATATACTTTGTTTCTAAATTACACATTACAAATTAAAGTTGTTTATTTTTGAACATGGTTCGTCATTATTTCATTGGAATTACAGTATTAATAACTACTGTTTTTGCTTCCCTTTTCGCTGAAAAAATACAGTGTAAAACAGGGTATGATTTCCCTAAGGGCCTGAGCATTTCTTCTAGTTATTGGAGTGTCTTAGGATTTAGATCATTTGTTGACAATTTAATTTATCAAAAACTTTTTTTATGACCAGTACTGTTGAATATTTAGGGGATCTAAGGACCACCGCCATCCACCTAGCTTCTAAAAAAAACATTCTTTCTGACGCCCCTGTAGATAATCAAGGAAAGGGTGAGGCGTTTTCTCCAACAGATCTTGTAGCAACGGCCTTAGGGTCTTGTTTGCTTACTATTATGGGAATAAAAGCGCGTGACATGGAAGTTGAAATTAAGGGCACTACTGCCAAGATTTCCAAGGTTATGGGATCTACTCCAAGGCGAATTTCAGAAATTAATATTACTGTAACTATGGCAAACTCTTTCGATCAAAAAACTCAAAAGATACTAGAAAAAGCCGCTCTTAGCTGTCCAGTAGCTAATTCACTGAATACTGACCTAAAACAAAACATTTGTTTTATTTGGCCTTTTTAAGTTGGCGTTTTATAAAATAAATAATACTGTATACCATAATTCCAATTGGACCTAACATAAAAGTACAAGCAAGAGCAGGAAGTATTACCCAATGTGAAATCTGATACCTTCGACTGTGCCGAATAATCCAAGTGCCTACCCAAAAATCAAATGCTAGGTAATGAAGCCAACCTGCAGCTGCAGACTCTGGCGAAGCAAGACGGAATAGATTGGTAATACCTTCCAAAGAAGAAAAATCTGCCTCTGCAAGACCCCCAGATACAATTAAGAAATAGGTGTAAAAAAAACTGACCCCTAAAGGAATCCATGGAAAAGTAATTAAGCGTTGTGTAAAGCTCCACTTTGGAAAAAAAAGTAGGAAAAACCATGCTAAAAGCATTACAGTATTACAAAGATCAAATAAAATAGAAGTCATAAAAAACACATTAAAGTATTGAAAGCCAAAATAGTATTTATATTTTAGTTAAGATAATGCTATTATTTAAAGACATTCGTGGCAATCGAATTGATCCTGTAAATCACACCTTAGAGGTTATCAAGCAATACCCTTATGCAGAAATTCATATAGGAACTGATTCCCAAAATATTAATAAAGAAACGCGATATACTACTGTAATTGCATATCGTCTAGGATCAAGGGGCGTACATTATATATTAAGTAAAAGCACCTATTCCATCATTAGAGACATGTGGACTAGGCTTTGGCGTGAAGCAGAATTTAGTATTGATCTAGCCGAATGGATTACCCAAAAAATAAGTCTTAAAATAGAAATTGATATGGATTACAATGAGGACGAGAACTTTAAATCTCATAAATTAATTTCTGCTGCAAAAGGATGGGCAAATTCCCTTGGATATAAAGTAAATGTTAAACCTAATAATCAAATTGCTACCCGTGCAGCAGATTATCATTGCAGGTAATTCTCTTTTTATAAATCACTTCGAGAAAAAAATCATTTTTTGTTAAATTAACATCGACATCTAACTTACTTAAATCGTCTATCTTTATATTTCTTGATTTACACATTTATTCTATGCGTTTTGCCATAATTGCTCCAGATGTTCCTACAAAAAGATGGAAAGAAAACTTTGAAAGAATTGCGCCAAAGATTCCCTTACTTATTGGTGAAAATACGGATACACCAGAAGACGTTGTATGTGCTATGGTTTGGAAACAGCCTATAGGTTCGCTAGTTAAATTTAAAAACTTGAAATTAATTTTTTCAATGGGCGCTGGAGTAGATCATGTTTTATTAGATGCTTCTATCCCTAACCATATTCCAGTGTGTCGAGTAGTAGATCCTAAAATGGCTTTTTCCATGACAAATTATATTTTGATGGGAGTGTTAAATCACCACCGAGCTTTTTATGATTTTCAACAAGCACAAAAAGAAAAACACTGGGCTCAATTTGTCTTTAATGAAAAAGAGTTGAGAATTGGTGTCCTTGGAACTGGTCATCTTGGAATGGATGCTGCTAGTAAACTTAACGAGCTTGGGTTTTCAGTTTTTGGATACAGCAATTCCCCGAAAGAGACTTTATTTCCTTCCTTTTCTGAAGGAGAACTAGATGTGTTTTTAGGTCAAATAAATGTACTAATATGTACAGTTCCTTATACACCAAATACTCACGGGTTATTAAATTATGAATTGTTTCAAAAGCTAAAATATCCTACTTATCTTATTAATGTGTCAAGGGGTGCTGTTCAGGTAGAAAAGGATATTCTTAAAGCTTTGGATAAAGGATTACTTTCGGGAGCTTTTTTAGATGTTTTTGAACAAGAGCCTTTGGTAAAAGAAAGTCCCTTATGGGATCATTCAAAAATTAAAATCACCCCACACATAGCCAGTTTAACATATCCCGAAGAAGGAATTCATCAGGTTTTAGAAAGTTTTAAAAGGTTAGAAAAAGGCCTTCCATTAAAGCACCAAATAGATCGTAAAAAGATGTATTAAGACATTAATATTTGTTCTCCTATTGGGGCTATGCCATAACGAATAGGATCTGTAGTGACCAGACCCGTATCTTTTGATGTCTTACTTAAATAGGCTTTTGCGTCCTTCTCTGAAAGCATGCTTGTGTTTGCAGCAATACCAATTACTCTAGACCTAGGAAAAGTTCCAAAGACACTGGCTAAAGATTCGTTTAAAGCAATAAAATCATTTAAATCTGGGATTTTAATATGTTCTGGGCTTCTGAGTGTCTTTATTTCGGCACGTAAGCACAATATTAAATGTGTTGGACAGCTTCCACGCATAAGTGGGAGAGTTGCGGTACTTCCCGGATGTAATAATGATCCTTGCCCTTCGATTAGAATTATATCTTTGTCGGCTTGGTCTAAAACAACTTGCTCTACTGCACCACAAGCATGATCAACTTTAAAAGCGTCTAAAGGAATTCCCTTTCCTACAATGGTGATTCCAATTTGTCCTGTAGCCACAAAACCAACTTTTTTTTTGTGCTCCAATAGCCAAGAATACAATTCTAACCCTGCGGTCATTTTTCCAACAGCCATGTCTGTACCAATAAAAAGCACTCGTTTGTTTTGAAGCTGAGAAGCTTTTCCTGTGGCTATTTCAGGAGTAAATAGGGGAATGCGAACATCCCATATCCATTGTTTTAGTGGATTTTTTATATGTTGACTCCACCGTTCATTTAATACATCATGAAGTCCGTTGACAATTGACAGTCCGTTGTCTAGCGCTTCTTCAATAACAGGATTCCATGATTCAGGTATTTTCCCACCAGAAGGAGCAATTCCCAAAACCAATACCTCAGCACCTTTTAAAATTGCTTCTTTAAGTGTTGCTAAAATGGGCACTTCTTTGGTCGTGTCCATGAACTCTCTCATTTGTTTTCCTGCAAGCTTCTTATCTATAACTCCTACAATTGGATTTTTTAAATAGCGAACCACCCCTGTACCCATTTTACCATAATCGCTATCAATATGACCTTCCATGTAAACAGCTATATTTTGAGTACTCTTAAGCATAATATTCTTGTTTTAAAATAGCACCATGTCCAGGAATATCAAGTGGAAGCGTTACCCCTTCTACCATAGGCGCTCCTTCCGCTGGATCAGGTGCCAAATTATAGTGAGAGTCTAAATCAATGTGATCAATGCCTCCCGTTAATGAGGCAGCAGCAGCAATAGCAATAGAAGATTCGCTCATACATCCTATCATTGTTTTGAGTCCATGAGCTTTTGCTGTTCCAATGATTCTCAAAGCTTCAGTAATCCCACCACACTTCATTAGCTTCATATTTACCCCATCTACATAAGGAGCAAAGGCAGGAATATTATGTGAAAATCGACATGACTCATCCACATAAATGGGCAATGCCCTACCATTATATAATGTTTTTAATCCATCTTCTTCCCCTTCTTTTAATGGCTGTTCTATATAGTCAACCTTCCTTTCTGCCAACCATTTCATCATATGTTGTGCTTGACTTACGTCCCAACCACCATTTGCATCTACTCTTAGTTTAACGTCGTAGGTTTTTGTGCTTTCAACTACCTGTTCAAACATTGCCTTATCCGCTTCAATTCCTTGAGGAGAACCTAGTTTTATTTTAAGTGACTGCACCGTTGTCCCCTCTAGTAGAAGGGGAACACGATTTTTTACAACTTCCGGTGAATTGATTCCTATAGTAACTGAAGTGGGAGTGTGTGGTCTAGAAAAACCCAAAAGCTGTCGTAATGGAAGGTTTGCTTTTTTAGCTTTCCAATCCCAAAATGCAGTGTCTAAGGCTGCATAAGCACAGGGTGAAATTCGCATTTCACTTGCGCGATCATATAGTTCTTGAATCGAAAAACCCTCAATTCCTGTTGCAATAAATTGTTTTAAGACTGTTCGAATTTCATCAGCAGTTGAAGCTCCTTCGGTTTCTCCTGGTGCTCCTTCTCCCCAGCCAACATAACCATCTTTTTCATAGCGAACAAAAAGATTTTCCGAATCGAAGCGGATCCCACGACTAATTGCCAGAGGAAAGCGTTTCTTAAGTGTTACTTTGTGAAAACTAAAGCTCATTTATTAAGTTTGAATTTCGAAGATAGGAAATTAAAAAATCTGATGAAGAAATTTTATAAGTCTTGAAAAGCTTATTTTTCCATTAACTCTTTTATTTCCAGATTTTTTAAATATATAAATAATTCTAGGTGCAATATGAATTTGGAGTTATAAATCCTTGTGGCAAAGTTGTGTATATTTAATAAAAATAAACCGATGAAATCTCTTCTTAATAAATCACTTCCCCTAATACTCTGTGCAATTTTGGTATATGGATGCAACTCTAATATCTCGAAAATCAAAAAGCCCCGGATCGCTATTGCTGGTTTAGCAATAGAGTCAAGCACTTTTTCGCCTGCACGATCTGGAGTGGACGCTTTTTTAGCGCGAGAAGGAAAAGATGTTTTTAAATATTATCCTTTTTTGTCCGAAGAAAGTGAACAAAGAATTGCTGCAGATTGGGTTCCAACATTAAGAGGTCATGCACTCCCAGGAGGTATGGTAACTAAGAAAGCTTATGACTCTTTGGTTGGAAAAACGCTAGGACTTCTAGAAAAAGGAATGCCCTATGATGGGCTGTTTTTTGACATACACGGAGCAATGAGTGTGGAAGGAATTGAAGATCCTGAAGGAGATTTTATCGCTAAGATTAGAGCGCTTATCGGAACTGAAACGCTAATTTCAACCTCCATGGATCTACATGGAAATGTTTCTGAGCGTCTTGCACGACATTCTGATCTTATAACTTGTTATAGAATGGCTCCACATGAAGATGCCTTAGAATCAAAACAACGCGCAGTAGACAATCTTTTAGAACGTCTTATTAGCGGAAAAGGAAGACCAAAATTTAAGGCTTGGATACCTGTCCCTATCCTTTTGCCAGGAGAAAAAACAAGTACTCGAATTGAACCTGGTAAAAGCCTTTATGCAAAGGTCCAACCTGAAACAGAAAAAGAAGGAGTCATCGATGCTGCAATTTGGATTGGATATGCCTGGGCAGATGAACCAAGAAACCGTGCAGTAGTTATGGTGACAGGAGATGACAAACTAGCCGTTACAGAAAGTGCAGAGACCCTTGCTCAAGCTTTTTGGGACGTAAGAAAACAGTTTGAGTTTGTGGCGCCTACTGCAACTTTAGAAAAGAGTATTGAACTTGCATTAAAATCTAAAAAAAAGCCTTTCATCATAAGTGATATGGGTGATAATCCAACTGCAGGAGGAGCGGGAGATGTTACATGGACCCTTAGGGAACTTTTAGCCAATAAAGCTTTTCAAAAAAAATCTGGCCCAACAGTTATTTATGCCTCTATTCCTGGGCCAGAAATGATTGAAGCTGCTTTAGCTGCTGGTGTTGGGGGAATGGTTTCTGCCCATGTAGGAGCTTTAGTTGATAATCGTTTTTCACCTCCAATACTACTAAAGGGTGTAGTTGAAGCAATTTATAAGGGTGATGTTCATGCAGAGATAGAGGCTGTAGTTCGCGTGGGAAGTATCAAAGTAATTGTTACTAAAAAACGTAAACCCTATCATCATGAAAAGGATTTTACTCAACTTGGATTAAGCCCTAGAGTAGCAGATGTCTTAGTTGTTAAAATAGGATATCTTGTCCCTGAGCTATATGATATTCGTGGTGATTGGATTATGGCTCTTACTCCGGGAGGAGTAGATCAAGACCTTGAACGTTTAGAGTATAAACATATTAAAAGACCGATGTTTCCTCTAGACAAAGACATGGATTCAGTTAATTTAAATGCCCGTTTGATTCCTGCCTCTAATACCCTATAATTTAAATAAAGCTATGCGAATTCTCTTCATAAGTATTCTTTTATTATTAACCATAGGTTGTACTTCAAACAAAAACAGCTTTTTAAATGAAGAAAAAAAAATTGAGGGCCTTCAAGAGTCAGTGGAAATTCTAAGGGATCAATGGGGCATAAATCATATTTATGCCAATAATCAAAAAGATCTTTTTTTTGCTCAAGGT
>Ga0209425_10002188_pt1 | contig 22053 bp, 16 predicted proteins | sample COG_05_FD_184749 | JGI IMG/M metagenome (GOLD analysis project Ga0209425, IMG submission 184749) | Pelagic Microbial community sample from North Sea - COGITO 998_met_05 (SPAdes) (version 2) | ecosystem: Environmental > Aquatic > Marine > Neritic zone/Coastal water | place: Helgoland, sampling...
ACCTTGTCAGAGAATGCAAAACATAACAAAACAGCTGGTATAACTTCTAACCTAAAAATTATGCTTAGTCTTACCAGTAAGAATTTGCTCAATGGTTTTTTTATCTAACTCAGGTAAATCAGGCGGTACGGTTTGAACTGGAGGAATTCTGAGTTTACTTTTCGTTGCGTCTACTCCACCTTGCCTTACATAACGTTTTTCATCGCCTATTTGAGCAATAAAGTCCCACTCAGGTGGATCCCCAGGAAGCCCTTTGATCATGAGGCGACGACGCTGACTTTTTAAAATATCATCTTTTAATTCTTCCGGATTCCACTCTTTTTTACAAATTTCCAGTAACTGAATCAGTTGATCCTTGTACTCTTTATCTTCACTTAAGTTTTTTAATTCCAATGGATCATTTTTTAAATCAAACAGTAAGTGTGGATGCCCATGAGTGTATATTAACTTCAATTCATTTCGTCTCACCATCCTAGTTGGAACGCACGGACCGATATGGTAGTAGTCTGATATAGCTATGCTTTCTCGGCCTTCAGATAAACCTGATATGAATGGCATTAGACTTTTACCTGAAAGTTTTTCAACTTCAGTATGCTTTTCACTACTGCCCCCGATCTCAAGAATAGTAGGCAATAGATCGACCAAAGAGGTAACAACTGGAATTCTTGTGCCTTTGGGGGCGCCAGGAATAGATGCTATCATAGGAACATGTGAGGACCACTCCCAGAAACATTGCTTGAACCACATACCTCTTTCTCCTAACATCTCTCCGTGGTCTGAGACAAAGAATATCGCTGTATTATCCCTTTGTTGCGTGTCCTCAAGCAACTTTACAATTTTTCCAATTTTTTCATCAACGTAAGAAATCATTCCATAGTAAGCTTGCCTGGTCTTTCGAATATGTTCTTCCGTAATCGTATGGCGATGCCGGCCATGAGCAAAAAATAAAGACTTTGAGAAATAATCGAGATCATCAAAGGGAATTGGTCCAACCTCTGGCAAATTAATGCTTTTTTCGTCATACAAATTCCAATATTTTTGAGCGACGTTAAAAGGAGTATGAGGGCTCGTAAACGAAATTATACCAAAAAACGGATTTTGATCTTCATTTCGAGCCAAATCATATATCTTCTTCAAACTTTGGTACTCGACCTCATCATCATAATCTTCTTGCATGGTTCTTAGGCAAGGACCGGCTTCAACCACACCATTTAAGGCAGTGCCAGATGGCACATATGAAGAGCCCTCTTTCCAATTACCAATCCAGTCAAAATTTGCAGGGTATACATCAGTAGTCAACCTTTCATTAAAACCATGTAATTGATCTGGGCCGATAAAATGCATTTTTCCAGATAAAAAGGTCCAGTAACCAAGAGAACGCATATAATGAGCCATCGTTGGCACTGAACTCGCAAGTTCATTAGCATTATCATAAACAGCAATTTCAGGTGTTAGATGCCCACTTAACATTGAGGCTCTGCTTGGAACACAAACTGGATTATTGCTGTAGGCGTTCTCAAATACTATGCCGTTGGATGCCAATTTATCTAAATTGGGTGTTTTGCATACATTATTTCCATATAAGCTTAAGGCATGAGCCGCTAATTGATCGGCCATTATTATCAAAATATTTGGTTTATTTGACAAAGAAATTTCTCCTATTAAGTTTTTAGTCCAAAACGTCCAAAGCTTTCCTCTGGAGCATCACTGAGTTTAAGGTGTTGCAACATCTCTTTGAGTAAATAATTAACAATAGTAGGGTCTTCAAAAGGAGCTTCTTGTTTTGGATCTTTTAAAACATCATACAGCTGCGATCTCGTATCTTCAAAAGACATACCTTGTACTTCTAAGGGAACGCCATCCTCTGAGACCTTAGGTTTGAGTTTTAATAACTTTAGGCCTTTCGTAAAAGAAAATGGATCAGATAGTGTAGCACCCGCCAACTCCTCGATTGAGAACCGTGACGTCATACGTGTTGGCATTAGCGTGTACTCATATAGACCATCAGCATTCATTTTTTCTGGATAACGAAAGTATGTATATCTCCCGTCTGTAATATTACAAGATGACCCAAAGTAACCAAAAATGGCTGAGTTACGGATTTTTTGGTCATTTCCTAAAGTTGTCATGAGTGATTTTCCACTTACATCAACAGGCGCTTGAATATCAAACATTTCAAGTAAAGTTGGCATAATATCAATGGTTTGTGTAAGTGCTTCCCGTCGCTGTCCTTTTTGATTCAAAAAATCTGGATGGTAAATCATTAGGGGTATGTGAGCAATTTCATCATAAACAGGCATTCTATTTTTCGCCCACCAGTCGTGTTCGCCAAGTAAAAACCCATGATCAGTCGTTACTATTATTGCCGTATCATCCCATAGGCCATGAGTATCAAAAAAATCTAATAGTTTTCCAAAATACTCATCAACCATTGTGACCAAAGATGCATAATTTGCTCTAATTTCAGAAATTTCTTCTGGGGTCTCTTTTACCCGTTCATAAACAGGCCAATCGAGTATTGGACCATTATAATCAGTAGGATATAAATTCCGAAACCGCTTTGGGGAATGAAACGGTTCGTGCGGATCAAAACATTCAATTTGAAGCAACCAATTATCTTCATCTTTATTTTTCTTTAAAAAATCCTCCGCGAAGGAAAAAACTTGAGGTGTACAGTAGTCCTCTTCGTTGATCATATATTGTCGATTAATCATATAATTTTTGCGATGATGTTGAGTTTTATGATAAGCACTTTTAAAACTGTCTAAATCTGGTTTTACTTCTGCTTTCCATCGGTCAATTGCTTGACCACGGACTAATTCCCAAGAAGAATATCTTTGATGATATGTTGCCCCACCATCAGCAAAATAATGATGGTGGTCGGTTACTATATGTGAATAAATTCCATTTTTTTTCATTAACTCAGGAAATGAATCATCGAATGGCTCTAAAGGACCCCAACTCCTGTGAAAAAAGTTTATGCGTCCCGTATGTAAATCTCTTCTTGCTGGGATACAGGGTAAGCTTCCTACATAGTGATTATCAAACGTAATACACTTCTCTTGGAAGCGTTTGAAATTAGGTGTTAAAATATTAGAATTTTCTGCATAACTCTCCAAAGCGTTTCGGTTAAGTGAATCTAATAAAACAAACACTGCCTTCATAATAAAGCCTTATGAGAAGGCCGTAAAAAATAATGAAAAGATACTAACATTATCAGTAAAACAAATCCAATAATGTCAGTTGATACAGAGGCACTTAATAGACAAAAAGTAACGATGATGTACCCGAAACGTTCGATGAGTAATAACTTCTTTATTAACCATCCCTGAATACAAAAGGATAAGCATAATGAACCAATTATTGCTGAAAACGAGGTTAGCACTATTGTCGAGATTGAGGCATCGATACCAATCAAAACTGGATTATATGCAAAAAAGTAAGGGATAATAAATGCCGAGCATCCAAACTGACATGAGACTAAGGCTATCTTAAAAGGGTTAGCGTTTGCGAGCCCCGAGGCAGCATAAGCCGCCAATGCAACTGGAGGAGTGATTGATGAAAGCATTGCAGAATAAAAGACAAATAAATGAGCCGCAAGTTTGTGAATACCTAACTGCTCAAGCGCGGGTGCTGCAAGCGTCGCAACCAGAATATATGCGGCTGCCGTTGGCAGACCCATCCCCAAAATTAAACATGAAATCATAGTTAAAACTAGAGCGAAAAAAATATTTCCACCAGAAAGCGAAATTACCAGTGACGAGAACTTTAAACCAAGTCCCGTGAGGGTAATAATTCCAATGATTATTCCAGCACAAGCGCAAGCCGTCGCGACTGGAATAACCGCATCAACCCCACTTTCAACTGATTTAACGATTTTTCGAGGCGTCAACCAAGTCGAACGACGAACATAACTAAGAGCCACTGCCATAATCAATGCACAAACTGAACAATACATAACTGAGTATCCATTAAGCATCATATAAATAAAAACAGGAAGTGAGAGCAGTAAATGACCACCATTAAAAAAAGTTTTAGATAACGATGGTATATCCTTAGTATCTAAAATAGGGATATTCCTTTTTATTGACTCTAAATGCACAACAGAGAAAAGAACGATGTAGTATAAAATAGCAGGAAGAAGGGCAGCCTTAGCTATCTCAAAATAAGAGATACCAGTCATATCCGACATCAGAAAAGCAGCAGCACCCATAACAGGCGGCATAAGTTGACCGCCAGTTGATGCAACAGCTTCAATAGCACCAGCTGTTTCAGGACGGTACCCTGTCCGTTTCATTAATGGAATAGAAATAGTTCCAGTTGTCAAAACATTTGCAACAGCCGTTCCAGAAATCATACCCATCAAACTGGACCCGACGACTGCAGCTTTTGCGGGTCCACCTCGTGTTTTTCCAGTTAAGGCGTTTGCTATATCCATCAAAACTTTGCCGGCCCCAGAACTTTCTAAGACTGCCCCAAACAAAACTATTAAAATAACAAATGTAGCTGTAACTCCAAGAGGCGTCCCAAATATCCCACTTCCACCCAAATACAAATGAGAGACTATTCTATTTAAGCTGTATCCTCTGTGCCCTGCTTCTCCAGGCAAAAAGTCTCCTAAAAGTGCGTAAGACAGAAATACAATTGCTAAGATTGTTATGGGCCATCCGATCGTCCTCCTGGTTGCATCCAAAAGAAAACAGATAGCCGCAAGCCCAAGGTAAAATTCAGAATAGGTGAGATCACCATAGCGATCATTAATAGCATCAAAAAAAATGATCTGATAGATCATTACCATTAAACTGAGGATCGCTACGCAAATCAAAAAGTATCCTTTTATTGATTTTGCTAATTCTCCAAGCGACATTTTTTCAAGCGGGTAAAGATAGACTAAAAAGAGTATCATTCCGATATGAAATGATCTCTGAATCATATCAGGAAAAACTCCCCAAAATGCAGTATAGATACTAAATCCTGATAGCAAGATAGCAGCGCAAATCCTTATCAACCAAATTGGAGAGCGACCCAGGATGTTATCAAATGGTTTCATAGTATCTTTCCAAGATTATGGACAATTACCACCACCTTATTTCTTCCGAGGGTTATGTGGTTCAATTGTGTCAACAAATGGGTACCTTTTTCGAGCTTTTGTTGCCGTCGTGTTGGGATCTGTCACTCCTCTAACATAGGATCTAGTCGCATCAACAAATGGTTGATGATCCCAGCCAGTCCATTTTCCTTTTGTTAGGGTATTTTGAACAAATAACCGTCTTTTTTGCGATTTAAGAATGTCTTTTTCTAAGTCTTTATATTGCCATCTCTTTTCAATTTCTAACTTCATTTCCAATGCCAGGGATGAATATTCTAAATTCTCAGCTATATTATTCTTTTCATCTGGATCGATATTCAGATCAAACATCATAGGTGGATCTGTACGGCAGTGAATATATTTTATACCATCTTTAATAAAAATAAGTGCGGGCGCGTAGACACCCTCACCAGTAAATTCTAACATAACTTCATTAGGAGAATTATCTTTTTCTCCCTTCATCATTTTTAAAAGAGATTTACCATCTATCCTATCAGAAAATTCGTATTTTTTACCACCATTGGCTATATCCACAAATGTTGGGAGCAAATCTACGAGAGAGGCGTAGTGTTGCTCTATCTTTCCAGATGCCAAATTGGGACCACTGGTTATAATTGGAACTCGTACTGACCATTCAAACGGTAAAAACTTAAACCAGGTACCTCGTTCCCCTAACATTTCTCCATGATCTGCAACAATAAAGATATATGTGTTGTCGTAGAAATCACATTCTTTAAGTGTGCTCACTAATCTACCAATTAGTTGATCAAAATAACTTACCATTCCAAGATACGCATGCCGAGCAGTTCTTAGATCACTGTCAGACACATCATGCTCATCCTCTCGTATTGTTAAAGCATAACGCTTGGACCACGGATCTCGTGATTCTATTGGTTCCCAAGGAACTTTTGGCATCTGAATATCAGTGTGGTTATATAAATCCCAAAACTCTCTCGTCGTTACGAACGGGTTATGGGGATGAGTAAAAGACGCCATTAGCATAAATGGTTTTTTCTCAGTATCCCTTGCATAATCATAGATCCTCTGAACTGCTTGAAAGCAGACCTCTTCATCATAGTCTAATTGGAGACTTCTTTTGCACAGTCCAGACTCAACTATGGATCTCAAACTCATTCTCGAGGGTGCGTATGGTTCATCTTGCTGAGTCCAATCTGCTGTCCATGCAAAGTCAGATGGATAAATGTCTGTTGTTAACCGTTCTTCAAAACCATGGAGTTGATCAGCACCAACAAAATGCATTTTTCCAGAGAGACAGGTCCTGTAACTTAGATCTCTGAGGTAATGAGCAAAGGTTGGAACCGAAGAGAGAAACTCTCCAGCATTATCGTAACAACCAACGGACGAGGACAACTGCCCTGACATCATAGACGCTCGAGAGGGTCCACAAACAGGATTATTACAATATGAATTTAGAAAAGTAACACCAGAATTTGCCAAGGCTTTTATATTAGGTGTAACCGCCATATCATTACCGTACATCGACAAGACCTGCGAAGTCAGCTGGTCAGCCTGAATAAGCAAAATGTTTGGCCTACTATCCATCACTTATTTCCTAAAACTTATTGAAAATAAATATCATATGAGGTGCTGTTAAAGCACCTCATATGAAAAACAGCTCAATTAGCTGTTCTTTTTACAAACTCTTCAATGCCCGGGACTCCAATTTCCCTGTAATACTTCAATGCACCTGGGTGAAGCGGAGCACCAAATCCATTGAGAATTGTTGCCTTTGTGACCTTTCCAAATGCAGGATGAACTGCTTTCAAATTACCTAAGTTTTCAAAAATAGCTTTAGTCATTTGATAGACAAGATCTTCTGGAACATCTTTAGAAATTACCATTCCATTAGCCAAACTAAATGACGGAGTATCATTATCAATTCCATTATATGTACCGCCCGGAATAGATAACCTTGCATATGGAGGATACTTAGCCTGATGCTTAGCAAAAAAGGCATCTGGAATAGGGATCAATTTCACTTCTCTGGACGCAATCAACTTTTTTACTGGAGGCAAAGGAAAACTTCCATTCCAAATTGCAGCATCTAAATTTCCATCAGCAAGGCTATTTGCCATGGCTCCCAATTTAATCCGAAAAGCTTTAAAATCCGCCCCTTCTTTTAAGCCAAGAGTATCCATCATAGCATCGGCATCAAGCATAGAAACTCCCCCAGGTTGGCCCATACCAACTCGTTTCCCTTTCAAGTCTCCCATAGTATTTATACCGCTTCCCTCAAGCGTGATAATATGCATTGCTACTGGAGCGATGCCCATCCAACTGAGAATTTTTCCTTTCTCCGTTCCCTTGTAGGGACCAGTTGCAGCATAAGCTTGAAATGAAGACAGTGTTGTCGCCATGGAAATTTCAAGCTCTTTGTTTTGCAACAGCTTGATATTTGCCACATAACCTTTCGTTTCCTCAGCAGTTAAAGAAACTCCAGCTACATTATTATTTATAACATCTGCTATTCCCGCCGACCATGTATAGGCAGTACAACCTATTGGACATGACCCTATTGAAAGCTTGGTATCAGCAGCATTAGCCGAGGAAATAGTTACCCAGCATGATACCAAAGCTACTAAAGCTACCATATATTTTTTAAAATTCATTATCTAACTCTCCCATTGTAGATCTTTTCTTATTATAAAACGCCCAAACTTTTTTGACGATTTCTTATCAAGATATTCCCATTCTAAGAGTGAAGTTTCACTAGTCAACTATAATCAGACTCATATAATTGAGGCACTAGGCTTAACTATTAAAAGTGAAAGTTTATTTAGAGATGAAGTATACACTAGGGTATTAAAATCGCTCGAAAATCATTTACATTTGTACCTGTAGAACCAGTAAAAAATAGTGAGCCAGCAGCCTCAAAAGCTAGGTATGCATTGTGGCTCATAAGAAGCTCTCTTGGATTTAAGTCCTTATCTAATATTTTCTGCAAAGTTTTATTATCACAATAAGCACCTGCATTTTTCTCTGAACCATCTATCCCGTCAGTGTCTGCCGCTAGAGCATAAGCTGAGCCTCGTAATCCTAGTAAAAAACTTAGAAGAAACTCTGTGTTGCGCCCACCCCTTCCTAAAGAATTTGATAATGTAACTGTGGTTTCTCCACCTGACAACAAAACCACCGGATTCTCAAAAGGGTGTGCGTATCTTTCTACCTGATTAGCAATAGCAGCGTGCATATTACCAATATCGCGTGCCTCACCTTCAATCGCGTCTGAAAGAATATGAGCCTTTAAGCCTAATTCCTCTGCTTTCATTTTTGCAGCTATTAAGGATTGATGGGCAGAGCCAATCATATGAACCTCGTGACCTAATCTAGTTAAATCTTCGGGGATTGGACAGTCAGAATCAGAGGAATTTAAATGAGATATGATATTGGTTGGCAGTACTAGCTTGTGTAAGTTTACCTCTGCTAAAGCGGCTTTTCGTCCCAAGTTATCAGCCAAGGTCGGTCCAGAAGCTACTTGGTGCAGTTCGTCTCCCGGAACGTCTGAAAGCACGAGGGTAATCACTTTGGCTGGATAACAAGCCAAAGCTAATTTACCACCCTTGATTTCAGAGACATGTTTTCTAATTAAATTCATTTTTGAAATGGGAAGACCTGAAGAGAGTAAAATCTTATTTAAAGTGATCTCATCTTCAATCGTCATCTTTTCTGGAGGTGCAGGCAGTAATGCAGAGCCTCCTCCACAAACTAGGGCTATCACTAGATCATCAGACGTAAGGCTTTTTACTGCTGCAAAAATGGTTTTGGACGCTAACATTCCATTTTTATCAGGTAGTGGATGTGAAGTTTCTATGACTTGAATGTTCTGACATTTGGCTCCATGGCCATATGGTGTGACAACAACTCCAGTTAATGGGCCTTTGAAGTTATTCTCTAATGCTAAAGCTAATTTTGCAGCCGCCTTGCCAACTCCAACTACTACAGTTTTTCCTTTCGGCGGATCCGGTATATAAGGCTGAATTATTAAGGCTGGATCAGCGGCATTCACTGCCGCATTAAACAGTGTTTCTAAAAACTTACGGGGCTGAGTTATCATTTTCATCTTATGTTATAAATTATTTCTGTGGTATTTATTGCCTTGGAGGATCTGATTACCAAGACTAACGTCGTCGCCATTTATTACTTTTGTGAACATTGACATATTTATATTTCTACCAGTTATTATTGTGGCCACTGGGCCCTTTAGACTTGGTAACTTTCTTGCCAGAACAGCTGCGATTCCAACAACACAAGAGCCCTCCGCAATAAGACGATCTTCATAATAAAGTGTTTGCATGGCATGATAAATTTCCTTCTCCGAAACTGTGAAAGTACCATCTAGGAGGCTTTTGCATAAAGGGAAGGTGAACTTGTTCTCTAGCCCAATACCACCGCCAAGTGCATCGGCTAAACTAGGATCTTCCTTCACATTAACTGGTTTGCCAGCCTGTATTGACATATGCATTGCAGCACCATTTTCCATAGTAACTCCAAATATTCTTATATTTGGGTTTTTTGACTTTACAGCTAGAGCGACCCCTGCCGCTAATCCACCACCTGACAAAGGGAGAATAATCGAATGCAGATCAGGTCTTTGCGATAATAGCTCTAAACCGATAGTTCCCTGACCAGCAATAACATATGGATCGTCAAATGGGGATACTTCAACGTATCCCTTATCTATAACTGACTGCCTACAAGCTAATTCTGCTTCAGCTTGATCTTGCCCGCATAATATCACTTCTGCACCTAAGCTTTTAATAGCTTCAATTTTTACCTTTGGTACTAAGTTGGACATAAATATGACAGCTTTTATACCTCTTTTAGCGGCAGCATATGCTATGCCACGACCATGATTTCCTGTTGAACAGCAAGTGACCACCTTTGTGCTAACAGGAAGATTAAAGACAGCGTTTAAAGCACCGCGAATTTTAAAAGCCCCAATCGGCTGCACATTTTCTAATTTTAGGAGAAACTCATTACCAATAATGCTTGATAAAAAGAATGAAGGTATCAGTGGCGTATTATCAGCTATACCACGAATTACAGTCTGGGCTTCCTTAACTTTTTTGATGTCTAGCTTCAACTCAGACCTCGTTCTTTCTAAAACGCTCTCTAATTAAAACGGCTCACTTTAAACGGACTTAGATCAAAATTTGTTCGCTTTTGAAAAATCAGATCAGAGACTAAATTACCAATTTTAGGGCCTATAGTTAATCCAATATGCTGCGAGCCAAAGGCACAGATAACATCAGGATAACCATCTATCGGTCCAATAAGCGGCAAACTGTCTGGAGTGGATGGTCTGTGCCCCATCCAGGTCTTTTCTTTTTCGAAGTGAAGGTCAGGATATACCTCTTTTATTTTTCGACGAATTAAATCAACCGGAGCCTCAGATTCCGGGGCTTTTAGACCACCAAATTCCACGACACCAGCACACCGCAAACCATCTCGCATAGGTGTCGCTATGAATTTTCCATCGGCTATCATGAGCGGGAATGGAGGTACTTTGGTAGCGCCTTTAAAAAAAATGTGATACCCTCTTTCACTCTCAATCTTAGAGTTTACTCCTAATTTATTTGCGAGATAGTTCGACCACGCTCCAGTTGCTATCACTATTTTATCCGCAGTAAGCACCGCATTATTTTTTAAAGTTATAGCTCTATTATCGATTCCTTTAACTTCAGATTTTAAAAATTTTCCACCTTTCGCGATATAATACTCAAAAATTGTTCGTAAATATTGTCCAGGGTCCGTTATCCATGCATGATCGTCGAATACTGTGGCAAAGTTATAACGATCAGAAATATAAGGATCTAAACTTAAAATATCCGCTCGGCTTAATTCTTGATATTTGTATCCATAATCTGCCTTAAATTGCCGACCTAAATTATCATCATCAAATTCCTTTTCGTTTGTATATAAGACACCAAAACGACCCTTCTTTATAAATTTTTCTGCTGTGGTTCCATTGGCAAGTTTTAGGTGTTGCTCAACAGAGTCGCTTGTTAAACTGTCTAATCCACTGACTATACCTTTTAATTTATGAGAAGAACCTGCTCTTAAAAAGGGTATCAACCATGGTAAAAGCTTTGGTAGGTATCTCCATTTAAGAAAAAGTGGGCTATTCGGATCAGTGAGCATTTTTGGAATTTTTTTTAGCAACCCAGGCATTGATACTGGAACAATCGCTGCGCGAGCGATCATTCCAGCATTTCCAAAGGATGTTTGCTGCGAATCCCCCGGGTTAACTCTATCCACTAATGTTACCGTCGCTCCAGCCCGCCTGAGCTGCTCAGCTACAGAAACACCTGTAATCCCAGCTCCAATAACTAAAACCCTTGTTTCCAATTCTTTTGTCCCATTACTAGTCTAAATTTTTCTATTTAATAAAACACGAAACAGTGTCATCATTGTCGTTAGACATGCTGCCCTCCATTGACTTGGATTTCGGCTCCAGAGACATAGCTAGATTGTTTAGAACATAAAAAATATATAGTATCCGCAACTTCAATAGTCTGGCCTAGCCGCCGCAGAGGCAAAACTTGAACAATTTTATCTGTACCTTTGCTCAAAATTTCAGTTTCAACTTCTCCAGGGGCCACAGAGTTTACTCGAACGCCCAATGGGCCAAAATCATTAGCCATTTCCCGAGTTAAAGCTGAAAGAGCAGCTTTGGAGGTGGCATAAGCAGATCCAGCAAAAGGATGTACCCGGCTTCCGGCTATTGATGTTATATTGACAACAGCGCCTTTTGCTGCGGTCAACTCATCTTTAAGGCCGCGAGCAAGCACCACAGAGGCAAAGAAATTAACATGGAAAACTTGGCCCCACACCCTTAAATCAGTATCTAGAGTGTTTAAACGCCTACCCCCTTCAGCCTTTGGCGAAATCCCAGCATTATTAATCAAAGCATGCAGCTTACCACCTAGACGCGCTTTTATTTCATCAATTGCACCAATTGTCTGCTTTGGATCTGCCAAATCTACCTGTATGTGATTTTGTGCTCCACCAGGCCAAGGGCACCTATCGTCGAAAGGTTGACGTGAGCACGTAATAACACGCCAGCCTTCGGCCCCAAATCTCTTCACAGTAGCATGACCAATACCTCGACTAGCTCCTGTTAAAACGACTACCTTTTGTTCAACCTCAGCCATCAGATTTGTTCCTCGTACCCCACAAGTGTTAAGTTCTAAATTTCCTTTCGAAAATTTTCGGCGATCCTATCTAGACTTGGCATTACAGTTTCAATACGATCAAACATCTCATTAATTTGATTTTTTGTAATAATAAGTGGTGGACAAAATCCGATAGCATCCCCAGGCAATGATCTGAGAATTACCCCTGCATCTTGAATAATCTTTTGTGCCTTAACAGAAAATTTCTTTCCTGAGTCCATTTTTGTTCGGGTTCCAGGGATACCAACAAACTCCATCGCCCCAATTAAACCAACCCCTCTGGTATGTCCAACACAACTAAATTTTTTTAAAGCAGCAACTCGCTCATTAAATAGTGGTGCCACAGATCTAACATGTTCAACAATTCCGCGTTCCTCCATTAATTCTAAGGTCCGCAATGCAACGGCTGCTGGCACTGGATGAGCAGAGTAGGTATAACCATGCCCAAAAATACCAAGTTCCGAGGCCTGCTTTTCTAAACCAGCGACAATTTGCGACGATACTAGCACCGCTGAAATTGGAAGGTAGGCGGCTGAAAGAGCTTTTGCACATGTCAAAATATCTGGCTTTAAACTATATGTATCACTCCCCCACATATTTCCAGTTCGACCAAAACCACAAATAACCTCATCTGCAATTAATAAAATTGAATGTTTATTTAGAATTTTCTGCAAAGCTTCAAAATATCCTTTCGGAGGAATTATTACACCACCTGCTCCCATGACAGGCTCTGCAATTAGGGCACCAATTGTATCTGCACCTTCGGTCTCAATAAGTTCCTCAAGTTCATTCATAATTCTTTTTACAAACTCGCTTTCGTTCTCATTCTCCAATGAGTCCAAAAAATAATGTGGTGAGGCAGTATGCTTTGCAAAATCAAGTGGTAGCCCAAAACCATCTTGAGCATAGGGTAAGGCAGTAAGGCTTGCTGCAGCTAAGGTTACTCCATGATACCCTCGTTTTCGGCTTATTACCTTTTTCTTTTCTGGCGTACCTTGAGAAGCCTGATAGTACCAAACCATTTTTATAGCCGTATCATTGGCTTCAGACCCTGAATTACAGAAAAAAGCTTTTGCAAGCCCTGCTGGTGCAATATTAATGAGTTTTTCTGCTAAATCGATTGCAGGGTTTGACGTTTTTCCAGTAAAGCTATGATAGAATGGAAGCTTCCTCATCTGATTAACCGCAGCTTCAACCAATTCAGCCTCGTTAAACCCTAGTGATGCACACCATAATCCACTCATTCCTTCTATAAACGTCTTATTCTCTTTATCTGTAACAAATATACCCTCACCAGAGGAAATAATATGGGGCCCAGAACCAGTTAGCATTGTTGGGTTAGTGTAAGGATGCAGATGAAAAGCTATATCCCTACCCTCAGGCGAATTTATACCTAAATTTTGCTCTGATTCCATCAAGATCTCCTGCGTTTTAATAAAACTGTTGAATAAAAACTATCACAGCAAAATCGATTAAAGCCAAACAAAAAATTATGTTTTATGTCTGACTTATTCCTCTCAGTCGCTCAGACCGGCGGCGTAGCAATTCAACGATAGTTAGCAGAAGAATAGATAAAAGTACAAGAATTGTGGCGACGGCCAATATAGTAGGACTAATCTGCTCTCGTATACCTGAAAACATCTGCCTCGGTATTGTCCTTTGCCTCACGTCTGCTACCTGAAGCACAACAACAACCTCGTCAAAAGATGTGATAAATGCAAACAAAGCCCCTGATACAACGCCCGGAAGGATCAGTGGCATTTGAACCTTGAAGAAGGTTTTAAATGGATTCGCTCCAAGGCTTGCAGCCGCTCGAGTTAAGCTTTCATCAAACCCAACCAGAGTAGCCGTTACAGTTATTATTACATACGGTGTTCCTAAAATAGCATGAGCTACAACAACACCCACATAAGTTTTTGCTATCCCGATATCTGAAAAGAAAAAAAACATACCAGACGCAATAATAACTAATGGCACAATCATTGGTGATATCAGTAGAGCCATTATAGGTCGCCGAAACGGCATTTCGCTACGCGATAAGCCAATCGCCGCAAGCGTCCCTAGGCCAGTCGCAAGAAGTGTAGCAAATATACCGATAATAAAACTATTTTTTATTGATCTAATCCATTGTGAATTACTCCAAAGGTCGGTCCACCAACCCACAATTGCTAACGGATCAATCATACCATTATGTAAAATATCAATATACCAACGAATTGAAAAGGCCTCGGGGTTAAGGGCAAGCATACCCTGGGTGAAACTAAAATATGGCTCTTTGTTGAAACTGAGAGGAAACACAATCAGAATCGGTGCTATTAAAAAGAGAAAGATTAATCCACATATAAATCGAAAAGAATAAAACCACAGAACCTCTAAAGTTGTAGCATAAGGAGGTTGGCTAAGCCTATAAGTGCCAGTTGATAACCAGTGAGATAGTACTCCCAAAACCCAACCCACAATTCCAATCATTACGGAATACGCAAATCCAAAATATAAAAAGCCCAGTACAAATAAAACTATCGAACAAAACAGACTTGACCAATTTTTTGAATGAAAAAACCTAGTCCCACAAAAGGCTAAACATGAAAAAATAATGGTACCCGATACTGCATATGGAAACATAAGGCTAAATTGCCCTTTTGCTGTCAAAAAACCTAACACACATCCGAGCAATCCCATCCAAAAAAGGGTGAACCATATGGGTGGTTTTGGAGGAATATATCTATATGACTTTTCCAATGCCTAACCTAACTTCATGTTATCAATTCCGACAACTCGATCATAAATCCAATACAAAAAGAGTACGATAACTAACAAAACGCCGCCCATAGCCGCGGCGAGAGACCAGTTCAGCGTCTTCCTCATATGGAAATCTATAAAATTTGAAATCATAGTGCCGTCCTGCCCACCAATTAAGGCCGGGGTAATATAAAAACTAATCGCTAGGATAAATACTAGGATTCCACCTGCACCAATTCCGGGAATTGTCTGAGGAAAGTAAATTCGCCAAAAAGCTGTCCAGTTAGTTGCTCCCATCGATTTCGCGGCTCTTACGTAAGAAGGTGGTATTGTCTTCATCACGGAGTAAAGCGGTAAAATCATAAAGGGCAATAAAATATGGGTCATTGATATCAGGGTCCCCGTTTTGTTATAAATCAGCGAGAACCTATCTTCATCAGTCGCCAAACCAAATACCACTGACAGATCATTCAAAACCCCCTGCCCCTGTAGCATAGCTATCCAAGCCGTCGTTCGAACCAAAAGTGACGTCCAAAAAGGCAACAAAACCAAAATAAGTAATAAGTTTGATGTTCGAACAGGTAAGCTTGCAAGCAAAAAGGCTACAGGATAACCTAGGATAACACCCGCTAACACAACTATGAGAGAGATCTCTAAAGTTCTTATAAATAATTTGATATGGATTCTTCTTTCTTCTGATTTCATTTCAAATTCACCATCAGCAGTATATTTCATATCTAAAGCTGACGCGACAAACACTGGGGTCAACGACTTAGAGGTTATCTTCATCGCACGCCAGACATCAAGCTGGCTCCACTTTTTATTTGCCCCAATTAATGAGGCTTTAAATGGAGCCTCAAGTTTTTTGGCTTTGCGCGCCGAGCTAGTAAATAACGATCGTGTTCCCGAAAGCTCTCGGTTCACACGAGTTGCTACTTTGCCAATATTCTTTGATTTTTTTCCTGCTTTTAGATCCAGAACCAAAGCTTTATACATACTTTCAGTTGGCTCCGAGAGCCCATCCCATTCCATAATTAAGGGAGTCAGGTTAATCATATGTTTTTCGAAGGTGTCGTTATAAACGCCTCGAGACAGAAACACCAGAATAGGGACAATAAAGGCGAAAAGTATAAGAAGAAGTAATGGAGTTACCAAGCCAAAAGCTCTCACACGGCTCTGAAATAGAGACTTAGCTAATTTTTTCTTTAAGGGAGTCCCATCACTGGTTATGACCTCACATTTTTTGTCTTCTCTGGTCAATTCCATTCTTATCGCCAAATCCCTTCCAGTGGAATGTATTGCACACCAAGACTTTTTCTCACAGTGCAATACATCACTTTTTGTTACTTAGCTAACCATGCGTTGAACCGCTCGTTTAGTTCTTCGCCGTTATCGGCCCAAAACATATAGTCGTTTTGCACACCATTTTTTAGTGCTTCAGCAGTTGTAGGCATGTGGTCGATCATTTGCAGAGATGCATCGCTGTGGAAAGTTCCTACAAGTGGAATAGATGATGCACGTACTGGACCATAAGGGATCCAGCTTGCTTGGTCAGCCAATGGCTTTGTTGCTGTTGAGTAACGTACAAAATCAAGAGCAGCTTCTTTGTTTGGGCTTCCTTTTGGTATTACAAACAAATCCAGGTCATAAATTTGCCCGTCCCATACGAGACCAAACGGCTGACCCTCATCCGCTATCGCATTAAAAATTCGTCCGTTCCAAACGATAGTCATAGTGACTTCACCGTCAGCGAGTAATTGTGGTGGCTGTGCACCAGCTTCCCACCATACAACGCTATCCTTAATCGTATCAAGCTTAGCAAATGCTCTATCAATACCTTCAGGCGTCTTCATTACATCATATACTTCTGACGCTGGGACACCATCACCCATTAACGCCATTTCAAGCATATTTTTTCCTATCTTACGCATTCCTCTTTTGCCAGGAAATTTTTCTAAGTCAAAGAAATCAGCCATAGTGGTTGGTTCGACAGAAAATTTTGTCTTATCATAGGCATAAAGCGTGGACCAAACGATGTTACCCACGGCACATTCGCTTAACGCACCATCCATGAAGTCTTTGCTCGCTGGCGTTCCATCCGGTGCCGCTGGTAAGGTAGAAGCATCAATTTCTTCTAATAATCCTTCATCACAACCCACAATAGCATCTGAAAGTTCAACATCGACTACGTCCCACGTTACATTTCCTGCTTCAACCTGTGCTCTAACTTCTGCTAGTCCACCGCTGTAATCTTCCGACACAACTGAATTCCCAGTCGATGAAGCCCAAGGTTTATGATATGCTTCTACTTGTGACTTGGTATACGCACCACCCCACGAAACAACAGTTATAGAGTCAGCTAAGGAAGTAGTAGCTAAGGCCACTGCACTTACTGCTCCTAAAAGTAATACTCTAATTTTCATTTTAGTCTCCCAGTTATTAATGCCCTTCACTTACTATTATATTTTGGTCGGGCGAACAAAATACACCTTAAATCTTACAATGTTCCAATGTCTAATGCACGGCAATCCTCTGACGACCAACTCACTATTGTTTCTTCATCAACTACCAAATGCGTATGGTTGGATGAATTTGGAACCTTTACAATAAATTCGTCATCTTTCTCTACCCTCATCCTACAGCGAATATGGTCGCCTAAGTAGATCAACTCGAGCACCTTTGCTTTTGTGGTGTTCTCACCTTCAACTCCTACGGAAACCCTCTCAGGTCTTACTGAAAGAGTGGCAAAAGATCCAACCTCTCCACAGTTCACACTTTTTGCAATAAATTGTGTTCCATCCGCCGTTTTTGTCTTCACTAATCCATCTTGTGTTTCCGTAATTACTGCTTTTAATCTATTATTTTCACCAATAAACTGCGCTACAAAAGCATTGTCCGGTCTTTCATATAGATCTGCTGGTGTTGCCAATTGTTGGATCCGACCATCATCGAAGACTGCCACTCTATCTGACATCGTTAAAGCCTCTGACTGATCATGAGTGACATAAACAACTGTAACACCAAGTTGCTCATGAATGTGTTTAATTTCATACTGCATGTGCTCACGTAATTGTTTGTCTAATGCACCTAACGGTTCATCCATTAAAACAAGCTCGGGTTCAAAAACTAACGATCTTGCAAGTGCAATACGCTGTTGCTGACCGCCAGAAAGCTGTGCTGGCCGCCGGCCAATGAAATCACTCATTTGAACCATATCAAGAGCATTCTTCACTTTGAGTTCACGTTGGCTTTTTTCCAACCCGCGGACTTCCAACGGAAAAGAAAGGTTTTCTCCAACGGTCATATGTGGAAACAGGGCATAATTTTGGAAAACCATTCCAATACCACGTTTGTGAGGAGGAATATTATTTATGGGTTTTCCATTGAGCCTTATTTCACCATGCGTTGCTGTCTCAAACCCGGCAAGCATCATTAGGCATGTCGTCTTTCCAGAACCCGAAGGACCAAGCATCGTAAGAAACTCACCCTTTCTGATGTAAAGGTTGAGATCCTTAACTACGAGCTGCTCACCATCATAGCTTTTTTGAACACCTTCAAATGCAACAAATGCATCTTGATTTTCACTCCGATCAACAGCTATTTTTTTATCCCCCGACTCACATTTTTGAGGAGTGTTACCAAGATGATAAACAAAAGTCCAACTAAGTCTAAGGAATTTGTCGCTTTTGGACAAAATTTTTGTCGTTTTTGTTTAGTGGGTGAACAGTAGCTTCAAACTGCGAAGAACTAATTAGATAATATATGAGCCCTGTAGGGATATCAGAAACGAGCATGATCTATGAAAATTTCATTTTCACTTTTAAAAAAATTTGTATTATTGTAACTATCTAGAAATAAATATTAAGAATTTTAGTTTTTGAAAGCAACCGAGAATGGGATATGAATTGATAAACGAAGCGGCTGCAATGGTAAAGTTGAATACTTTTATAGAGAATGCTAGCAAAAGGAATACTGAATTTCCGAACTCAAAAACATCATTAGACTCCAAGAAAATGTTTAAAGCCTACGAAGCTATTTCCAATTGGCCCGACTATAAGCAAACTGAACTTATCAAACTCAACAAAGTTGCTGAATGGTGCGGTATAAAGTCTGTGTTATACAAGGACGAGTCCACCCGATTTGGGCTTGGTTCCTTTAAAGCCCTTGGGGGCGCATACGCAGTTGCAACCCTTGCCAAAGAATATCAAAAAGAAGGCAAAGACTCCGCCAACTTGACTGTTGCTACGGCTACAGATGGAAATCATGGCCGCTCTGTTTCCTGGGGAGCAAAATTAGCAGGTTGTAAATCGAAAATATTTATTCACGCAAATGTCAGTCAAGAAAGAGAGCGAGCAATGTCTTTATTGGGAGCTGATGTGGTTCGAATTAATGGCAACTACGAAGCATCATTAGCCGCTTGCAAGGAGGCTGCAGAACTTAATAATTGGCCCATTGTTTCAGATACTTCATGGAAAGGTTATCGTGAAACTCCAATGCAAATTATGGCAGGCTATTCGGTAATGTCTAAAGAAATAATTGAGCAAATGGGTTCGTCAAGACCCACCCATACTATTTTACCAATTGGCGTTGGAGGACTAGCCGCGGGGATCGTTGCACCAATGTGGGAAGACATGAATGCTAACCTAGGAAAAATGATATCAGTAGAAAGTCACTTTTCTCAATGTTTCCTAAACAGTATTTCTAACGGAAAACCTACTCTAGTTGATATAAAAGAAGAGACATTGATGGCGGGTTTATCCTGCGGAGAAGTGTCTGAGATAGCTTGGGAGATCCTTAAACCAACTCTCAGTCACTGCATGAGTATAGCCGATGAAGGGATTGCAAAAATTATGCAGCTTTTTGCCAATGGTGATTTTGGGGAAACTAGTATTGAAGCTGGTGAATGCTCTGCATCTGGATTGGCAGCCCTTCTTATTGCAAAAAATAACCCAAGTATTTGGAGGCAGCTTGAACTCAATAAAGACTCAAAGGTCCTTTTAATTGGAACTGAAGGTGCCACTGACCCCATTTTATATAAACAGTTGATAGGATCATAATTCAAGAATGCAACAAATCTTTCCAAAGCGCGGATTTGATAAGAGTGAGTTCATTGATCGCGTTGGTAAAGCTCAAAAAGTTCTTTCATCACGTAAACTTGATGCAATACTATTATCCAGCGAAGCTGACATCCGATACTTCACAGGGTTCATGACCCAGTTTTGGCAAAGTCCAACGAGGCCGTGGTATATCATTATAAAACCAGAGGGTGCACCCGTGGCAGTTATTCCATCGATAGGAGTACAGCTTATGAAAAATTGTTATATTGATGACATCCACAGCTGGAGCTCTCCTGCGGAACACGACGATGGAATCGGTCTCTTACTTCAAGTTTTACAAACAATTTGTGGAAGCAATACAAAACACCTGGGTCTTCTGATGGGGCGCGAAACAAATTTTCGTGCTCCACTCTCAGATATCATAAAATTAACAACAGAAAACTCACAAATAAAATGTTTTGATGTCACCGGCGAAATACAAAAAATTCGAATGATTAAATCTCCATTAGAAATAGAAAAACTACGCTTTATTTGTAAATTGGTTTCAGAAGTTTTTGAAGACCTTCCCAACTGGATATCTGAAGGCTTACCGCTGTCTGACCTATTTAGAACCTTTAAAATAAAAGCCTTAACACTTGGCGTAGACGATACCCCGTATCTTGTTGGGGCCGCTGGAGCGGGTGGCTATTTTGATATAATAGCTCCACCTAACGACCAACCACTGAGAAATGGTGATATTTTTATGCTAGATACGGGATGTGTTTGGGATGGCTATTTTTCAGATTTTGATCGAAACTTTGCGTTAGGCCACGCCTCTGAAAAAGCGCAAATAGCTCACCAAACACTTATCTCAGCAACCAATGAGGCAGTTAAAAGTATAAAACCTGGGATAACTACATGCCGGGACTTATTTCATACAATGAACCATATTTTATACCCAGACATTGACCAATCAAACCTAAAGTCTGATGATGTTGGTAGATTTGGCCACGGGGTTGGAATACAACTTACCGAACCGCCCTCCCATACGTCTTGGGACACCACAATACTGCAACCAGGTATGACCATCACCCTTGAACCTTCAATAATATATGGAGAGAAAGACTTCTTAATGGTGGCTGAAGAAAATATTTTAGTTAGCGAAACCGGTTTTGAATACTTAACAAAGCCTTGCTCAAAAGATCTAAAAATAATTAAATAGTGATTAACAAAAGTGTAACCAATAAAACGCGCGTTTACGAATAAAATTTATAGGAGTGATTATGATCTTATCTGAAGAGGAAAAAATTCAATTCAATCATTTGTCCTTTTCTACAATACCCAAAACCGAACGATCCATACAGATGGGACTTGTGATTTTAGAAACTGATTTGACAATTGAAACAGAGTTTCGTCACTTCCTTACACAAGACAAAAAGGTATCGCAAGCAATCTCACTTCTTAATACAAGGATTCCATGTGACGATCAGGTTACCGCTGATAACCTGACTTTAATGGAAGGTCGCTTTTCTGGTGCATTATCTTTGTTCCCAAACAACTATGAATTTGATGTAATAGGCTATGGTTGTACATCAGCTTCTTTACTTATTGGGGATAAAAAAATTGAAAAACTTATCAAGTCTCATGTAAACGTACACAAAGTCACAACTCCAATGACTGCGGTAAAAAAGGGGTTAAAAGCCCTAAATGTGTCAAGAATTGGTTACCTTGCGCCATACATTTCTGAAATTGCTTATGCGATGTGTACTGATCTTGAGTCTGAGGGATTTGAGATTATTGGGGCCGCTACTTTTGGTGAGGATAAAGACTCAGTAGTCGGCACTATTAGCCCTGGGTCCATACTCGAAGCGATTGAAAGTCTTACAAATGAGTCAGAAGATCTTGAGGCAATTTTTGTATCCTGCACCTCATTAAAATGCGCTTCAATTATTTCAATAGCTGAGAAACGGCTCGGCATACCAGTTTTATCTAG
>Ga0209425_10002191_pt1 | contig 22044 bp, 11 predicted proteins | sample COG_05_FD_184749 | JGI IMG/M metagenome (GOLD analysis project Ga0209425, IMG submission 184749) | Pelagic Microbial community sample from North Sea - COGITO 998_met_05 (SPAdes) (version 2) | ecosystem: Environmental > Aquatic > Marine > Neritic zone/Coastal water | place: Helgoland, sampling...
GGAGATTTTGTTTGTATCACTTAGTGGATCAGCTGTTAATCAGGACGGTCGGAGTAGCTCGCTTACCGCGCCAAACGGTCCGTCTCAGCAAGGCGTTATCCGCACAGCCATGGATGATTTCTCGTTTTTCGAGAAGACACCGATTGGCTCATGCAGTTTGTTGCAGATGCATGGCACTGGGACACCACTTGGAGATCCTATCGAGGTTGGAGCTGCAAGTGAAGTCCTAAAGGTGTTACCAGCAAACACAAACTTTGAGGCTTCAAAGTCATGGAAAGCACATGGCGAACCAGCTGCCGGAGCTCTTAGCCTCTGCGAATTGACGTTCAATCTATCAAAATACGTGATATGTGGCCAATGCCATTTGAGAATGTTAAATCCACACATAATTGAAACGTTTAGGCATCACCACAACAGCAGTGCAGGTTTCCCGGTCATGGCTCGTCAATTATCTTGCACGACATCGACAGTTTGCCAGGGTGGCGCAAGTGCATTTGCCTTTCAAGGCACAAATGCACACGTTGTTGCAAAAACTATGAATACAAGATGTTCTTATTATGCAAAGTATCGAAACTCTGAATTATTGCTTCACCACCAACGTGCATGGCCAGGAACATGCTCTGTAGCCAGCCAATGTGCTTGCATATCAGCTATTCCGTCGAATACAAGCACCTCGTCAACAGTATCGGTAATTGTTGCTTCTTTCAAAAGCACCGATAGCTTAAATGTACTTCATGCGGCATTTACAGCTTTCAGAGCACTCTACGAAATTAACTTCTTTGCCTTGATGGCCAACACATTCGTCTCCTCAAATTACCATTTGACGAACAACATCACCATTGAGATCGGATGCAACGATGGATCAGCATACCTTTTTCGGTCTACAGGAAGTCTCGCCTTCAGAGGGGCTGGATCACGATTGAATCAGTCGAGGACTTGTGCTAATTATTCATCTAATGTAGCAACTTTGAAAGTATTATTTCTTGATTCATATTTTTCAAAACATTTTGGATATTGTGTGTTGTGCATCATACTTCATGGCGATCTCTCCTCGGCACTCGACATTCTCGAGGTACATGCTATCAAGCATTTGCAACTTGCATCTGTTGGGGCGTTTGCTGCATGGAAGGAATTCGCAGGAGGCGTTTCCACTGGCGCCGTAGTCACAGAAAAGTTTACGTGCATACGCAACGCCGCAAATTGCATTGAAACGCACTTCGTCATAAATAAAGGATCAGACGGCCAAGTCGGCATCACATCGAGTACGTTTGGGTATATCCTCGAGTGGCAATTCTCTTGCGCCGATCCAGAACTTAGCATTGTGCCTGTCAATAACTCCTTTTCCTCCTCAGAACCGCATCACAAAGAATCAGTCAAATCAACAGCAAGCGTCATTGCAACATTGCAACAAAGGGAACTTGCAGGTAGCATTGGCTGTCGACCAAATGCGATCGTCCGCGACCTTGGTGGAACTGTTTCGGGTTTGCTGCGCGCTGTATGTAGTGAAACCAAAGCGCACATTTCTGTCCAAACAGGTTCGAATGCTTCTCCAAAGCTTCTACCACTTCACACCAAGGGATCAATAAGGGCACAGAATAGCATACAAATGGTCGAGATCGTCGGTGGACTTGGCGCACTAGGCATGCTGATTGCATATTGGTTAATCACACAACCCGTTCTAAGTAGTTTGCGCCTTAGCAATCTCGCAGGAAGAAATAACGCGTTTGAAAATATGACGAAGCATCCTGCGATAGTATGCGCAAAAAGTTTTGATGTGTCCATGCGTGAGTGTTGGAACACGATAACCTTACACGACGCCCTATTCGGCTGCAGCGGCTTACTTCGCGACGCATCGATTCACGGACAAGCGGTGGGAACCGTTCGTTGTGTCTTTGCCTCAAAATATGTAATGTCCTATTGCATGGATGATTTGTTGCCTGTGAAGTTTAAATGTCAATATTCCTCACTTGCTTCCCTGCTTGGTTCGCCTGCACAGGCAAACTACTGCAGTGCGAATGCACGGATTGACCGTGCCGCCGCGAGAGATCGTGTATCTGGACGCCCATCATTGAGTATTCAATGGGGGCCTTGGATAGGCGTTGGAGGAATGGCACATGAAAATACTCTGCGGAAATTAGAACATAATGGAGTGCACGGAGTAACAAAATCTGAAGGCATACACATTCTCGGTATGGTGTTATCAAACTGCTCCGCCACATACACGACCATAACGGCGAACAGATTCCATTGGCCAAGGTTTTTCAGGTCGCAGGCAAATGCAGGTCCATTCGTTGCAGAATTTGGGTCGCCTTCTATCAGTACATGCAAATCAGAAGTGATCAAAGATGTTGATTTAAGCTTGACATCTTGTGCAAGAGAAAGTTTTGATCCTGTTGCGTGCGTCACTGACAAGATTTCAAGGCTAGTATCTGACATCGTCGTGAGGTCTGTTCCGTTTGAAGAACCACTTATGGATTATGGACTGGACTCGCTGGGAATTCTTGAACTTCAGAGTGCTCTGACAGTTACATTTGATCACATACAGTTTCCTTCGATTATCATATTTGATCATCCTTCTATTTCCAGCATAGCTGCTTTCATCATGAATCACAATCGGCGTACGATGGTTGATTCGAAATGCGCCGAAGTGTCACCATCAACAAAGAACTGCACTAATCGAGCAGCGGTGGTTTCAGGCGATGGTTCAAGTATGGTACTAAACCGTTTGTCAACAGCTCAAGATTGCTGTTTTAGCATTCCTTCTATTCGATGGGACTTAGATTTTGAAGCCTCAAAGCCCGCACAACAAACCCCGAATAACTTCGGCAACATCATTGATAATATCAACTGTTTTGACACCAAGGTATATGGAGTAAAATTATCAGAGGCGCGCCAAATGGATCCACAACAACGCTTGCTTTTAGATGCAACACTTGCATCCACACTGTCGAAGGATATTGTTCCAGCAACTGTAGCGGTAGTCATTGGCATCCAGCACATGGAGTATGCTCAATTATATTGCAATAGATCAACCAGCGCCGGGTTGAGCCCGTACGTTGCAACTGGATCTGCACTCAGTGTTGCCTCTGGACGCGTATCATACGTATTCAATTATGGACAACCAGCGATGAGTGTCGACACGGCTTGTTCTGCTTCATTGTTGGCAATTCATATCTGCATATATGCAAGGCTAAGCGAGGGATGCAGAGGGCTTAGTATTGCAGGAGGAGTTAATCTTACCCTCAGCGCAATAAATACCGCTACAATTAATGCAGCTGGAATGTTATCAATGGATAGTCGATGCAAAGCTTTGGATAGTTTGGCAGATGGATATGGAAGAGGAGAGGCGGCTGGGGTGTTTTTGCTTGCACACTTTCCTGTTGAGCAGAAATGGTCAGATTCTTCAAAGATGTTGTTTAATTTTGAAAGCACTGCAGCGAATCAAGATGGTCGAAGCGGTTCTCTAACTGCTCCAAATGGCATGTCGCAGCGACAAGTTATCCATACGGCGGTCTCAAGGGCAGTTAACATAGACAGTCTCATGGATTTCTCCGTCCATGGAACAGGAACTATTCTCGGTGATCCTATAGAAATAAGTGCAATTGGAGCAGTTTTGATTTCAACGCCCCCAATAAAACAACCATCAATGTCTAGATTGGTGGCATCTAAGACTGTACTTGGCCATACAGAGGCTGCAGCCGGACTAGCCGCACTGATGCAGGTATCTGAATCAGCTTGCTTTAGACTCTTAGTTCCTCTTATGCATCTTCGGAATGTAAACCCATATGTTGCTGCTGAATGTCACAACACATGTTTACCTCGAAACACAATGCACGCATCTTGTGGTGCTGTTGGGGTTAGTGCGTTTGCTTTCATGGGGTCCAATGTCCATGTTATAATTCTGTCAGAGTATCTAGGTCCAGATGTGACCAAACGATCACATATTTTACCGTGGGACAGGACCCATGCGTGGAAAGAGGAAGGACCAAATGACATTACTTGCTTTACAGCCCCTCGAGCACGTTTCAACTCATTTCGGATGTGTTTTGAGTGCAAGCTGCTCTCTAAAACTCGATTGTTGAATCAATCTCAAATCATTATATATGATGTACTTTGCGCGGCAACCAATCTCATCATATGTACAGACAAGAATAATTGTGGCAACACTTCACTTAATAATGTGATTGTAGTTACACATTTCTTAGAGGTCGATTTGACTAGCTTTGAGGTAGACACAATCAGCGGAAGTGTAATCATCGATCGATCTATCAAATGTCAGGCTCATCACTACACGAGATTCCCGTGCGCAGAACATTTTTTAAGCGCCTGTTTTATTGGCTGCACTGATATGAACATATCTGCCGCTTCAATCGTTCCCACCAAAAAGCCGACCAGTGTTGTGTGCAACAAATCGTATGCAATACAAGCACTTATGCATATAGACTCCGTAGCGTACTCAAGTCTTGTTGCTGTTGATGCATTTACTGACCGCAACATCCTTAGAAACAATAAGGAATCATATACCAGCACTGCAAGTAATGACAACAGAGTTCATCTAGAGTGCATGGGGGCAGTTGTGACGGGCGGTGTTCTTAAACATATAGCATATGTGCAAGGCTGCGATGCAGTCGGTTCTAACAGTTGTCATGATTGCTGTTCGGAGAAACCTGTCATACCGTTTACGCCATCCAGAACGTCAGCTGAAGTACTCGAGATCGTCCTGAATGCTGTTGCTGAAATTTCTGGCAAATCAATTCTTCAAGATGAATCCCTTTTTGACGCAGGCATTGATTCAATTGCCACAGTAGAGCTTGTTTTGACTTTGCAAGAAATATGTGGGATAAAAGCTCTCGACGTGGCGAATATTGCCTCTTGTCAAACTCCTATGGCTTTGTCTGAATCCCTCTGCACTGCAATTGAAAATAACAAATGCACTCACAAGTGTAAATCTGAACATGTGCAATCAGAACAAACCCCGCGTTTTACAAATCAAGAACTCACAAATCATGATGAGTTGAAAGTACTGTTCCAAAGTATGACTACACCCGAAACATTATTTTTAGGAGCACCGGCCTTCGGTGACGGACAACTAGCATATATCCGGCTTGTTTCCAGCCTACCGCTGGGTGTGCATGCCGTGCTCACACTTGAAAGAGATGCATGCGCTGAACCGTGGCCAACATTAGCAGCAGGGCATGCACAGCAAATCGCACATCACGAACTAAATGCCGTTGACGTAAATATTCCGACAGCCCTAGGCGGCCATTCCCTGGGGGGCGTGCTTGCGATGGAGACAGCATCATGGCTCGAAACAAAATTCTCGAGAAAGACATTGACGATTTTATTTGACGCACCACACCCTATGCAATTCAAACCGGACTGGAATACGAATCCGGAAGATTGTGACGCTAACACCGCCGTTCTATCTACAGGATTGACGTACATGGGGATCGCGCTGCAGAGCTTTCACTGTGACTTAGTTAAGTGTGGCTGGTTTGACTTAAGTCGACAAGAAAAATATTCTCTTTTTGAAGATGTTGTTTTCCAAGCTCTTGGTAGAGATGTATGCGCCAAGGAAATGGACGAGCAGATCAGCGCAGGACCGTTTTCGGCCCAATGGAATAGCGGGATAATTCGAGATGAAAAGAACAACGCATGCGATGTATCTGCATGGAAAGTTCTTCGAGGAACCTTTGATTCGGTAGAAAATTCAACAAAAAAATCATTTAAAAAGATTCAGGGTAAAGTGATTTGCTACAAGGCCGGCAGAGAAAGCAGTGCGTTATTTGAAACCGAACTTTTCCTTAAGGATGGCAGCAAAGTACTCGAGTCTATGACAGGGTACTCATGGGTTCTTACATGTGACCATGTTGAAATAATGCACTGCCAGGGTAGCCACATGGATTTGATTACCTCTGAAAGTGATTGTAGTGGGGACTTATCACTTACAATAACTCCACATGTCACTCAAGAGTTATCACGAGCTTGGGCTGATCTGACGCGCCCATGTGATGCAACTCCCTTGCGGAACAAACGCGCTCGCAACTCCCCTGAAGCATGGGGGGAAACAGTTTTCATAAAAGAAGCAACCCTTCCGCTCTGGCGAGCAAGATGTGTTATGTCACACAAGCTTCCCTGCAATAGGACGCCGTTTTCTGTGTGTATGGATGCGCACGAAAGATTATTTATGCTTGGCCTGAATTACTTTTTATGCCGAGGTTTGCTCGAAATTATTGGAGAGACGCAAAAGGGAACTGAGTTCACAGCAGTCGTATTCATTCAGGATTTACTTAGCAGAATGGCCGAGTGGTCACAGCCTGCATTCAGGGCGCGTCTGCCTTGCTTAGCATGTCATCAAAAAGAAATGCATAACAAAAACTCTCATTTGTGTGACGAAATACGAGCATGTGAGGTGCTAAACATGGTGCTTGATGTTGTGACCAATAAATGCAAACAGGGCTGCGAATTAACTTCGAATTTGAGAATAATATTTGTAGCGCTTCCAGAGACGACGGCGGCTAGAATTGCGTTCCACGTTGCAAACCTATGTCGATGCGCCGGGGGAAACGCGTATGCATTTGTCGCACAACATCGCCCCGGTGCTGTCCTTTCTGATGATGCACGGGACTCGATCCGCCGTCAAAAAAGTTTTGATGAAAAAATCAACTCCCTTGATCCTACTTCACTGCAACCAGCCATTCAGTGCTTAGCAACACGGTACTTAGAGGCCGAGACTAAACTATATATCCCATCCAAAGGATTTGCTAGATCCCTAAGACACCTCAGGAATACTTCAGGTGATTTCATGAAGGTATCTTTAGTGCTCCGGCCAACACTTAAAACAAGAAGTGAGTGGACAATGGCAGTATGTACGGGTATCATATCTGCAGCAGCAGCGTGGGATTCGGCGATGAAGGATTTACATTTGCCCATGGTGTCTTCACATGTTACTATGATGTTTGACATCTGAATTTCAGCAAGACAGATGCAAAAAAATCTGCCCATAGTCTACTGTAAGTAAGGCCTTGCCTAGCTAGAGGGTATTTTGAGGAAGTGTCGCATTGGCACTGGTGGCTTAGAATTATTTCCGAGCTTGATATATGATAACGTAGCCAAAATGTAATAATAATAATAATAATGTGACCGTATCGAAGTATATTTGTCACGATTTCAAGGGTTAGACTGCAACGAATGGTGAGAAGTAGTAGGAATTGAGTCATGCATGATTGTAAATCAATTGAGATGCATGTGTGTGAGTCTCATGAACATGTAGTTTCAGACAAAGGTCTTGAAAGCCCCCTCCACCACCTCAAGCTTTATCGGCGTGGTAACATCCACCTCGCCATCTATGCCGACGAGGTCCGTGCTATCTTTTGCTGCCAGCGTGGCTTTCTTCACCTTCACGTAACATACAGATCCATCCTGCACATGCCCAGCGCCGTTCTTGACAGCATCAAAAAGCCTGACTGTCTTTAGCACACCACACTTTTTCACCACGACCAGATCGAACATGCCATCATCGAGCTTAGCAAGGGGAGTGAAGGCAAAACCTCGACCACTGCAGCGCGTATTTTGAGCAAACACCATCATGTAATCTTCGGTCTCCTCTGGTGCATCATCATTTGACCCCAAGTCAACGTAGGCTGCCAATTTTGCGTAGTTGAGCTTGTTCTTGAGTATGTGATAGAACCCTGCAATATCGTAGCGGATCGCCCCGAGCCAACGCATTTTCTCTGCGGTGGCGGCTGCATCCCGGGCCATGCCCCAAGTTACACAGTTGATAGAGTAGGTGATTCCTTCAGGGTGGTGGACGCAAACAGCGTCCACGGCATGCACACACCCTCGAGCAATCGCGGCAAACACATCAGCCACCGTTTGCTGACCTAAATCTCTCGCGAAATTATTCCCGGTACCACAAGGAAACGCGAATAACGGCACCTGGCCGGCTCGCATGTCCCTTGCAATCATGCCGCAGACGCCTTCGCGAAGTGTTCCGTCGCCACCCATGATTCCAACTGCGTCGATGCCGTGAAAATTTGCATCGCGTACAAGCTCCTCACAATGGCCTTCCCTCTCAGTACTCACCTCGAGCAGCTCGACCCCCCGGGCCTTCGCCATATCGCGGATTTCGGAGAGTTCGCGCTTTCCTTTGCCCTCGTTGCATTTTTTGCCGTGGATTACTAAAATGATTGTCTTTGGGAATGGAGCGTAAATTAGATGCGTGTGAAGAGGTGCGTGTGAAAAGCGTTAGACTCCTGCGAACTGGTTTAGCAAGGGTGACTTGTCCTAGCTAGAGCACACAAAGTATAGATTACCTTTATCGACAATTTCTCAGTACTTGCAGGCTTGCTCAAACACCTCGTTCTGGCCTTCTTGCGTTCGTCTTCACAGGGCCTCAAGGCCGGGACACCAGTGAGCGTGTCGAAGCTTCCTGAATACATCTTTTCCTTGCCTTTATGCTTCCTTAGCGACAAGCCGTAAACAGCAAGGTGACAACAAAGTTGGCAAGGAAGCGTCGTGCGCACGCGAAAACCTGTTTCCCTTCTTTTCTCATTAATCAGGCCAATCGAATCGACAAGCAAAGGGTTCCCTCGCTCGAAAAGCTCGGAAAGTTGTCATAATTCATAATACCTTCGTATCATGTTATTCGGCATAGCCGATCCGGTCCGACCGGATCTACATTCTCTGAACGGGAAAACCAGAGTTTTATTTTGAGCAGAGCAAACACCTCGGCTCTATTTCATCGCGAGTGTGCAAGAGTACTCCTATGAGCAAACAGCGAGAATTTATATGCTGACACGCGCCGGGCGCTGGTCAGATAATTACGTCACTCTCCTTAAATATATAATAATACCTTCGTGATAGACCTCGCTCTCTTTCTATCCTATCGTTAGTTGACTTTCGGTCGTATTTAATATTATAGACTAATTATAAGAGTCTTATCATATGATGACTCCATCGAACCACCCAACGAGCTCCGGAACCACGTCCACCTGCGCAACCTCGCCCTCATACACGTCGCCCTCATTACATCGCTCATGCAAAGGATCGCCGGATCTGTCGTCACCAACGACCGACACCATGGGGCCCGACGCGGAATATACGGCGCACACGAATTTTACACCCAGCCGAACCCTGTTGCAAACCCCAATTAAACTAACCCTCGACCACGGGGGCAATAGTTAGGCATTACAACCCCATGTTTAATATAACGATATTCTGGATTTCAATCAAGGTGGACTTTAAATTTTACCTCTTCGATAGGTCCCAAGAAATCTCCGTTTTTATCTCCGAAAGTCGGCACCGTGTTCTCGCCAAGATGGCCCGAGATTGGTGGTGGCCGCGCGGTCGATACAGAACGGTAGTCGCCCGATGGTAATGATATGCCGTGAGCGTTATTATCTTATTCAGAGACGGCTGCAGAGCCGCGTAAGGCGCTCTGGGAAGGCGTGGAAACGGCCGTGCTCGAAAACACGAAGTTCAAGAAAGACGCGTTTAATACATTTATGAATGCGACTGTATGGCGCGTAGTCATGGAGATGAGCTAAATCATCCATCGTATGGTACATGACGATTTCGTACGCAGGAATAAAAAGCAGCTAATAAAAAGCTACGAAACTCGGAAAAGGTTTCGAAACCTTACCTTCGAGGTACCCGTCAAACGGATATGGAGCAAATAAATAAATAAACCTTGCTCTTATTTGTTTTTCGTTCGATGATTGAACGAATTCAGAATATAAAAATGGGGGTGGTCATAAGATAAGAGTATAAGGGGTGGACGTCCGGTGCGTTGTGCTCTGCCACGGCCATCCTCGGTTCCACTGTGCAAGCACAGATAACTGGAATCGCCCCTGAAAAATTCATTTAATATCGAATACTGGACATTGCCAGTGTACCAGATATTAAACTGATAAGAACAGATACTACACTTGATCTTAGCCAAAAGGCCGAGAAAGGTATGCCTCCCTTGTACGAACGTGGAAGAATATATAACATGGACTTCATTATTAGTGCTATTCCTGTTTATGGGTTGAACGTGTTCGAGCTCAGGCTTCTCCTGCTCCGGAGTTTGTATGTGTTTAGGATAGATTGCGGAGGCCCGTAAAAGGGCAAAAAAATTGTGAACGCGCAAGATGAAGTCAAATCTCAGATTTCTTTAGTAAAAGGCGAAAGAAATATATGCAAGATAGGATTTCTGCGCTTGACGGATTGCCGGTTCCCGGCAGAATATATAGTAAGATGATGTCTGACTCGAAAGACTCAAATTATGGGTCAGTTCTTCTATGGGTCAGTCCTTGGGGTTGGTGGCCGCCTCCTCAAGTCCTTTAGCAAACAAGTGGCCCGGACCGGAGCAGAGAGACACAACTCGTACGTTCCAAGGGCCGTCCTTCCGTGGTTATATCCGGCGCGCATATTGTGTTTGGGTGCTAGATCGAGCTACCATGGCGGCCGATATAGGTCAGGAGTTAAGGAAGATGGTAACTCACCTCCGAGTCCCGGAACTCAGGGAAGTGCTAACTAAGCTGAGACTAGCGAAAAGCGGGAAACGGGAAGATCTTCTGCGTCGGTTTGAGCGAGTGTTCTCGAATCCCGCCTTAATACAGCAATGCGGAGGCAAACATTCTGTCGAGGATGCCATACATTCCGCCTACAGCTGCCTATCTGGCTCGTCTGACACCCGCGTTTCTACTCTGAAAAGAAAAATGGATGAACGCGTCTCGTTGCGTGGTAGCAGCAGCAAGACCGAGGCATGTGACGATGGTACCGAACGCATGTCCCGAGCGTGCGACAATTCACATAGCAACGGGTCATTCGACAGACCTATATGGGCTCGTTTTCTAGCTGCAGATCCATTTTGGGCACCAGCAGGAGACAATACGCTGCCGGGAGCACTTGGCATGATTGTGCCACCGACGCGGCTAAGACTGAATGCAGGGACAAACCAGCAATCGTTGCGACGACTCTTTTACTTGAGTGATGCGCATATTGATTTGATTCGCGCTCACCCGGAGCAATACCAGCTGCAGCTAGCTTGTATATTGATTGATGACCCTGTGCCAGCTCGACTGCACTGGCCGTTTCTGGCGAGTGTGAACATCAACGGTCAGCCCCTTCCAGTTATGGTAAAGAATCTCTACATGCTCAAATAATACTGCTATTTTGTTGACATTCCCATTTCGTACATTCATCGTTTCCTGTCATGGTTTACATTTTATTTCGATATGATCCCTACCATCTGTACCGACAACCAGGGTCTGCCATGGGAGAAGCTGGGCGCGACCCGCCAGTGAGTGTGCATCTAGGTACCATAACTGAAGGGAGCAATGAGGTGTATATGCACTGTCATGATGAAAGAGCTTTCTCTATGGTGATGCGTTTAGTTGTGCGAAGATCTCTGAATGAGGTCAAAAGTATGATTCCTGCACCTGCGTCCTTTCCTTTAGCGAAGGCCATGCTAGAGCTCAAGATGCGTGGGCGGAATAAAGAGGAAACAGATACGGACATCATCATTAAGGACAGCTTGATCTTGTCGCTACGGTGCCCTATTTCTGGTATGATCTGTAAAACCCCGGCAAGGACACGACAGTGCCTGAGCTTAGCAGTATTTGACCTTGATACTTTCATAGAGCTCAATGCAAAAGTTCGCAAATGGACATGCCCACACTGTGGTGTGACCGGGCGGCCACACGATATCATTATAGATGGTTATCTCGCACGCGTACTTGGTGTATTGCGTGCCCGAGAAAGACAGACCCGTGAAAATGCCACAGAGCGAATAGAGATAGAATCCAGTGGGCGTTGGCGGCCGGTGATGACGAATCCGCTGGAGGGCAAAACTGATGCACGATGGATCTGTGCGGAGACCATGCTTGGCGTGGTACTTGGAACCGGAGGATCAGTGCTTCATGTTCCTCAAGAGCTAGTAGAAACAGATGACAGTGTTCGCATTGCAGGCAATTGTATGGGCGGCAAACTTACGGATAAACTTGAAGGTCATGGAGAGGCTGTAGGAGATGACAAAGGGCGAGATGGTGCAATTTGTCAGGTTCGTGTGCAGCGCGAACTCAGCAAAGACGTACTATCGCCTAGTTCTCCCGAGGTCATTGTCATATCGGAAAGCGACGACGACGACGCCCAAAAAGGCACGGTATCTTACGATCAGCCCTTTACAGCAACCTTCCTGCCTCTCGGAATTATCGACAAAGAAAAGATATCTCCGTGAAGTGTACGTCATCATCATTGCCTTTGTAATATTAACCTTAGAAGGATTATTTGTTCCGAACATACGTACATCGTGTGTAAGTATGGGCGTTCCACCTTTTCAAGGACACAGAGCAAACGAAAATGCAAAGAATAAGAATTGCATCCCCGATGCACTGTCCAATAGCTTCAAAGACAAACTTTGGTGTGAAGACTGCGAAAGCCATTAAATGGTTGCGCTGAAAAGCAACAAATGTTACGGTGAGAATCAGGACAGCCAGGCGAAAGGTGGTGTAAAAAATCGAGGCGTGAGCGAGCGCGAGGTCAAATCTAAACACGGATTCTTCGCCGCCATTTCCTTCATCGGACCAATACATTACGACAACTCCAGGTAGCGTTATAGATGCCAAGATATCTCCAGCCCAAGTATTGCAAGCAAGTAAAACTCCCATCAAGTAAAAGTGGAAAAATTTGAATCCGATGAATGCACTCGAAAATTGCAAACAATCAAAAGTGCAACAGTGCCCACTCGCAAAAAATAGCTGAGAAGTAGACACCTGCCATGCGAAAAGCAGGGACGACTCTGTCCGCGCATCGGCCGATATAGAGGAGTGAGAACTATCGAGGCTGGCGTATACCAATGACGCATATTGGATGAACACGAGCGAGTCCCATAGTGCGCCTCGCTCCCCTAAAGATAGTGTATATATATTGATGAGTGCCCATGCGAGGTAATGGGTAGCTCCTTGCACTGTGTAACGTAAATGATGAAATGCGGGAGCGACCGGTGCAGGAATACTCAATGCAATGAACGATGCACAATATGTAATCCAGGGTAGAAAACAGTCCAAGGCATACAAGAATATACCCGAAAGTTCTGAGCCTATAAAACGCCAAATTGCACGAGACCCGGGTCCAGCAAGCATGAAAATACGGAGACCCACGGAAACAGAAATAATAGTAACACATGCTCTCATGCTGTTCATATTGGTCTGCGTTAAAGTCCGATGACAGATCCATGGGAGTAAAACGAATGCAGAGAGCAGCGCGTTTCTCAAATCTGAAGCAGATCGCGTAACATGCAGGTCATACCATGCCCTATCCACAGTATTTCGCTTAACCCAGCTATCTCCAAGCATTTGAAGTCCTATGATGCTGGTAAAGAAAGCTGCTGTGAGTACAAACCTAAGCATCTTCCACACGTGCTTAATGCGATTTCGTCTATAAGGAGAAGAAAATCCTTTAAGCACATAGAAACAGTATACAGAAGCAATTATGAAGTGTGCAACATCTCCTTCTGCTAAAATAAAACTGTTTGAGAGTCGTTGCCCCGAAACAAGGGCAGTTAACAGGCACATAGTCACAGTTTCGAGCAGTTGCGCCCGCCAAAACAGTTTGAAGAGGATGACACGACATCGGCGCGTGTCTAGGTACTTTAGCCACTGCATCACGCAAAAGAACAAACTGCGCCTGGAGTGTGCGTAGACTGTAATTGACATCACAAAAGGGCAGAAAAGGAGAAGAATACCAACTGCCATCTTCCACAAGCAAAATTGTACCCACTTTTCTCTCGTTATAGCTGCTGCGGTGTGGAGAAAATGCTTTATGTTTTCTATGTCATCCCTTTGCACTCCGCTTTCGCTCGATGCCAAACTGCGAAGTTGCAACAGGGAGGCCCATTCGTTGGAGGCAAACGGGTTTCCAGCTTTGGCCGTGTACTCGTCAATATAACGCCACACTTGTGTTGCTGTACCCCTGAGAGAAATAAGGTACTGTTCGTCCATGTCAGAGGCGCAAAACTCTGTGTCACAATATCTTGAATGATTCCAATTTTCCTTCCGCGGGCTGGCTATTTCATAAATTCTTTGTTGCACTGTACCGAGGTTGCTGAACGGGATCGGCAAGTCAAGGATAGCAGAGATGGTAGGTGCAAAGTCGATTTGAGCCACGGACAAAAAATCCGATGACTGATGAAATCTCGAACTCGTATTGCGCAATGTTTGTGACTGATTCAACTTGGCTGCGCGTGGGCGGTGAACAAAAATAAATGTATCAGTTTCATCTTGAGTACTTCCTCCATGGTCTCCATCGGTGGTCATGCCATGATCACCCATAACAATAAACAGCGTGCGATCGAAAGCTTCGTCTGCCGCGATCATGGAAGCTGCAGCTTTTATATCTGCATTGGTTTCCTCAAGTTTGCGCGCCATGGCTGGGCTGTCAACACCGTAGGTATGTCCCGCGTGGTCGACCCCGAGAAAGTGACAAATAAGAATATCCCACTCACCTGGCTCGTCAAGAGCGGACATCAGGTGTTTTCTAACGTTATTATCAACAGTGTCGAGATCATTGACGTTGTAAGATGGATGCGGATCCATCCCTGCGGCAAAATGTGCTGGATGAAATAAATCTACCCACGTATCGTCTCCAGAAAATGAAACTCGGCGACCAGCGGCCGCGGCTTGGGCTATGATGTTATCCTCTACTAGTTTCACCGCGCCAAAACTTTTACTAATATCAAAAAATGTTGGCAAACCTCCTGTTAGGATGCCCTTCAGCCTCTGTTGCGTCGTAGTTGGGGAGTCCGCGACGAACCGAAATAGTTCGGCTATCTCGCAGTCGTCTCCCAATATCTCATTGATTGCCTGCAGTGGAGGTCTATCTGACAAAAACGCATTCTTTTCGCCGTGAGGAAAAGCAGTCGCGAAATCGAAACGTGCCCCATCTACCACAAACAGGACCAATTTGTCCACACCTGGCTCCAACCAGCAACCTGTTTGCGAGTCCGCAGACACAAAAGGTATCCTGAGGCGATTTGGGTCGGCGCCAAAGAAATCTTCGCAAATACTCGTCTCCAATAGCTGGGTTCGCGTGAGAAAGAACCCAAAAGAAAAAACAACCAGTGCCAGCACCTTTGCCACAGCCAAAACATAGAGTAGCCAACGTTGAGAAGGCAGCTTTTGTTTTATCATTGGACACCAAGTTCCGGTGCAGGTTCGACTGATTTACGAGCTGCCCAAGTTGTAAGCGACCAAAAGGCGCGTCAGCATCGTTGAAATCACCGCTTTCACGGCACTATGCACGTTTTGAGCGCTCTGCGCATAGGGAGCAACAAGACAAGCAAGGCACCACTTCGTTCACATACGCAATTTAACGACAAGATCTTATTGCATACTGATGATATCCTTGCTTGTACTTGTATTACTGATCCTTGCTTATTACTTTGTAAAATAAAGTTATTATCGATCTATACCCGCCGTATTATTATATATACATTATTATTATATATTATATATTATAATCTTAAGATCTTATTAATAATAAGATATTATCTTCGTTCGTATTAATAATTTATTATACGTATATTAAGTTTCGTTCGTTCGTATTTATTTATTAACACATATTAATATATTATCATACGAATAAGTTACGTGAAAAGTGTCACACCCTGATGAAATTCAGAATACTTTCGTATTTTTTAAACATATTATATTTTTATATATTCTAACCTAGCTATAATATGATATATATCATAATAATCTATCATATATTCTTAGCTTTATTTAAAATGATGTAAAACTCTGTCTTATAAATTTCGATGCAAATATGCAAATATTTAACTATATAATGATCTTTTTCCCTCGTATAGTTTGTTATTATTTTATTGATTGCAATAATTTTATTTTCGTCATTATTATTGCAGTATATATATACGATTATATACGTACATTATTATTATATTTAATTTTTACGTTTTTTTTTAAATGATGTCATGCATTGCAAGATCGAAGATGATCTATCATTTCGGGATGTTATTTGTTTTGAAGTTTGGCGCGTAGCGCATGTCAGTATTTGCAACCGACCGGCGTTCATGGTAAAGAACATACAGAAGATCTACCGGCAGTGGCAGTTTCTGAAAATATACAAGTTAGTGCACGTGTCTCGAAGACTCTCACGTGGTAAAATCTCCGTGGTAGAATTGGTACCTCGTAACATTCTCCGTGATGGGTAACATTTAATATAGCGGTAATGGTATATTAGTTTTGTCATCGCTTGCGGTCTTACACGTGAAGCCATCAGCAAAGTGACTAATATATATACTACGTACATACATACGTACAATCATCAAATAAATATTACCTAAAGGTAACGTTTCTAGCGTGGAAACAACATGTAACCGATGACTGGAATTTGCCGCTGTAAGTTCTGGCGAAGTATGCGGGGAAGTGACAGCATTTATGAAGGGGCGGAAGTCAACTGTGGAATACCCGAACTCGGCCTTCCTTTGTGCACGCGTTTGGATATTGCACCTACGGTGCACAGGGCAATGGCGCATTCGCAGCCGCTTTGGCAAAGGCATCTGCCATTGCAGCAGCTGCGACTGCCTGTGTTTGAGCAGAATCATCTCGAGCAACCCGCACTGTTTTAGAAAGTCTGCACACAAAAAGGTTGGGGTCATGCGATGTCGTATCTGTCGGTCTGTCTGAGTCCAGCGCCAAAGGGGCTGACCCAGCTGCAGACGCACGCGGAGCAAATGTGCTTCTCGTCTTCAGAAGTTCGGTTGCCGGCAAAATGATTGCTGCCGCTGTTTCTGTCCCAGCAACATGGCCTTTCTTCAGGCAGTGTGCAAGACCTTTCTTTCGGCGAATGCATAGAGCACACCGCTCTGGAATCTCAACGCCGGCTGTCGCAAGTGCAGTCCCAACTGATTCAGAGACGACGAACTTTCCGTTTCCACCGCGACGAGCCGCTGTTCTTGGCACGAATTCTGTCTTCGCATCCACTCCCCTTACAGTCTCGTTCCTTACATCTGCGTCAATTCCTGCCAGACCAGTACTGTGACCGCGGGAAACGCAGTAAGCGATACTCTTGTGAGAACGCGAACATGACTCGCATCGTTGCACATTAGAGAGAGCATCATGTTGGATCTCGATTGCCTTGCGCTTTGCGTTCAGCGTGCTCTCACGAGCCTCTTTCTTGCCCCTGAACCTACGCTTTAGAAGATCAGCGGCTATAAAGTTCTGCTTACAATCCTTGATGGAGGAAATATGTCTGGTAGGACGTGGACTCGTCTCTGGGTCAATCACTTGTACGGACTCGTTCCAAAGCCGTATGCCAGCAAAGTATTCTCCACTGTCAAGCTCAACATCGTGGGAATAAAAATCAACATAAAACACACAAACTCTTCCACTGCAGAATTGGTTATTATTGCCAATCATGATTTTGATCCGTTGCCCAACAGCACCCTCCCTTCGAAGAGCAAGCAACGCCCCCGCGTGCCCCGTGCGGGCGACGCGCACAGCAGAAACCTGAGGACACTTGAGATGACGGAGCAATGCCCGATTAGAAGGTGCATCGGTCCGTCTGTCTAGGATTTGCACACGAGATTGACAGGTTTGGCACACGCCGCAAGGTTCAGGCTCAGCAGCAGATGCTAACGAGCCAGTATATCCAGTTGGACCAAAGTTGTTGACACCGAAAATCCCAGAGCGCTCTCTATACGAAATCGCCCTCGTTTTTAGAAGCTGCGAAGGAGGCATGGGCATTGGCCTTGGGTACCATGTAGCCTTTAGTGTGCCGCTTGATTGACATCCAGACTTCTTGATCCCTTGATATGGGATGGCGTGGTGTTTAGCCGCCGCAGTGATGGTTGATGCCGAAACTTCGGCAAGGTCATGCTGCACACTTCGTCCTTGTTGCAGCCCATCTTGGAATTTCAACTTTTGCCACGTGCGGCTCCAAATCCTTGCTTCTTGACAGGCTCGCTGAAAACTGGCGGTGTGCCTCTTCACATTTTGAGCCATGCGATCCTCAAAGTTTTGATCCCTGAATGTGAACAGGCTAGAAGCGGGCAACCACTGGTATGTGCGGTCCCCAAAGAAAACCACTAGTTGGTGAGAGTCCGCGGTGGCTCCTTTAACCTTGATTTTGAGAGCCGTATCAGGAATTATATTTTTATTTTTCTCGCGGTGTAGGGAGATACCAGGCCAAAGCACCTGCTCCACACCCTTTCCCAGTCTCCATGGCGCCCACACTGGTCTTCCTGACATCAAAGGGTCGTCAATATTATTCTCGTCTTCATCCCCCGAGAGCAATAACTCACGACTCTCTCTTTGAACTGGTTCATCCTGCTCCTGCACCTCTGTAATGTTTCTTTTGCTCTCAAGGAAACCCATGTTGTGCATGATATCATCGACGGAACCTGAGCCAGAGGCGCCATGATTTGACCCGCCGTCTTCGTTTCTGCTTGTTAATTGCCGGGCTATGAGTTTATGACCGCTTTGAGTAACAAGAGAGGGCTCTGCCGATGCAAGATCTGCGAGGTCCTCCAAGCGAATCAAGTCATCACAATGTGGCTTATCCTCGGTGTGATTGGTAATGTCCTGCGTAGCCGTTTCGCCATCTGGATCAAGGGCCTGCATAACAAAATAAGGTATGTCGGCGTTTGCGATCTGTAGAGCTGTGATGTACGATGTAGTCACATGGACTGATGGGATGGCACCCTCTTGATGCAGAAAATCTCCGAGGGGGACAAATGGAAGACGCAACGGCATATCAGACCAGTCACGGAGGGCATGTCGACCTTTCCAATCCGTTCGATCATTCTGCTGCTGAGAGTGACTACCATGTGGATGCATATTCCAAGCTGCCTCGGGCCATGCTCTTCCTTCAGGATCATCCAAACCGCCTGGGATTTCTTTGCAAAAAGGAGTACCTAACTGCTGACATTGAAACTTCAAAGCGTATGGATTGATTAACCGTTGTCCTATCCATCGCGCATGAGGGACTGCGCTAGCCGATGCAACAAGTAGAATTCGAACGATGAAAGCTGCTTCGCTGGCTGTGAGTATCATGTCATCGTTGTCACTTTCGTTGCCAGAATATTCGGTCTCAGATGTGATTTTCCGGGGGGAAGCAATCGGGTCAACTGATGTGTCCTTGGCTGATCTCGACGGGGGTTCAATACCGCCGCAGATGTCGCCGTGTGTACCCAAAGCGCCAGCACACGCCTCAATTTTGGCTGGCGCGCGATAGTGCTGCTCTTCTGGTTCGATGGAGTGTAAATTTTTTTCAAGGTTCCTGCCAGACTTGCCAACATTTTCTACATTGACACGTTGATTGGAAGAGAATATGGCGGATGGTCTTGAATTCAATCCAACACGCCCTTTGTCAACCTCATCCTTGCTTCTATTGTCACGAGGTAAACTTTCATCGCCCGAAACTTGATGCGTCTTTTTGCAAGGTTCTTCACTGACCAAACTCTCTGATGCGTTCAACTGCGTGCAAGGTTCTGTCCAGCCTTGAGGAAAACCAAACAACCGTTCAGCGTCGCATACTGAGAGCATTGCGGCTTTTGTAACATGCTCTCGTACGATGCATATGCGCCGGATGTTTCGAGAAGTGATCGTGTCAATCTCGTGAAGCACAGGTGGTCTACGTTTCTGCAAAAAATCTACACAAGCTGCGACTTGTGTCGGCTCCGAGCACTGTGGATTCGTGCTGAAACATGTGTAGCATTCGCGTGATCCAGACTTTTTACATAATCCGTCGCACCGATTATGATGAGAAAGGATCACATCGCGTGGATCACCATGAAGGCTTGCAACAATAAAGACACGCCGACGATGATGTGGCACCCCGAAGCCTGCGCAGTGGGGAAAGTCGAGATTTCTTGTAAGCTTGATGTTGTGATATGGAGAACCACCTCGTAAGAATCACAACGGCTTCGATGAAAATAAAACAGTATTCAAGGCATGGAAAATTGGATGAATTTGAAGTGAGTAGAACTTTCCATGAGTGCCTCCTCAAGGTAGTTACTCACCTCGAAGATCAATGACACGATAAGCCCATCTATAGCCGAGAAGCTCGAGTTTCTTCACCAGATTTACGACAGGCGGCGGTCGCGCCGTGGCAAGGGGCAATCCACGTGCATGCAAACACTTTTACAACTAGTTTGCCATTTTTAAAATGATTAAGGTACAGGAAAATCTTGTTGAAGCCAAGGAAAAAACAGGGGAAAAGAATGTAAGATCATTTCCCTGCCTGGAGTTGAGGCAGTTACCCATCTGAGAAGTGTTGTTGGAAATTCTAAGAGAACCCAGGGAACAGGACGGACGGCAAGGAGACGGAAGATATGTGAATGTCCCTTTGCAGCAGCTGCGCGGGAAGCTGGGAGCCAAGGATGTTCACTGGCAACTTGATCATTCAACGCATTGTCATTCTGCTCTGGCCAATGCAGGGATGATGCGAGAATGTCGGTTTCGGCCGGGAGCTCCTTCAGATCACTAACTTCTCGGGTCAAGTGTGCCTTCGGAAATCGTTTTTGCAGCACAGCAGCGCAACGGTCATCTCTCTCGACCTGAAGAATCACCTCATGCCCTGCCTGAACAAGGCTGGGGGACAGGTTACATGTGCAAGCATCAATGTCGGTTAGAGATCATGATTAAATGCATTGCGAGTCGAGCTTTGACTGGGGAGCGAACCCAGGTCCGGTTACGATGGGCGAAGTTTGTTGCGGAAGTCTGAGGCGAAAACTCACCCAAGATCGAGCCCTCCTATGCCTGTGAATAGTGTCGCGATCTTCATATCCCACGCGATGGAATATATATAAATATATCGCTTTGCACCGTGCACACGGCCCTCGCCTGGGGGCGCAGGTGTTACGGTCAGCAGATCGTTTAGTGAATGTCCCACCGGGACGTCGACAGTGGTGAAGTGGTTTCTGTTTGTCGACAAATATTCGTGAACTTTTTACATTTATTACGGCGAGTTAATTAATTTTATTATTATTATTAGCACTCTCATCTACATACATAATGGATTTCAATCAAGCGTGCAGATTTTATTTTTAATATCTTGATAGATTATTTATTACGTACGTGGACGTAAGCGGAATCTTTAACTTGTTAAACTGTTTGCCCACTGGAGTGATTGTGTATCGTAATGATAGGTATTTAATTTCTTATTATACTGTAAGACTCTTAGAGAATTAAGATCTTTTTCGGAGCCAACCCCCCCTTCGCGCCTTTGGCGACCACGTGGTGCTCCGACGCGGAGACCTACACCCGATCTGAGCCGCGAGTCCCGTGCATGACATCGTATGTAAGCACTAACATGCGCGAAGCGCGCGGCTCGATGCGCGTGAGATCGTGCCCCGACCGCATAATAAGCTCGACGACCTATTCCTTACAGGGCAGCGCTGGGAGTGCACATACATTAAGCAATCAACTGTAATAATTTAATCTTCCAGTGGCGAACGCGTTAGGGAATGACTGATTCGGTGGGTTCGCTCCATGTGGGTCGGCATAGCCTCCGAGGAGGTGGTTAATTACCTTCGAAGGTACGAAGGTATTCTGAATTTCATAAGGGTGAGACATTTTTTACGTAACTTAACTTGATAACAGTTAAGGATAAGTCGCTTACGTGAACATAAGCGGAATCTTTATACTGTTTGCCCACTGGAGTGATTGTGTGGATGTTTACGTTCTTTTATAAAATCGTTCTGCATTAAAAAATGTCTCACCCTTATTATGAAATTCAGAATACCTTCGTACCTTCGAAGGTACGAACGAAACCTTATTACGAATTAAATTAATTACAATATCGTGACGTTTGGATAACGATACCAGGTGAGGAACCCTCGGATCGGCTGTCATGCATGTATGAAGCGCTGAACAAAGATTTTCGAATTTAAAAAAAATTGTCGACAATGTATGAAACGAATAGACCGTGATGTTTGGTTCACGATACCAGGTGAGTGCGACATTTTTTTATTACATTCCAAAAATTTCAGAGTCGTGTAGAAGCGGGTTCTGCGGGTTCACGACTTGTTCTATGCCGAAT
>Ga0209425_10002203_pt1 | contig 21961 bp, 14 predicted proteins | sample COG_05_FD_184749 | JGI IMG/M metagenome (GOLD analysis project Ga0209425, IMG submission 184749) | Pelagic Microbial community sample from North Sea - COGITO 998_met_05 (SPAdes) (version 2) | ecosystem: Environmental > Aquatic > Marine > Neritic zone/Coastal water | place: Helgoland, sampling...
AGTTGCAGGTTGATGTGTCAAGCCAGACACCAGCCTGTCTTGCCAGACCGCCTCGCTACCGATGACCAAACTTAATAATTTGGCCCGCCGGTAATAAAAGTGACAGTCAAATTCCCAGGTGAAACCCATCCCACCATGGGTTTGTATGTTCTCTTCTGCCGCAAAGGCCGCCGCCTGAATACCCGCCACCCGCGCGGTCGCGGCAGCCAAGGGGAGGTCAGCACTGTTCTCGGCAAGTGCCCACACACCATAGTAGGCGTTGCTCCGCGCTAGCGTATTTTTGACGTACATGGCCGCCAATTTGTGCTTAATGGCCTGATACGAACCAATCGCCCTACCAAAGGCAAATCGCTGTAAGGCATAGTCCCGCGCTTGTATTAGCGCTGATTCGGCGATACCCAATTGCTCCCATGCAAACATCACTGCGGCGCCATCGATCAGACGTTCCCAAGCACATTGCTCAATCGTGCTGTGACCGAGCACCTCTGCCTGCGCATGATCGAACGTCAGCGTACTGTGGCCTCGACTGGCATCGAGCGTCATGACGCTTTGCTGCTGCACGCCTGCTTGATCCATTGGCACAAGGCAGGCCTCCAAACCCGCCTCTGAATGCGCCAGTACAACGACGACGTCGGCCACGCCAGCATCGGGCACCGGGGATTTAACCCCGCTAATGCTGTCGCCCAAACGGCGCGTTGCGAGCTGTTCTAGTGTCAAGGCGCCCGGTCGCTCCCACATCGCAACCGTACCGACACACTCACCGCTCGCCAGCTTCGGTAGCCATTCCGCTTTCTGGCCTTCAGACCCAAACGCCACAATCGCCTCGCTAGCGAGATAAACAGAGCTGCTAAAAGGAAGCGGCGCAACTGAACGGCCCATTTCCTCAGCAAGAATCGCCAGTTCGTAATGACTGAGTCCTAACCCGCCATAGGCCTCAGGAATCACCGTGGCAGTCCAACCCATCTCCGCCACACGCTGCCATAGCCCGCGGTCCCACTCGTTATCACTGTCTAAAACTGCTCTGACAGTATCGGTAGGACAGAACTCCGCGAGAAAGGCTCGCGCTTGATCGCGCAGCAGGTGCTGCTCTTCTGAGAACTCGAAATTCATTGCGCCGGTGCCTGAAGAAATAATGGCTTTAGGGTAGCAGAACTCTTGCCGATCACTTAGCCAGCTGACAAGGGGTCGGTTTCAAGCCAGCCGGACTGCTTTAGCCAGATCACACCGCGAGCAGCAGCTGTGGTGCCTGGTCGCGCAACCGTTGATAACGGATGGGTGGCTGGAACCCCAGCTCGGCTCGCACAGCACTCAGTGGCTGCGGTAGTTTCTCTTCCCAATCAATTGCCGGCATCCACTGCGCCTGGCGCGCTATCGCTGCACCCTCGCGAATCAATGTTCTGATATCAAACTGCGGGACTTGGCGCAGATACTGTAGGGTCGCGATCCACACGATAAAGCGGATGCCCCGGTTTGGATTTTGGGTCGTCATGAAAGATAACAGGCTCACCTCACCCACCGGATCTCTGCCGTAGCCGGTCATCACGTGCTGCAAATCATGGATATCGCGCAGCCGATCAGCCAGCCAAATCTCGTCGTCGGAAAGTCCAAGAAAAGCCTCGGAACGAGAGACCGCGTCGCTGGATGAAATCAGTCCATCAGCCGATAAATTTTCGCCGTGCACGAAATCATAATAGGTTCTGCCTAGACTGCCCGCAGGCAGGCTCAATAACCATGCACGATCATTCAGCTTGGTGACAATGTCGGGTTTTTTTTGCAACAACTTGCGACCGCCTTCACTCGTGCGCAGGCGCTGGGTTGCCTGACTCAGGCTATCGCCCTTCAGCGCTTCGATAATGTTAAACACCTGCGTCGTGTCATCAGGGTCTGCCAATAATCTGCGCATGGCACGCCAGGCGACAATGGGTTTCACTCGGCGGCGCATCAAGGCTGTTGTCCACTTTGTCATCACCACTCCCTGTGGTTGTCTGTCGCAATAATGGCCGTCCATCGGGATAGACGGTGACTCGCCAGCAAAACTAGGCGCGGCGAGCGCCCAACCGACGCAAGACAAGCGTTACCGGCCCCCACCGATATCCCGCTGAGGGCTTTGCAGGGCAGTCACCGGTAGTCGTCATCATGAATTAACCGAGATGCCCAAGCAATCCAGTTCGTCGATCATTCACATGAACAATGTCGCGACCCAGCAAGGCCAATTGGCCTTTTTTCTCGTACTACAACCATCTTGGTGACAGCGCGGCGGCCGTAGTTTTTGCGCTTTTTACGTTTGGTGCTGCCAGCGGCCACGGTGTAGAGTCTAAGCCATATAGGGCCCTTGAGGGCACAAAGGCAGGTACCCAGTGGCGATTGTAAAGCTATTGCAGAATATTGCTGATTCTGAAGACGGTCCACAGATCTGTGCGCTGTTCGACTTTGATGGCACCATTATTTCCGGCTATTCGGCCAGCGCCTTTCTCAAGGACCAGATAGTACGAGGAGAACTCTCTCCCGCAGACTTAGCGCAGTTGACCCAAGCAGCGACGCGCTTTGGTCTGGGGTCACTGGGTTTTTCCGCCTTCATGGCGGTTCATGCTCAATATCTAGCGGGTCGACCTGAGGCGGACTACATTGCCAACAGCGAGCGCCTATTTCGCAGGGCCATTGCGCGATTAATCTATCCCGAAGCGCGCCAACTGATTGAAGCGCATCGCGCTAAAGGCCACAGTATCGCTATTGTCAGTTCTGCGACGCCCTACCAGGTCCGCCCCGCCGCCAAAGACCTAGGCATAGACGATGTTTACACCTCAGACCTTGAAGTCATCGATGGTCAGTTCACTGGCCGGGTGCTCCAACCGACCTGCTTTGGCGATGGCAAGGTGCTGGCCGCCGAGACATTTACCGAAGCCAAAAAGAGCACGTTAACCGACTGTTTTTTTTACAGCGACAGTACCGATGACATCGAACTACTGGAGGCAGTCGGACACCCTGTCGTGCTCAACGGAAGTCGTCAGCTCCGCCTCATTGCGAGAGAGCAGGGCTGGGCATCGGCTCATTTCACCAGCCGAGGCAACGCCTCGGGCAGCCAAGTTCTGCGCTCACTCGCCGCGACGGGCTCATTAGTGGGGAGTTTTTTACTGGGACTCCCGCTTTACGCGCTGAGCGGTTCCCGCCGGGACTCGATCAATTTTTCCATCTCGCTGTTCGCCGAGACAGCCAGCGCTTTGATTGGCTTGGATCTCGATGTTCGCGGACGAGAGCACCTATGGAATCATCGGCCCGCTATTTTCATGTTCAACCACCAAAGCAATGCCGATATGTTGATCATGGCGAGCTTAGTCCGCCGGGATATTGTGGGCGTCGGTAAACGGGAGCTGAAAAACATGCCCTTTATTGGTCCACTTATGGGCGCCGCGGGTGTGGTTTTTATTGACCGCAGTGACCGAACCGCCGCCATTGAGACCATGAAACCATTAGTCCACGCCTTGAAGGAAGAGCGAAAGAGCCTGGTGATTGCGCCAGAAGGAACGCGCGCACCCACGAGAAAATTAGGCGCCTTTAAAAAGGGCGGCTTTCATATGGCGATGCAATCTGGCGTTCCCATTGTGCCGGTCGTGATTCACAACTCCCACGATATTTCGCCCAAAGGCGATCGCATCTTTCGCAGTGGCACCGTGCATATCGACATACTACCCCCTATTCAAACCAACGACTGGACAACCGAGACGCTGCAGGAGCATGTCACAGACGTTCGCAATGCATTTCTGCGCGCCCTATCACAACCCGAATTGTCGGTTGAAGAAACGGTCGCGCTTCAAGATCACACGCCCGACGACTTAAAACCGGAGGTTCGTGGTCAAACAGTGCGCCAACGCGGTGATCGAAAAGAAAACGCCAGCGACGACCATCCCAAGCAAACACTGCAAGCGCGCATCATCGAGAGCAATCAGCCATCCCGGGAGCCAACCAATGATGCCCCCGAGGCGACGAGACACTGAGTGTCGCAGGCGTCGCGGTTGCAAACACAGCTTGAGCGAAGCCCTTGGCCCACCCCCCACGCGCCTATTATTTTTCTGCTCGATACGTCGCGCGGTTACGAACAACGCTTACTCACACAGTGGATTACCACAAACGAGGCACCGTCACGATCAGCGATTATTTTATGCCTGAACCTCCGAAATGACCGCAAAACGCTCATCGTTGACGCGCTCGCTGACGCACTCGCAACGCATCCCGATGCTTATGTCGCCCCCCTTAGGATCTCCTGGCTCAGTCCAAAGCGGGAAACGCGAAGCGGCCCTCAACTGGCAGATTTAATTAGAGGCGGTGAGCGCCGACCACCCAACTGGCTGGCGCGCTATGTCGCCCATAGACACCCTGAACGCATCCATTTCACATCAGGAGAACCAGGATCTTCGCAGGATCTTGGCGACCGATTTCACCGTAAAACGGGGGTGCTAGCGGCCCAACAGCCGGAGGATTTTGCGGTTTTTGTGGCTCGCCAAGCGGCGGTGGTGCTCGACATCGCAGAACGACAGCTGATTGGCGGACGATACAAAGTGCCGCGCTATGTGCGACAGAGCCTCCGTCATAACCTGTCATTTAAAGCAGGACTCCGCGCCATTGCAGATGAGTCAGAGAGGTCCACCAAAGCCGTTCGTGCGGAAGCGAATCAGTACCTGAAAGAAATGATCTCCATTCCGACACGTTTTTGGCTCGATGTCTGGGCAAAGGTCTGCGGTATCTGTTTGGGATTGGGCTACGACAGAACACTCCAATACGACGCCGAGGATGTTGAACGGGTGCGACAAATTGTCCGGCAGTATCCATCGGCACTGCTGTGGACCCACAAAACCTATATCGACGGGTTCGTGGTGCCCAAAATATTATTTGATAATAATTTTCCGATGCCGCACTTTTTTGGCGGCGCCAACTTAAATGTGCCAATCCTTGGTTTCTTATTGCGGCGCGCCGGCGGCATTTTTATCCGTCGCAGTTTTCAAGACAATGACATCTACAAGCTCAGCCTCAAACAGTATATTGGGTATTTAATGGAGAAGCGCTTTCCGATGACGTGGTCATTTGAGGGAACGCGGTCTCGCCTAGGCAAGCTGATGCCTCCAAAGTACGGGCTACTCAAATATGTCCTGGAAGGGGCGCATCATGCGGGATCTCAGGATATCCATATTATCCCGGTGTCAGTGTCTTACGATTTAATTCGCGATGCAGAAGAATACGCGCGGGAGCAATCGGGTACGCCAAAGGCACCTGAATCAATTGGCTGGCTAATCCGTTATTTGCGCAGTCTCGCTCGCCCGATGGGGCGTATTCATGTCGATTTTGGACAACCCGTCCGCCTAGCAACTGCACCTGATCCGGGTGACCAACTGGCTATTTCAAAGATTGCATTCCAAGTTGCCGTAGAAGCCAACCGGGTGACACCAGCCACCTTTCCAGCAGTCGTATCCACGTCACTATTAGGTGCGTTTCCTCGTGCGTTGACAGAGGCTGAAGTTATTCGTGATGTCACCATCATGACTCAGTGGGCGACTAGCAGAGGCGTTCGGTTATCCCCCGACTTTAATTTACATTTTGCCAGTGACATGCAAAGCCTGTTGAGCAATATGATGAAAGAAGGAATCATTACGGCTTTTGATGGTGGGCCGGAAACGGTCTACGGCATTGCCGATGGCCAAGCACCAATTGCCAGCTTCTACCGCAATACCATTGTTCATTTTTTCCTGAGTCGAGCGGTCGCAGAACTCGCCCTACTCGCCGTCAGTGAAAATGAAAAAGAAGAAACCGCGCTCGCGTGTTTTTGGCGCGAAGTGCGAGCGCTCCGTGACCTGTTCAAGTTCGAATTTTTCTATCCCGATAGCCAGACTTTCGAGGCTCAGATTGATGAGGAGCTTTGTCTGGAGGTACCAGATTGGCAGAGTCAACTTTGCGACAACGCAGAAAATGGTCGAAAAATACTCAACACGCTGGCACCTAAACTCGCTCACGTTGCACTGACGGTCTTTGCTGAGGCCTACAGCATTGGGGCTGACGTCCTCATGAGGCAAGCTAATACCATCGACGGAGACCAAGCGGTTTTTGTGGACCTGTGCATGCGCTTTGGCAAGCAGGCATACTTGCAACGGCGCATCAGTAGTGAGGCTTCTATTGGAAAGCTGTTATTCACCAATTCTTGGAAAGCATTCATGAGCCGCGGTGTGGCCGATTCTGACGAGGACCTGGCGCAGTATGCGGACGATTTGAATCAATTAGTCAGGCGCCTTGAGGTCATCAGGGCTTTGAGTATCGCCGAACGAGGTGGTAGCACATTGAGGGATGTCGCACGTGAAACCATCTAAAATCGCGGTGCTAGGCGGTGGCTCATGGGGCACCACTACCGCCTCAGTGATCAGTCGCAACTGCCACACCGTATTGTGGGCACGCGATGCGGCCATCGTCGACCAAATTAATCGGGAGCATCGCAACCACCGTTATTTAGAGGATGCCGCGCTGCACCCAAAACTGACCGCGACCGAGGATATCCACTCGGCGGTTTCTGAAGCGGATGCCGTACTGATTGCCGTGCCCAGCAGCCACTTTCGGGAGGTTCTGGGGAGCGCGCTCACTCAATTGCCCAAGCACATACCGGTCATCAGTCTCAGTAAAGGGTTAGAAAAAGGCAGCCGCATGCGCATGACTCAAATCATCGCAGAAATAGCGCCCACCAATATTCCCGGGGTATTAACAGGGCCTAATCTGGCACGAGAAATTGTCACAGGACAAGCGGCAGCCAGTGTACTGGCACTCGCAGAACACGAGGCCGCTCTCCGATTGCAGCCCGTGCTGAATGCGGGACTGTTCCGCGTTTATACCAACCGCGACGTCATCGGATGTGAGTTGGGCGGTGTGCTCAAAAATATCATCGCCATTGCAGTGGGAATGGGTGACGGACTCGGCGCTGGCGACAATACGCGCGCGGCACTGATTACGCGTGGTTTGGCGGAAATGAGCAGGCTCGGTAGTGCACTCGGCGGCAACGCCAACACGTTCTCAGGGCTCGCCGGCATGGGCGATATGATTGCCACGTGCACCAGTCCACAAAGTAGAAACCGCCATGTGGGTATGGAATTAGCGAGAGGACGCCCTATAGACGAGATCATCAGCAGCATGCATATGGTGGCAGAGGGGGTCAAAAGCGCGCCAACCGTGATTGAGTTAGCGCGCGAGAAGGATATTAGCTTGCCCATCAGCGAAGACGTTTACCGCGTCATCATCGGTGAATCAAACGCGCGCGGGGTCTATAAAGGCCTCTTGCGGGTGATCGCAGGCGAGGAATCCGAACCGGGGTAGTCCTTGAGCACCGCTTGGTTAAGCTGTGAGAAATGCCATAGCCACCCCCGCGGGTTTTGGCTAGGCTTCAAGGGACTACCGCCGCCGTCAGAGTCATGCCCATGAAAAACGCGTTTCGATGCTTTCGTTCTCAATACCTATGGCTTGTCAGCTGTCTTGTGCTGCTCGTCAGCTGCAGCACGAGCCCAACCGGCCGCAATCAGTTTATCTTGATTTCCCCGGATGCCGCGATCATCGAATCGGAAACCGCTTACCTCAGCACCGTGCGTCAACTTGATGATGAAGACAAGCTGGTCGACGACCCCTTGATCGTGGCACGAGTGGCGCGTATCACCGGTCGATTGGTGTCTGTCGCGGTGTCTGAGTTTCCTGAGAGCGCAAACTGGAAATGGAGCGTTGCGATTGTTGATGACCCCGATACCGTCAATGCCTGGTGCATGGCGGGCGGGCGCATGGCCGCTTACACCGGGCTATTCGACAAGCTTGAGTTAACCGATGATGAATTTGCTCAGATAATGGGCCACGAAATATCCCATGCGCTAGCGAATCACACGGCCGAACGCATGTCGCGCGCTATGGCGACGACGCTGGGGGTCGCGATCATTGGGGTTGCCTCGGACAACAGTGGTGCCGCGATGGCCGGCGCCGCAATGGCGGCCAATGTAGCGCTCACCCTGCCCAATAGCCGCACAGCAGAGAGTGAAGCAGATGTGATGGGCATGTCGTTAGCCACTAAAGCGGGTTTTGATCCTGAAGCGGCGGTGACGCTATGGCAAAAAATGGGAGATCTTAACGACAAGCGCCCCGCCGAATTCTTGAGCACGCACCCGGCACCTGAGAACCGGCAGGCCGCACTCAATACCATGATTCCAGAAATGCTCAGCGTAAACCCCAACCGCCAGAAAGCGGCCATTCATCCTGTCACCATCGTGCAATAACCGGATTCAGGATCGTACCGTGTGCAGAAAGTGTAAATGATCCTCGTACTGATTCAGGATATCGACAATGATCTGTTCCTCTGACCAGCCCATCACATCGTAGTCCTGTCCCCCTTCTGCAAGATGCACTTCTGCGCGGGAAAAACTGCCGTCGATAATCGCGTCCACCTGATCCTTAACGGCAATAGAGGCATCCGGTAATGCGTGGCTGCGTTCCTGCACGGCATAGACAAAATCCACTTCATTACCGTGATAGACCTCAAGTCGAGCGCCTTGTTCTGTCTCATTGATCACCGCCGCATCGACGCCATGGCCCGCTAGCTCGGCGGTAAAGGCCTGCATCGCGGGCACCACCGTATTTTTCTGAAATGCCCGCACTGCTGAGTCAGCGGGGTATTCGAAGAGATTGTTCAACCGCTCACGCCATTGTTGCGCCTGTGCGGGCGGTGGTGCCGGTGTCGACACGGCCTGGCGCTTGGCGCCATCGACCCTAATCGACTTGGCAAAACCCCAAAAAGCGCCCAGCAATGCGATCGCAAAGGGCAACGCACTCGCAATGGTGGCAGCCTGCAGCGCCTGAAGGCCACCGCCGAGCAAAAGCACCGACGCTGTAATGGCAATCACTAACGTCCAAATTGATCGCTGCAGCGCGGGCGTATCGTCCCGACCGTGCGCGCTGAGCATATTCAGCACCATCGCGCCGCTATCGGCCGAGGTAACAAAGAAAATGACGATCATGCCAAGGCAAATCATGCTCAGCAGCTCGGTCGCCGGTAAAAACTCGAGGAACCGGAATAGCCCCACCGCAGGGTTATCTAAAATCGCATCACCGAGTTCCGTCACGCCCTGATTTAAAATTAGGTCAATACCGCTGCCACCCAGCACGCCCAACCACAAACAGACGAATAATGTCGGTACAACGGTCACGCCAATCAAAAACTCACGAATGGTCCTTCCTCTGGAGATCCGCGCCACAAAAATGCCGACAAAGGGGGTCCAACTGATCCACCACCCCCAGTAGAAGATAGTCCAGTCTCCCAGCCAGTTAGTGGGAGCGTACACATAGAGATCAAAGGTTCTCGGCACCACACTGGCGATGTAGCCACCAAAGTTTTGCAGTGTTCCGGACAAAAGCAGTGCCGTCGGCCCAGCGAATAAAATCAGTAGCAGCAGCGAGACGGCCAAGACGGTATTAATCTCGGAAAGTCGTTTGATACCTGAATCCAGACCCATGATCACTGACACCGTGGCCACCGCCATCGTGGCGAAAATCAGTAACACCTGAATCCAGGCGTCTATTGCGACACCAAAGAGATAATTAAGTCCCGTGTTGATCTGTAACACGCCTAAACCTAGGCTCACCGAGATACCACAAGTCGTACAAATCACCGCGAAAACATCGACCGAGGCACCTATTGGCCCATAGATTCGGTCACCGATCAGGGGATAAAAGGCCGATCGGAGTGTTAAGGGCAAATTATGCCGATAAGAAAAGTACGCGAGCACCATGGCGACGGCTGCATAAGTAGCCCACGCATTAAAGCCCCAGTGCAAATAGGTGAGCTGCATACCCCCCGCGGCGGCGGCCTCAGTGCCTCCCTCGCCAACCGGAGGCGATAAAAAGTGCAATACCGGCTCAGCGACCCCGTAAAACAACAGCCCAACGCCGACACCGGCGGCGAATAACATAGAGAACCAAGATAAAAACCCATAATCGGGTTCGGCATGATCCGGACCCAGCTTGATATCGCCGTAGCGAGAAACCGATAACACCAGCACCATCACAGCCATGAGGGCAATCACCAGCACATAAAACCAGCTTGCCGCTTGAACGATCGCGGCCTGCAAATCCGCGAACACCGCGACACCGTCTCCCGGCATCGTCACCACAGCCACAACGCCGATGGCTAACAGCACCAGCGCGGGGTAGAAAACGGCAGGATCAATCGAAAATTCGGGGCGAGCTGAACGCGTCATAAGTCAATTTCTGGAGTATTTAGCCGTAGTGTAACCGATGAGTGATAATCCGCGACGCGATCAGCCAATGCGGAAACACAACAAGAAATTATTCTTTGTTGTCAGATCGGCCTCACGGGAGAATCGTTGAACTCTCCGATCGCGCTGAATCCCATTGTTGAGGGGACCCGGCTGGCCAAGGCGACTTCGCGGCATGCCGAAGTTGCTTGTTCTTAACAAGGATGGGGGTTTGCAGGCGGGGATGATAAAAGGTAGGCTTTTATATGACTATAAAAGCAATATAGCAATTATCCTGTCACTCAAAGAAGGGAACCAGTATGTCTCATCCCCAACGTTTTCAACGCACCCCACTCGCTGCGGCGCTTGGTTTTGCGCTTTTACCACTCGTTTCTAGCCCTGTTCACGCACAACTCGAAGAAGTTGTGGTAACAGCAACCAAGCAGGCCGAGAGCCTGCAAGATGTGCCAATCTCCGTGAACGCCCTGTCGGGTGATTCCATGCGTGAGCAAGGCATCATGACCTTTGACGAATACGTCAACTTTCTACCCAACGTAGTCGATGCAGGTAATGCACCCGGCATGCGTGAAATCTACATTCGCGGCTCTGCGACCGAGCAGGGATCCGTCACTGTCTCGTCTGCGCAGGGCTCAGCGCCGGGCGTAGCACTCTACCTCGACGAGACGCCGATTTCTTTTGGCGGACGAAACCTGGACGTCTACGCAGCCGACCTAGAGCGCATTGAGGTACTGGCAGGCCCACAAGGCACCCTGTTTGGTGCCAGCTCGCAGGCGGGCAACATGCGTATGATCACCAACAAGCCCGTTATCGGTGAAATGCAAGGTCGAGTCGATGTCGGCATGTCATCGACTCATGGCGGCGATACCAGTAGCAATGTGGAAGGCATGATCAACATGCCCATCGGTGACAGCCTAGCCATTCGCGCGGTGGGTTATAACAACCGCCAGGGCGGCTGGATCGACAACACCGCTTCTACGTTCACCCCGTCAGGACCTGTTATCGACCGCAACTCGATCGGTTACGGCCCTTACTTTAGAAACTTCCCTGACACCGTCGTGAATAGCGTCAGCAACTCGGAAGAAGTGAAGGACGATTGGAACGAAGCAACCTATACGGGCTTCCGCGTGGGCGTTAAGTGGGACGTGTCTGATGACTGGAGTGTCCTTGTCCAGCACTCATCTCAGAAGCTTGATGTCGAAGGATCATTTCTGATCGATCCCAGCCTAGGCGACGACAAGTCAGCCAAGTTTGAGCCTGAAAGTAATGTGGATGAGTTTGACCTCACCACATTGACCCTTGAGGGACGGGTTGCCGGACTTGATATTGTCTATGCCGGTGGCTATTTGGATCGAGAAATCGATTCGGTCATCGACTATACCCACTACAACAACGGTGGCGGCTACATTACCTACTACCTGTGTAGCGGCAACATTTACGCTGATCCGGGCCCCTCAAACCAGAACACCTGCTTCGATCCTCGAAAAAGGTACTCGGATACCACGACCAACGAACGCACCACCCACGAGCTGAGAATCAGCACCGATCCGGATCGTCGCTGGAGAGTGATGGCAGGGGTGTACTTCAGCGACGTAGAAACCAAGACGCTGGGTGAGTTCCAATACTATTCAAGTGGTGATGCCTTCAGCGATTTTCAGGTCCAGTATTATGGCGCGGGCGCTCAATCGCCCTATCAGCTGGCGAACGAGACAATCCCGGGGGTAGCGGGAACCAATCAAGTCGGTCCCACCGGGCCACTGACCACTTTCTATAACGATTACACGCGAACCGAGGAAGAACTCGCGTTTTTCGGTCAGTTAGCCTTCGATATTACCGATAATCTCACCGCCACCCTTGGCGCTCGAAAGTATGATCTCGAGACGCAACTCCAAGGCGCATCCAACTTCTCCTTTGGGTGCCGGTACGGTGGTAACGGCGGCGGCGGCGCAGCAGACGGATTCTGTAATAGCCACCGCTTCAGTAATAGTCCAACCGATCGCTTTACAGCTCTCGGCGCCTACAACGCAGGGAGTCTCTCGGACGATCAGTTCCTAGGCCTTCTCAATTATCCCGGCGCAGCAGAAACGTATGGCGGCAGCGCGAAGGAAATGTTCCGAGGCGGCGGTAGTAATGCAGCCACGCTGCAAGCCATCAAAGAAGGTCGGCTTGATATTTCTAGCATCAACAGCAGCGGCGTCACCGAAGAAGACGATACGATCATTCGATTCTCTCTGGATTGGAGAATCAATGACGACATCATGCTTTACGGTGTGTATTCAGAGGGATATCGACCCGCCGCTCAAAACCGGAACGCCGGGCAGTTGGCGAGCAACCAAAGCGGCATCTACGAGGGCTACGTAGTCCCCGCAGTGGCGACCACCGATGAACTGGAGAACATGGAGCTAGGAATCAAGTCAGAGCTTTTTGACAATACCCTGCGACTCAATGCCAGCATCTATAGCACCGAGATCACTGATCTGCAGGTAGCCCGATTCGATCCGTCTAACGTTGCGTTCTTGGTCTTCCTTGAGAACGTCGGTGACGCCGAAACGCGCGGTCTGGACGTTGACTTTATGTGGGCAGTCACAGGCCGACTCACTCTGTCAGGTGCGGCGAGTATTCTCGACACCGAGTTAACACGCATTAACGATCAGCTCCAAGGAGTCAGTGTGCCTAAGGGATCTGAGTTGCCGCTGGCGCCCAGCTTCTCTGGTAATCTCCGTGCGCGTTACGACTTTGACATCATGAATGGCAACGCTTGGGTGAATGCCGCACTGGTCTACCGCGGTGAAACTGTCACGGGTATCGTCGGAAGTGCCGAGTTTATGACTGACACTCATAACCTCGCTTATGGCAATGATCCCGGTGTCAGCATTCAGAACGAGGGCGGCACTTTTGGTACGGTGGCCACATCAAATGGCAACATCCCTTCCAACTCGCGCTATGTCAATGATGCGGCAACCACCATGAATATTGGCTTGGGCTACGCACGAGAGAACTGGACAGCAGAAGTCTTTGTTAATAACGTCACCTCAGAAGAAGGTTATGTTGTGCAAACGGCTGGTAAATTTACGCCTGAATCCAGCATGATGCGTCCACGCACCTTGGGCTTACGTTTCGGGTATTCTTTCTAAGAAAGCCTGCAACAATCATCAAAGGGCGATCACCTGATCGCCCTTTTTTTTGGGACATAATTTGATGACTCACCCTCGCGCTCCGTCGTCTGCACTCGAAACCATCCAAACGAAGCTTGCCAATGGTGCGCTGGATGAGGCGGGCACTCTGATTGATGAGCTGCTGGTGGAGTTTGCAAGCGACCCTAACCTCGCCTACTTGAGTGCACTGCGCTATCGGCTCAGTGGTAACGCTGCCAAGGCGCTGCAAACACTCTCAGACCTGACCGCAGCTGTTCCCGATATGGCGCGGGCGCATCAAGAAATGGCGGTCAATTGTCTCAGTCTCAATTTACCCCAAAAGGCACTGGAAGCAGCGGAAACCGCGGTGTCGCTAGACGGATCGTTGCTCGCCTGTTGGGAATTACTCGCGCCACTTCAGCAACGTTTCGCTCCCGAAAAATACGACATCACGGTACAACAGATCGCCTTTCTCAAGTCGTTACCGCAAGAGCTGAGAACGGTGATGAGTTACTTATCGCAAAATCAGCTCAACGATGCAGAGCGTCTGTGTAAATACTTTTTACGAGACAACAAGACTCACGCGGAAGGCATGAGATTGCTGTCAGAGGTGCTGACACGAAAAAACATCTTGGATGAAGCGCAATATTTATTAGAAACCCTCCATCAGTTAGAACCTGACAATGTGGCTGCTGCCATTCAGCTCTTCCACGTCATGATGCGGCGTCAGCGCTTTCATTCTGCCTACGAGCTAGCAGCCGCGTTATGGCGACAGCAACCCCAAGACGATGACCAGATTAAAAAGGCTTACGCAGCGGCTTGTTTTGCGGTCGGGCAAACAGAAGAGGCCGAGCACCTGTATCAGGCACTTCGACAAACTCACCCCAGCGATCATCTCATCCCCATTAGCCAGGGCCACATCTATAACGCTAACGGGGACAAAGCCGCGGCCATTGCTGCATTTCAAGAAAGTTCGACCATCAAGCCAGATCATGGCGACGCTTACTGGAGCTTGGCCAATACCAAATCCTATCGGTTTGATGACCCACAAATAGCCCAAATGAAAGCACTTGAGCAATCTGCCTCGATTGGGGGTGTTGATCGCATTCAGATTTGTTTTGCCTTGGGGAAAGCACTAGAAGACGGGGAGCAATACGATGCAGCATTTGAGTATTACGCTCGCGGTAATGCCCTGAAATTGCCCACTACGCACTTTAATCCAACACAATTATCGAAGCGCATCACAGCGCAGATTGACGTCTGCACCGAGGCACTATTTGAGTGTCTCGGGTCAACCGGAACGGATTCTCCTGATCCTATCTTTATTGTCGGGCTACCCCGGGCGGGATCCACGCTACTTGAGCAAATTCTGGCATCGCATTCTCAGGTCGATGGCACAATGGAACTCCATAACATTTTGGACCTCGCTAAACGACTGCGAGGCCGAGACGAGGCGGGCGCAACCGAGCCTCGCTACCCTAAAATACTAGGAGAACTCGATACGCCACTGTTCGCTCAGTTTGGGGAGCAATTCATAGAGCAAACACGGGTTTATCGCGGCGATGCACCGTTTTTCATCGACAAAATGCCCAATAACTTTTTCCATATCGGTTTAATCAAACTCATTCTCCCCAATGCCAAAGTTATCGATGCGCGACGTCACCCCATGTCCTGCTGCTTCAGTGGCTACAAACAGCTGTGGGGTGAAGGACAGGAATTCTCTTACGGATTGACCGAGATCGGCAGCTATTACAAGCAATACACTCAGCTGATGGCGCATTGGGATACCGTGTTGCCGGGCTTTGTCTTGCGGGTACACCACGAGGAGGTAGTGGATAATCTTGAGCATCAGGTAAGGCGGATCCTAGATTTCTGCGGGCTGCCGTTTGAGGACGCCTGTTTGAATTTTCATCAGACGGAACGAACGATCAGAACCCCGAGCGCGGAGCAAGTGAGACAGCCGATCTATCGCTCTGGGCTAGATCAGTGGCGACACTTTGAGCATCATCTCGAGCCCCTTAAATCGGCATTGGGCGATGAGATACTGTCGACGTACGGTGTGACCTAAGCCGTATGATTTTCTCCCCTTCTCAGCAATTTGTATTCTTTGCCATTCCCAAAACCGGCACTCACGCGATACGGGAGGTATTTCGACCCCATCTGGGTACAGAGGACTGGGAACAACAACTGCGTTATGGCCAACAATTGTCGCCACTGCCCGAAATCGCCGCCATTAACCACGGGCATGTGGCATATCGGCAACTGGCGAGGGTGATCCCCGAAGAGACACTAGCGCAGTACTTTACCTTTGCCTTCGTGCGACATCCCTTCGATCGGTTTGTCTCAGTGTGTGCCTTTTTAGCGCGCACTGACCCCAGTTATCAAGACGACCCCACTGCATGGATGAAGCGAGCACTGACCCGCGCACCCTTTCGTAAACGCGTGCTGGTCGCGACCCAAAGCGACTTGCTCACTTGTGAACACTCAGGCTCGATAAAGTTGGACTTTGTCGGTCGCTATGAGTCGCTACAAAGTGACTGTGATCATATCTGCCAAACGTTATCGCTGCCGGCGGTGCCGCTGTCACGCAAAAACAGCTCCAAACACAGGCAACATCATGAGGTTCTTGATGATGAACTGCGGGAAACACTGACCGAGAGGTACGCGGATGACTTTGAGACGTTCAGCTACGACCCGTAACAAACTCTGCGGCACGCCGCGGCTGCAGGGCAGCGCCTAAAATACGCTGCACAATAATGGGGTTGATGCCGACGCCGTTCGACTGGGTCACCAACACCCTTGGGTTTTCTTCTAGGGCGGACCGCGTCCGTTGCAAGAGACCCTGGTAGCCCGCGATGCCCTCAGGTGTCAGGCCATATAAAGACCATTGCCTGCGCCAGTCGTGTACCAAATCGAACAATACGTCGTGGTAATAATTGAGCATGTGCGGGTCATTGGCTGGATTTGCACGACAATCATCCAGCAGCTCAGCCACGATGGCAGACATTTCACCCGGTGCCATAATCGGAGCAAACGGAAACCGCTCGGTGATCAATTTAGGTTTCAGATCAGGCTCGAAGGCTGTTACTTGAGGCGTCATGGGGACTTCTGATCGTTGCACCTGCCGCACCATTTGCCAAAATGCAGCGGAACCCGCGATATCAATCACCAGGTGAATGCGCTCATCAGCGCTGCCATTAATGACCCGATGCCGCCGCCAGGAGTCAAATAACCACGCCTCACCCGCCGCCATATGGACTTCGTCTGCCCCGCAAAAAAAGCGGACAGCCGGCTCGGTGATAATCGGCACGTGAATGCGCACGCGGCTGTACCAGTGATAGTTAAAGTCAACGTGCTCTTGCACCACCGCGCCCGGTGCCAGTCGCATCAACCGGCTACGTGCCACCACTTCGTTGAAGCCCGCCACAACCTGTAGCAGGTAAGGCGCGTTCAATAGATGAGGGGTTGGCGCCATCTGGCCATCGAAGCCATCCTTTAACTCGCCATTAATGGAAACCAGCGGCACGGCACTGTTGCCCTCCAGCCCAGATGGATGAGGCAGCCAAGCCTCATTCGATAAGCCTTGCAGCTCTTCGCCGAGGCGAGCGGCATCAAAATGGTAAGGCAACCTTAAGAAAGGTCGATCTAACTCCAAATAACCCTCCTCAGTGCTGCGTTTTTACCCACTCTAATATCGATGAGAAATCTCGGCCGCCATTGCCCTGGGCCTGGTGGGAAGAGAACGTAGCCATTGCCTGTTTGCCCATCTGATTGTCCAACTCACAGCTCTCCGCAACCTCGCACGCCAGACCGAGATCTTTCACCATAAGATCAACCATGAATCCCGGCCGGTATTGGTTACTGGAGGGAACACCTTCCATGACATCTGGCCATGGGTTGTAGACCTGCAGTGACCAATTGTTGCCGGAACTGGCCTTCATGATATTCGACAGTACTGCCGGATCGAGTCCATGCGCCTCGCCCATTGCCAACGCTTCACAGGTGCCAATCATATGAATTGCCAAGAGCATGTTGTTGGCGGCTTTTGCGACCTGCCCGGCACCTGCGGGACCGGCATGAAAAATCTTTTCCCCACTCCCCATGCCCGCCAGTATCTCTCTTGCACGTTCAAATGCGCTCTGGCTGCCGCCACACATAAAAGCAAGCGTCCCAGCAGTCGCCGCAGCCACACCGCCCGAGACCGGGGTATCCATAAAGTCGATCCCTAGTTTGGCAGCAGCCTCACCCACTTCACGCGCCGTGGTGGCATCGATCGTGCTCGCGTCCAATATCAACGTATCGGTTGGCACCTGCGCTAGCAAACCGCTCTCACCCAAAAACGTACTCGCGACATGCTTACCTGCTGGCAACATACTGATAATCACGTCGGCATCCGATACGGCATCCAGCGCTGACGTGGCCACTAAAGCGCCCTCGGCGGCGAGCGCAGCACACGCCTCGGCAACCAGGTCGAAGACAGTGAGTGTATGCCCCGCAGCAATCAGGTTTTTGGCCATGGGGCCACCCATATTGCCAAGCCCTAAAAATGCAATCTGTGCCATGATTTACTCCGGTAATCCCAGCGCTGGCATGTCTGCAGGCGCAACAAAAAAAGGTTCGACCACGTCATCAGGCACTGACCTTAAATCGGGGTAGGTCCATGCAGGGTTGCGATCTTTGTCCACCAACAGCGCGCGGACACCCTCCGCAAACTCTGGGTGGCGCATGATATTGCAGCCCAAAATGAGTTCTGACTCAAAGACTTCACGCAAGTCGGCGTCTCGGGTCTGATTGAGCTGCCTAAAGATCCAACTCGCCGCCAATGGCGAACCGTGCAGCAATCCGTTTTGCGCTTTCGACAACCACGTATCGTCCCCTTCCCAAGCCGCCACTCGATCATGAATCTCGATCAGATCGCTGCCCGACATCCACGCATTAATCGTCTCTAGGTGCGGTTCTATCTGAGCCTCCGGTAGCGCGCCACTCGGCGTGATGTCAATCAAGAGCGCTGCAACGAGACCCTGATTGTGCTCAGCACTGGCACCCCAGTTTTGCTCAATTAAACGATTCAACAAGTCAGGCTTCTGCTCGTTGGACAGAAAGTGACTGCCCAGACCGCAAAAGAGCGCGTCCGCCGCATTAATGTGAGACGACGTGAGTGCGAGAAATCGACCGATATGCCCTTGCATCTGATTGAGGAACCAACTGCCTCCCACATCGGGGAACAACGCAATGGTGATTTCCGGCATACCAATGCGGGTGCGCTCACTCACAATTCGGTAACGACACCCTGCGAGAATGCCCAAACCCCCGCCCATGACCACACCATGCCCCCAACAAATGAGGGGCTTGGCATAAGTATGCAGCAGATAGTTCATTCGGTATTCGCGAGCAAAGAAATGCTCGGCATAATCGCAGGGGCCCCCAGGCGTTTCCAACGAGGAATTGCGGAGTGCTTGGACATCACCCCCGGCGCAAAAAGCCTTCTCTCCTGCGCCATCGATCAGCACAGCCACCACTTGCTCATTACTGGCCCAGTGCGCTAATTGATCTGCAATGATATCGACCATTTCACGCGTCAGTGAGTTCAGCGTTTTTTCTACATTGAGCGTCAGCTGGCCAATTATCCACTCACCAGACGAATGCTCCGTGACAATGACACTCTCTGTCATTGGTTTTTCCATTCAGGCTCACGCTTTTCCAGAAACGCATTGGTGCCCTCACGCTGATCTTCAGTTGAGAACAAAGCTACAAATTCATCGCGCTCAGCTGCCAGCCCGTCGGCAATCGCCACATTACGTGCAGAGTGAATCAAACGCTTACAGGCGGCGACTGAGGTGGGCGATTGATTCCCGACTTTTGCCGCTAACGCAGTTGCCGCAGCGAGAGATTCTCCCGACGGCACAACCTCCTCAACTAAACCCAGTGCGCACGCCTGCTCAGCACCAATGCGCTCACCACACAAAATCATGCGCTTCGCCCAGCCTTCACCCACTAATTGGGTCAGTCGTTGCGTCCCACCCGCACAAGGCAACAAACCCACTCGTGCCTCGGGTAGCGCTAACGCCGCCTGCTCCTCTGCAATCCGAATATCGCAGGCGAGTGCGACCTCAAGCCCACCCCCCATTGCAAAGCCGTTGATCGCTGCAATCGAAACCCCTCGGAAGTCCGCTAGCGTCTCGAACGCTTCACCAAAAGCCTCTCCAACGGCACGCGCCACATCAGCATCGCCAGACGCAAACTGATTCAAATCCGCTCCAGCAGAGAAGAACTTCTGGCCCGCCCCAGTCAGCACTAGCGCGTAGACGGTGGGCTCTTGATTGAGTGCTTCTATCACATGGCGCAAGGCAGGCAAGCTCTCACGATCCCAGGTATTGGCGCCGGGGTTGTCGATGACGATCGTTGCAATATTGCCGTCGATCGACACTTTGATTTTTTCGGATGGACTGATGCTCATTGAATAACCTCCAGTGCGCCGTCCATCAATAACTTTCGACCGACAATCACGCGCATAATTTCATTAGTACCTTCGAGTATTTGATGCACCCTCGTGTCGCGCACATAGCGCTCAAGCGGGTACTCCTTGATGTAACCATAACCACCCAGTAACTGCAGGGCATCGTTGCAGATAGTGAACCCCGCGTCGGTAGCAAAGCGTTTTGCCATGGCACAGTAAGTGGTTGCCTGGGGATCTTTATTATCCAGTTTACTCGCAGCCAGCCGGATCATTTGTCGACTCGCCACTAGATCGGTCAGCATATCTGCCAACTTAAATTGCGTATGCTGAAATTCGGCGATGGCCGTATCAAATTGCTTACGATCTTTGACATACGCCGTCGCATCCGCAATAGCACGCTGCGCCGTACCGACCGAACACGTCGCAATGTTGATGCGGCCGCCGTCTAGCCCTTCCATGGCGATAGCAAACCCCTGACCCTCTTCACCAAGGCGGTGGCTCATTGGCACCCGGACATTATCAAAAGTGACCATCCGGGTGGGTTGCGCATTCCAACCCATCTTGTGCTCTTTTTTGCCGTATTGAACGCCTTCCGCGTCCGCGGGAATCAATAAGGCCGTAACGCCTTTAGGCCCCGCATCGCCAGACCGAGTCATGACGACGAGTACATCGGTTTCACCCGCGCCAGAAATAAAGACCTTACTGCCGTTCACCACATAATGATCGCCGTCTTGCTGCGCACTGGTGCGCAGGCTCCCCGCATCTGAGCCCGCACCCGGTTCCGTAAGGCAGTAAGAGGCCAATTTCTCCCCCATTACCAAGGCGGGGCACCAAGCCTCTACCGTAGATTCCTGACAATATTTGCCAATCATAGCCGTGGCCATGTTGTGAATCGTTAAAAAGGCCGCGGTGGTGGTACAACCCTTTGCGAGTTCTTCCACAATGAGGCTGGCATCCAGTCGTCCCATCCCCAAACCGCCAGCAGACTCTGGGGTGTACATCCCCATAAACCCCAGCTCACCCGCTGCACGCAACGCCTCCTTAGGAAAGATGGATTCGGCATCCCATTGCGCCGCATGGGGCGCAAGCGCTTTATCTGAGAACGCTTTAGCACTGGCGATATAAGCCTGTTGCTCATCGTTCAATTCAAAATTCACTGCAGACTCTCCAATTATTTTCTCAATGTAACGAATGGGCCTGGGTTATCCCGTCGCTAGACCACACACGCGCTTAAACACACCCAGAATGCGTAGTATAAACCCTTCACCCGCAAACCCCACTCCGCGATAGCGAGTGACCCGCCCATAAGACCCACGACTAGCCTGACTTTTCCACATCATGCCGACTGGCGCGCAACGGCGGTGCAGTTTACCCTATCGCTTCTCATTTTTTAGCTATTAAGGCAGGACCGACCATGTCTCAGGACAGCGATAACCCACAGGCTTTCATTGCAGATTTAGTAGCACGCTCTCGAGCAGCGCAAAAACAGATCGAGCACTATTCTCAAGAGCAAGTGGACGCCTTAATTCGCGCTATGGTGTGGTCTGTTGCCAGACCGGGTGTCGCCGAAGACATTGCGCAGTTTGCAATTGACGAGACTCAGCTGGGAAATTACGACGGCAAATTTCTCAAAATTCAGCGCAAAACCCGCGCCACGCTGCTCGATATCATTGACGATAAGTCAGTGGGTGTTATTGAGGAGTATCCGGAGCGCAATATCAGGGTACTGGCGAAGCCACTTGGTGTGATTGGCGCACTTGCTCCCTCCACCAATCCTGAAGCGACGCCCGTTATCAAAGGCATTCATGCCGTCAAAGGCCGCAATTCAATCATCGTTGCACCCCACCCAAGAGCGAAACTCACCAACAAGAAGATCTGTGATCTGATGCGCGCGGCGATCAAAAAGATGGGGGCGCCTGAGGATTTAGTGATTGGTATCGAAACACCCAGCCTCGAAACGACGAATGAGCTGATGCGACAGTGTGATCTGGTACTGGCTACTGGTGGCGGCGCAATGGTTAATGCCGCGTACTCCAGCGGCACACCGGCATTGGGTGTCGGCGTCGGTAACGCCGTGATTACCGTTGATGAATCGGCCG
>Ga0209425_10002205_pt1 | contig 21959 bp, 26 predicted proteins | sample COG_05_FD_184749 | JGI IMG/M metagenome (GOLD analysis project Ga0209425, IMG submission 184749) | Pelagic Microbial community sample from North Sea - COGITO 998_met_05 (SPAdes) (version 2) | ecosystem: Environmental > Aquatic > Marine > Neritic zone/Coastal water | place: Helgoland, sampling...
CGAGCTACCAGACTGCTCCACCCCGCGGTATACTTAAATTCTATTTTTAAGTTTATTTAATTTTTTTACTCTTTTAATATTTTCTTGAAGAATTCTTTTTTTCTTTTCCGAAGGCTTTTCATAAGTATTTTTTAATTTAATAACTTTAAAAAAACCATCTCTCTGCAGTTTTCTTTTCAAAACCCTAAGAGCTTGCTCAATATTATTATCTTTGACTTCTATTTTAATAACTACCTCCAAAAAAGAGCTTGATTACCACTTTTATATTTTTATGTCTATTTATTTTATTCATCAATTGTTAGCCTGTTGGGATAGCTTCTCTTTTTCTTTTTGTTTTTTTTCTCTTTTTATTCTTCTTTCAGCCTTTTCAGTAGCCTCAATCAAATCTTTTTGAGCGAATAAGTTTAAAGCAACTGGATCCTTAGGGTTTAAGTTATTATAATTCCAATAGCTCTTATTTCTTATAGATGTCACAGAATTTTTTGTAATACCCACTAATTTTGCAATTTGTGAGTCTTTTAGAATGTTATGTTGTCTAATTAACCATAATGCAGAATCTGGTTTATCTTGCCTTTTAGAAAGAGGAATATATTTCTTAATTTTTTTTTCAGTATTAGATATTTCAATATCAGTACTTTTAATTTGTAATGCTCTGTTTTGGTCTTTTGATGATAGATCAATTTCCTCTTTTGTTAACTGACCAGATATAATTGGATTATATGCTTTAATACCTTTTGCAACCTCTCCATCAGCAATGCCCTGGATCTCTACTTCATGTAATTTGCAAAAATTTGCAATTTGTTTAAATGTTAGAGTTGTATTTTCAACAAGCCAAACAGCAGTTGCCATTGGCATTAAAGGAGCATTAGACATTTAATTTTTTTTTTCTGACTTAAAATTTTGGAATTTTTTATTAAATTTACTAATTCTACCTTTATCCATGAATTTCTGCTTGCCACCTGTCCATGCAGAATGAGATTTTGGATCAATTTCTAATTTTAAAATTTCTCCCTCTTTACCCCATGTTGACATAGTTTCAAACTGTGTACCATCAGTCATTTCAACTTTAATTGAATGATAATTTGGGTGAATATTTTTTTTCATGACGAGACTTATAGCAAAAGAAACTTTTAAAACAATTAAAAGTTACCCAATTTTTCAAGTAATTTTGAATTAATATTAGCGCTAGAGGCAATAATTTTGATATTATTATTATATGAAAGATTAATTTCATTAAGCACGCCACCAGCTTCTTTAACTAAAACTACTCCTGCGGCTATATCCCAAAGGTTTAAATTGTGTTGGAAGTAACCATCATATCTTCCTGCAGCAACATAAGCCATATCTAGAGAAGCACAACCAGATTTTCTGTAAGATATATCTGGATCTTTTTTAATTTGTCCTCCCGTAACAAACAAGCAATCATTTAGCTCATTTTTTTTTGACACTTTTATTCTATGATTATTAAAATAAGCACCATTATCTTTTTCTGCAAAAAATAATTCATTTTTTATGGGATCAAAAATTAGCCCAGTTACTATCTCTTCATTAGATTTTAAAGCGATGGAAATTGCAAAGTGAGGAACGCCATGCAAAAAATTGATTGTTCCATCTATAGGGTCAATTATCCAAGTATTATTTCTATCTTTATTATTCTCGATACCATTTTCTTCACTAATAATTGAATAATTGGGTTTTGCTTTTTTTAATTCTTCTATAATAATTTTTTCTGCTTTTAAATCTGAATTGGTTACGAAGTCTGAAGGCCCTTTTTTAGAAACTTGCAATTTTTCAATTTCCCCAAAATCTCTAATTAGTATCTTTGAGGCTTTTTCACTTGCCTTGATCATTATATTTAGATTAGCTGAAATTGAATTCACAAAATTAAACTTTTTTAATATATTCTAAGTTTCTAGTATCAACTATAACCTCATCACCGGCTTCAATAAATGGAGGAACTTGAATATTTAATCCATTTTCTAGTATTGCAGGCTTGTATGAGGAGGACACTGTTTGCCCCTTTAAAGCCACGTCAGTTGTTTCAATTTTGCAATTTACTTGATTCGGTAAGTCTACTGAAATTGGAGCTTCATTATAAAAACTTACTGAGACCTTTAAGTTTTCTGTCAGTAACTTTCCTTTATCACCTATAATATTTTTTTTTATTTCAATTTGTTCAAAGGATTTAGGATCCATAAAAAAATAATTGTTTTCATCCTCATAAAGAAAATTAAAATTTGTTTCCTCTAGTGAAGCTTTTTCAACTGTTTCACTTGATCTAAATCTTTCATTTAGTTTAGTGTTTTTGTTTACACTTTTCATTTCAACTTGAGCAAAAGCACCACCTTTACCAGGTTTTACATGTTGAGTTTTTAAAACTTGCCATAAATCATTTTTAAATTCCAAAAGCATTCCCACTCTTATTTCTCCAGCATTAATTTTCATTTTAGGTTTTCTATAGCCTTTAAAGGTTTGTATTTTTTATTATTCCAAATGTAACCTGAAATAGCTAAAAAATTAGCATTGTTCAATAATAGATTTTTATAATTAGAAGAATTGATACCACCAATTGCTACTAAAGGAGTTTTGGTCAACTTTTTTGCCTCATTTAAAATTTTAGTAGTCGCTTTATGCCTGGTTCTTTTTGTTTTAGTTAAAAAAAATGCTCCAAAAGCTAAATAACTTGCTTTATTTTTAATAGCAGATTTTGCTAGTCTAATAGAATTATGACAGGTTATACCTATAATTTTATTGCCAATAATTTTTCTTACTTTAACAATATTTTTATCTTTTTGACCTAAATGACAACCATCTGCATTTATTTTCTTTGCTAAAAAAGGATCATCATTTACTAAAAACTTTACATCATTTTTTTTACAAATTTTCTTTATCTTTTTTCCAATCATTTCTTTTTGTTTGATTGTGTATTTTTTAAGTCTCAATTGAAAAATACTGACTTTACCAGTTTTTAAAACTTCCTCTAAATTTTGATAGAAATGGATAGTTATTTTATTAGGAGAAATAAGATAAATAAATTTTTTTTTATTTATTTTCAAGTTCACTCGACCATTTTCCTTGAGCAGCTAGCGTACACATTTTAGCCCTATGATTAAAAATATTTTGGGTTCCATTAATGTCTTTAATATTTTTAGACCAAAACTTAAGAGCACTTTGCTGAAGAGCTCTACCATAGGAATATGTCATAATAAAATTAGTGGTATTATTTTTATTTATTAAATCAAGGTTTTCAGTTGCTTCTATTTCAGACTGACCTCCAGATAAAAAAGCAATTCCAGGCACTTCACTTGGAACAGATTTTTTAAGACACTCAAGCGTTTTATATGAAACTTCCTCATTAGAAATTTTATTTTTGCATTGATTTCCTGCTAAAATCATATTTGGTTTTAAAATTATTCCTGTTAATTCAACTTTGTGTAAAATTAAATCTTCAAAACATCTTTTTATTACTTCAGAAGTTTTACTTAAACAATCCTCAGCTGAATGATCCCCATCCATTAACACTTCAGGCTCAACTATCGGAACCATTCCACATTCTTGAACAATAGCAGAATATTTTGCCAATGCGTGGGCATTAGCTTGTATTGCAAGTTTACTCGGATATTTTTTTCCTATATTGTATATACCTCTCCATTTAGTGAATCTTGCACCAAGCTCATAGTATTTTTTTAATCTTTCTCTTAAACCATCTAAGCCTTCAGTAATTTTTTCCTCAGGTGAGTTTGCTAAAACCTTTGCGCCAGTATCGACTTTTATTCCTGGAACTGCTCCTGACTCAGAAATTAGAGTGGGTATTGTTTTATCTAGGCCTGAAGATTGATTTATTGTTTCATCAAATAAAATAACACCACCAATAGAATCTTTCATACCCTCTGATGAAAAAAGAGTTTGTCTAAACAGAAGTCTATTTTCAGATGTGGATGGGACATTTACTGCATTTAATCTTTTAGTCATAGTCCCATTACTCTCATCTGCGGCTAGAATACCTTTACCGTTAGAAAGTATTTTTAAAGCAATTTTATTAAGATCTGACATATTAATTTAAAGCTTTTATACCAGGAAGCTCTTTCCCTTCAAGATATTCTAAGAAAGCTCCACCAGCAGTTGAAACAAAGTTAAAACTATTTATTGCATTCAAACTATTGAGTAAAGAGACAGTGTCTCCTCCCCCGGCAACAGAATAAATTTTGTTAGCAATGTTATTTTCAATTATTTTTTCTGCAATCTTAATACTCCCATTAGCAAAGCTCGGATTTTCAAAATATCCAGCAGGGCCATTCCATAAAACTGTATTGCTATTATCAATAAGATTACTAATAACGTTAATAGTTTTAGGACCAATATCCAAGATCATTTCATCTGATAAAATTTCATTTAATTCTCTAATTTGAGGGGATGCATTCAAATCTTTAGCTACAACAATATCTTCTGGCCATACTATATTACAGCTTGTTTTCTTTGAAAGTGAAAAAATTTCTTTAATAACCAAATTAGAATTTTCTTCTTGCAGCGATTTTCCAATATTATGCCCCTTATATTTAATTATGTTATTTGCCATTCCACCTACAACTACGATGTTATCAAATTTAGGTATTAAATTTTTAATTATACCTATTTTTGTAGATATTTTAGAGCCTCCAATTATACAAGTAATTGGCTTCTTAATTTCTGATGTAATTTTTGCTAAAGCGTCAATCTCTAAATCAAGTTGTAAACCAGAATATGATGGTAAAAAATTTGAAATTTCATCGACTGAAGCATGGGCTCTATGAGAGCATGAGAAAGCATCATTTACATAAATATCAGCTAAGCTAGCAAGATGTTTTGCAAAGTGATAATCATTTTTTTCTTCTTCAGAATAAAATCTAATATTTTCTAACATAATAATTTTTTCATCAATATTAATAAACAGGTCTTTATTATTTATTTCTTTAATATTTTTTGTAATCAATCTTATACTTTGATTTAGTTTTTTTCCTAAATTTTCACATATTGGTTTAAGTGAAAATTCGTTTACAACTTTTCCTTTTGGCCTTCCAACGTGAGACAAAATTATAATCTTAGATTTTTGCGAAATTAGAAATTTTAAAGTAGGAAGAATTTTATCAATTCTTGTTGCATCAGTAATCTTACCATTATCTAAAGGAACGTTTAGATCTAATCTTAATAATATGTTTGTATCATTAAGATTTGTTTCTTTTTTGATACTTTTCATTAAGATATTTTGTGTACATATTCTGCTATATCACACATTCTATTTGAGAAACCCCACTCATTATCATACCAAGCAGAAATTTTTCCCATATTTTTCCCAACAACATTTGTTAAAGATAAGTCAACTATTGCAGAAGCAGAGTTGTGATTAAAGTCAATTGATACCAATTTTTCATTAGTAACCTCTAAAACTTTCTTTGATTGTTTTTTAGAAACAGCAATAAAAGTCTCATTAATTTTTTCTTTTGTTATTTCTTTTCTTGTACAAAAAACAAGCTCAATTAATGAAACATTAGGTGTTGGGACTCTCATAGCTATTCCTTCTAGCTTTCCTTTTAAATCAGGTATAATTTCTCCAATAGCTTTGGAGGCTCCTGTAGATGTAGGAACTATAGACTGGCTTGCAGATCTTGCTCTTCTAGGATCTTTATGAGAGTTATCTAATATTCTTTGATCACTAGTAAAAGCATGGATTGTAGTCATAAAACCTTTTTCAATTTCGAAATTTTTATTAAGGACATTTGCAACTGGAGCCAAGCAATTAGTGGTACATGAAGCAGCTGAAATTATTTGATCATCTTTTGTAAGCACATCTTCGTTAACTCCAAAAACAATAGTTTTATCTGCATTTTTACATGGCGCCGAAACAATTACTTTTTTTGCACCATTTTTAATATGCGACATAAGCATTTCTTTTGAATTAAATTTTCCAGTACATTCAAATACATAGTCAACATTAAATTTTTTCCAATTAATATCTTCAATTTTTGATTCTTGAGAAAATGTAATCTTATCTTTATTTATAATTAAATGACTTTCATCATAATTTAAGTTGGCATCAAACTTTCCATGAACAGAATCATATTTTATTAACGTACAACTTGCCTCTGAATTAGATCTATTATTGATATGTTGTATTTTAATATTTTTATTTTGGCTTTCAATGATTGCTCTAATTACCATTCTACCAATTCTTCCCAATCCATTAATTCCAACTTTTATGGTCATTTTTACCTTTTAATCAATTTTTTAGTTTTACCAGCAATGTTCGTCGCTGTTAAACCAAAATGTTTATAAATATCTTTATATGGCGCACTTTTACCGAATGTATCGACACCAAAAGTCAAACCCTCGTTTCCAACATATTTTTTCCAACAATCTGTCGACGCAGCTTCAATAGAAATTTTCATTTTAGTTTCATTAAGAATTTTTTGTTTGTAAGAATTAGACTGTAAATCAAAAAGATCCTGACATGGCATTGATATAACTTTAGAGTACACTTTTTCTTTGGCTAATTTATGGCTAGTTTCAATTGCCAAATTAACCTCAGAACCACTTGCAAGTATTGTTAAATTAATTTTTTTGTTTGTTCGTAAAACTTCATAAGCTCCAAAAGAACATTTATTACTGTTTGAGTGTTTTTTTCTGATTGGGTCTAGGTTTTGTCTGGTTAAAGATAAAACACTAGGGGTTTTAGAATTTTTCAATGCTTGTTCCCAGCACTCAATAGTTTCCATTCTATCTGCAGGTCTAAAAACATTTAAATTTGGAATAGATCGCAAGCCTGATAGCTGTTCTACTGGTTGGTGTGTTGGGCCATCTTCCCCCAGGCCAATGGAGTCATGTGTCATAATATAAATAACCCTTTGTTGCATTAATGCTGATAATCTTATTGATGGTTTACAATAATCTGAAAAAATTAAAAATGTTCCACCATATGGAATAAAATTGCTATGAAGAGCAAGACCATTCATTATTCCACTCATTGCATGCTCTCTTACACCGTAGTGAATGTAATCACTATTAAAATCACCAGGTTTAGTTATCTTTTGATGTTTTGTCTTAGTATTGTTTGATCCCGCCAAATCCGCAGAACCTCCAATTAATGTATTATTTTCTTTAGTTAATGCATTGAGAGTTTGTTCTGAAGATTTTCTAGTAGCTAAACTTTTTAGTTCTTTGATAGCTTCTTTCTTTTCAGTTTTTAAAACTTTCGTAAAATTATTCTTAAATAGTTTATCTATTTTCTTCTTTTTTTTTTTATAAATTTTATTCCATTTGTTTTCGAGTGGTTGACCTTTTTTACCAATGTTTCTCCATCTTTTTAAAATTTTATTTGGAATTTCAAAAGGTTTGTAATTCCAATTTAGAGCATCTCTAACAAGTTTAATTTCATTAAAGCCTAAAGGGCTCCCATGAGACGAAGATTTACCTGATTTATTTGGCGACCCATAACCAATTTTAGTTTTACAAGAAATAACAGTTGGTTTTTTTGCATACTGAACTTTTTTTAAAGCATTAAAAATTTCTTTTTCATTATGACCATTGATAAGAATATAGTTCCAACCATAACTTTCAAATCTTTTCTTAAAATTATCTGATACCGCTAGATTAGTTGGCCCATCAATGGATATTGAATTGTTATCAAAAAGCATAACTAAATTTTTAAGTTTTAAATGTCCAGCTAAACTCATTGCTTCGTGACTTATCCCTTCCATTAAACAACCATCTCCAGCTAAAACATAAGTTTTATGATTTATAATTTCTTTTCCTAATTTCTTTTTTAAAATCTCTTCAGCAACAGCAAAGCCAACAGCATTGGCAATTCCTTGACCAAGTGGTCCAGTTGTAGTCTCAATACCTGTTTTAGGATGGTATTCTGGATGACCCGCACATATTGAGTTGAGTTTTCTAAATTTTTTTATGCTGTTAAGTGAAATACTATTATATCCGGTTAGGTATAACAATGAGTAGAGCAGCATAGAGCCATGGCCTGCAGACAAAATAAATCTATCTCTATTTAACCAATTTGGATTTTTGGGATTAAATCTTAAAAAATCTTTAAACAAAACTGTTGCCACATCTGCCATACCCATCGGCATGCCTGGGTGTCCAGAATTTGCTTTTTGCACTGCATCTATCGATAAAAACCTGATACAGTTCGCTAAATCATTGTGTTGTTTATTCAAAAAATTATCCTATGTAGACTTAGAAGAATCTATTTAATATTATAAATATATATATGAATTCTGTTATCGAAAAAGAAAAAAAATTAACCTCAGCACTAGCAAAGCTAAAAGATTTAAACTTAAAAAACCCAGATTTACAAAATAGTATTGAAAACTTGAGCTCAAAAAAAAATCAATTAGAAATTGAAAAACAAGAGATAGAGAATAAGTATAAATTACTGAAGCAAGATTATAACAGTTTATCTACAAAATTAGAGGAAATGAAAAATCAAGAAAAAATAGAACAAAAAAAGCAAAATGAATTTTCTGAAAAAATTGATGAATTAAATCAGGAAACAGATACTTTGCTAGAGGAAATTGATAAATGGCAAATGTAAGTATTAAATTTAATGGAAAAGAGTTTTTATTATCCTGTGATGATGGTCAGGAAGAACATTTAGAAGAATTGTTAATACAAATAAATCAAAAATTTAATGAATTAAAAAATAATCTTGGAAATTTAGGGGAGAATAAGCTTTTACTAATCACAGCAGTCAAGGTAATGGACGAGTATTATGAGACGAAAAAAAAAATTGAACAAAAAAAAATTGAATTAAAAGATCTTTCTAACAAATTTAGAGAATTAAAAAATTTAGTTTATGATTATAGAGATAAAAAAGAAAATGAAATTAAAGAATTAAATAAAAAACATTATAATTTAAAGTCAGATATTGAAAATAATCAAAAAAATTATGAAAAATTAATTGATAAAGCTGCTGATGAAATTTCAAATTTTGTTGATAAGGCAAGTTCAAAAAATTTATCTTAAAGAAATTAAATTTAGTGAATAAATCAGAAATAAGAAATAAAATTTTTCTTTTAAGAAAAAAAAATTATTATAAGAATTTATCTATAAACCCAAGCAAACTTTTAAATTTTTTAGAAAAAAAAGAAATTAAAAATAAGATTATAGGAGGTTATTATCCTTATAATTATGAAATAAATACTTTGAATATATTTAAAGATTTAGAAAAAAAAAACTATTTGGTTTCACTACCAAAAATAAGCAAAAATAATAAAATGGATTTTTATAAATGGTCATTTGAAGATCCATTAGCAATTAATATGTACGGTATTCCCGAGCCAATTTCAAAAAAAAAAATTAATCCAGAGATATTGTTAGTTCCACTTGTAGCTTATGATAATGAATTAAATAGACTCGGATATGGAGGTGGTTTTTATGATAGATACATATCAAGTAAAGAATATAATAAAAAAATTATTAAAATTGGTTTGGGATTTTCATTTCAGAAAATAAAAAAATTACCAACTAATCAATATGACAAAAAACTTGATTATATAATAACTGAAAAAAATTTTATTTAATGAGAATTTTATTTTTAGGAGATGTAGTGGGTATTTCAGGGTGTTCAAAAATATTAAATAATTTAAAGACTGAAATCAAAAAAAGAAACATTGATTTTGTGGTAGTGAATGGAGAAAATTCAGCAGATCCAGGAGTAGGTTTAACAAAAGAAATTTGTAATGATTTTTTTAATTGTGGAGTTAATGTAATTACAACTGGAAACCATGTTTGGGATCAAAAAGAAATCATGAGCTATATAGATAAAGAAAATAGGCTTTTAAGGCCCTACAATCTCTTTGAACCATCACCAGGTAAAGGTTTTGAAATTTACAAGGCTTCTAATAATTTAAAAATTGGGGTTTTAAATTTAATGGGAAATGTTTTTATGAAAAAATGTGAAGATGTTTTTGAGATTTCAAAAAAGTTTTTAAAAAATTATCAATTAAAAGAGAATTATGATTTATTATTAGTAGATTTTCATGGAGAAATTACTAGTGAAAAAAATGCAATTGGCCATTTTTTTGATGGAAAAGCAACATTAGTAGTTGGTACACATACTCATATTCCAACCAATGATGCAAGAGTTTTAAGAAACGGAACCGCTTACCAAACAGATGCTGGAATGTGTGGTGATTACAACTCAGTTATTGGAATGAACAAAGAAAATTCAATTAATAGATTTTTTAAAGAAAAGACTGTTAAACACTTTCCTGCTACAGGTGAAGCTACTTTAAGTGGAGTTATAGTTGATTGTAATATAGAAACAGGACTAGCGGTTAGTATTGAAAGTTATATTTTTGGAGGAGAGTTAAGAGACTCTCATTAATTATTATGTCAGGTCATTCTAAGTGGGCAAGTATAAAGCATTCAAAGGGTAAGGCTGATAAACAAAGATCAAAAATTTTTTCTAAATTATCTAAGGAAATTAGTGTAGCAGCAAAGCTTGGTGATAAGGATCCAGACATGAACCCAAGACTCAGGTCTGCGATACAGGCAGCAAGATCAGCTAATATGCCAAAAGACAATATAGAGAGAGCCATTGACAAGTCATCCGCCAATACGCAAACAACTTTTGAAAATTTAAGATATGAAGGTTTTGGTCCTGACAAAATTGCTGTTATTGTTGAAGCTTTGACTGATAATAAAAATAGGACTGCCTCTAATATAAGAACTATATTTCAAAAAAATGGTGGAAATTTAGGAACCCAAGGCTCTGCAGCACATAATTTTAAACAAGTTGGAATTATAAAAATTGATAAAAAGGAAATTTCAGACGAACAAATATTAGATCTGGCAATTGAGTCAGGAGCAGACGAATGTATTTCCCATGAAGATTTTCATGAAGTTCAATGTGTAATGAGTGAAATTTATAACGTAAAAAAAAAATTAGAAACAACAATAGCCAACTTTATTTCAACTGAAATTGAATGGTTACCATTAAACAATGTTGATGTAACTAAAGATAGAGAGGGAGTAGCTATTGAATTTTTAGAAACCTTAGAAGAAGACGACGATGTTCAAAATGTTTTTTCTAATGTTAATTTTGGAATTAATTAATGCTTATAATTGGAATAGACCCTGGTATATCTGGTGCAATATGTTTTTTTTCAGATGGAAAAATTTTAGATGTAGTTGAAATGCCAACTATGACTGAAGGAAAAAAAAATAAAAAACAAGTAAATGGATCTCAAGTTTACAATGAAATTTCAAAAAGAATTAAACAGATAGACAGATTAGATATTAAAGTAGTCATTGAACAGGTTTCAGCCATGCCAGGGCAAGGAGTAACAAGTATGTTCAATTTTGGCCAATCATATGGAATTTTAAAAGGTATGTGTTCAGCTATGCAATTGCCCATGTATTTCGTTAGACCAGCAAAATGGAAAAAATATTTTAGTTTAATTAACTCAGAAAAAGATGCTAGCAGGACCAAAGCAATTGAAATTTTTCCATATTTCTCCTCTAATTTGACAAAAAAAAAAGATTCAAATAAAGCTGATGCAATTTTAATTGCTAGTTATTACCACGAAACATTCAGAAACGAAGAATAATCAATTTTTAGAAGACAAATTGATGACACAATTGAGTGTAAAAGACAATAATATGGAAGCAGATATTTCATCACAAGCAGTAGGGTTGGCATCCAACGTAGACTTTTCTTTAATGAGTTTATTTATTCGAGCTGATTTCATAGTTAAGTCAGTAATAATCTTATTGATAGCTTGTTCAATTTATTCATGGGCAGTTATCATAGATAAAATCAAACTATTCAAAAAAATAAATTTTTCATCTGAGGAGTTTGAAGAAAAGTTCTGGAGATCTAAATCAGCTGAAACTTTTTATAATAGTTTACCCACTAATGCTGATGATCCAATGGTATCATTATTTAAAGAGTCAATGCAAGGGTTGTTAAAATCAAAATCTAAAACAAATTTAAATGAAAAAATGGGTGCTATACTTGAAGTAGGCATAGAAAAACAGATATCTAAAATTGAAAAAGGTTTCACATTTTTAGCAACAGTAGGTTCGACTGCACCATTTATAGGATTATTTGGAACTGTTTGGGGCATTATGAATTCATTTCAGTCGATTGCCATTTCAAGAAATACTAGTTTAGCTATTGTTGCCCCAGGAATTGCTGAGGCATTATTTGCTACTGCCCTAGGACTGCTAGCTGCAATACCTGCTGTAGTTGCTTACAATAGATTTAATAATGATTCAAAAAAATATTCTCAAAAACTAGAGAGTTTTTCAAAAAGATTTCTATCAATTATTTAATTAGATAATGGCATTTAAATTAAATCGCTCAGGAAAAGAACCAATAAGTGAAATTAATGTGACTCCATTTGTGGATGTAATGTTAGTTTTGTTAATAATTTTTATGGTAACAGCACCTTTATTAACTGTTGGTGTTCAAGTAGATTTACCAGAAAGCTCCGCAGACTCCTTACCTGAAGAACAAGAACCATTAACACTGTCAATAAATTCTAAAGGTGAAATTTTTATTCAAGAGTCTAAAGTTGAATATGATAAAATTATAGCAAAAGTTCTTGCGGTATCAAAAAATAGAACTGATACTCGAATATACGTTAGAGGAGATAAAACCATTAATTATGGCAGAGTTTTAGAAATTATGGGACTGCTTTCAGGGTCAGGTTTTACAAAAGTTGCATTAATTTCTGAGCCATACAAAGAAAGGTAGTTGGAAAAAGTGAATAGAAGTTTAATTGAATCTTCTGTTTTGCATTTGTTTATAATAATTATAACAGCAATGAGTCTTCCATTTTTATCAAAAAAAGCAATTGACTTACCTCCTATTATTTCAGTTGAATTAATTCAAATTACTGAAAAAACGAATATACCATTTGCCCCTAAAGCAAAAAAAATTATTGAGGAGATTAAAAAAAAAGAAAAAAAACTAGTTTCAGAGCAGGCACCTCCTAAAAAAGTTAAAAAGAAAAAACCAGATGCCGTACCGATGCCCGAGGATAAAGTGAAAAAAGTTGAAAAAATTAAAGATGATAAACAAAATCCTGAAAAGATTGATAATGAAGTAAAACAAGTTTCAGAGTTTGAAAAAGATGAATTGTTTGATCCAAATAATGTAGCAGCTTTAATTGATAAATCTAAAGAGGAAACAGCTGAAATGATTAATAATCCAGATAAAGTTACCCAAGACCAGGATAAGAATCTTGAAAATACAGGACTGTCCTTAAGCGAAGAAGACGCTTTAAAAGCTCAAATATTTGGTTGCTGGAGTATACCCCTGGGTCTACCTTACAATGAAAATTTATTAGTTAGAATAAAACTTGAATTAAAACCAGATGGCTCAGTTATTAAATCAGAAATTTTGGATCATGCTAGAATGAATAGGCCAGGACAGGCGTTTTATAAAGTTTTGGCTGAGAGTGCCTTAAGAGCTGTTAAGTTATGTCAACCTTTGCGGGTACCAAGTACTGGATATGAGAGATGGAAAGAGTTACAATTAAACTTTGATGCAAGAGAAATGTTAGAAGGTTAGACAATGAATAATACAAAAATATTTTTTATATCGTTTTTGATAATTTTATTAATACCAATTAAATCATTTGGTTTAATAGAAGTTGATATTACAAGAGGTAATTTAACTCCATTACCTGTGGCTGTTTCACCTTTATCAATTAATGAAAAATCTAGAAAAAGTTTTAAAGAATTACTCAAAAAAGAAAATATAGGATTAGAGATTTCTTCAATTGTAGAAAACAATTTAAGAACATCAGGACTATTTAACCCATTAAACAAAGATGCTTTTCTTCAAGCTCCTGATATAGCAAATTTAAAACCTAGATTTGAGGATTGGAGTTTGATTAAGGCTCAAGCATTAATAACTGGTAAGGTAAGTTTCATTGATGACAAATTAAGAGTTGAATTTAGATTGTGGGATATCTTAGCTGGAAAGGAAATGATGGCACTTGCATTTACAACAGTTCCAAATAATTGGAGACGAGTAGGCCATATAATTTCAGATAAAGTGTATGAGAGACTGACTGGAGAAAAAGGTTATTTTGATACAAGAATTATTTATGTTGCAGAGGAAGGGCCAAAAACAAAAAGAATAAAGAAATTAGCTATCATGGATCAAGATGGTGCCAATAATAAGTTTTTAACTTTAGGTAATGAATTAGTTTTAACACCAAGGTTTAATCCTACTAGTCAAATGGTGACTTATCTTTCTTATTTTAGAAACTTACCAAGAGTTTATTTATTGGATATTGAAACGGGTATGCAAGAAGTTGTGGGTGATTTTCCAGGAATGACATTTGCACCAAGATTTTCTCCAAATGGTAAAAAAATAATTATGAGCTTTGCTAAGGATGGTAAATCAGATATTTATACAATGGATTTAGAAAATAGAATAGTTGAAAGAATTACAAATCACCCTTCTATTGACACGTCTCCGTCTTACTCTCCTGATGGTAAGTACATAGCATTTAACTCTGATAGAAGTGGATATCAGCAAATTTATGTAATGAATAGTGATGGCAGAAAAGTTAAAAGAATTTCTTTTGGAACTGGTATTTATGGAACTCCAGTTTGGTCACCAAGAGGAGACTTAATTGCTTTCACCAAACTTCATAAAGGTAAATTTTACATTGGAGTAATGAGAACCGATGGAAGTGGTGAAAGATTGTTAACTGAAAACTTTTACCAAGAAGCACCATCTTGGTCACCTAATGGAAGGGTTCTAATTTTTTATAGAGAGACAAAAACAGATGAAAAAGGTGATGGTTTTTCAGCAAAATTATGGTCAATTGACTTAACAGGGTATAATGAGCGTAGAGTTGAAACTCCTACTGATGGTTCTGACCCATCATGGTCATCATTATTGAGTAATTAATATTAATAATTACTTGTTTTTTTACTTGAAACCTCTAATTAGTTATGAATAAATTAAGCATTATAAATATTGATCAAGGAGCAATAATGAAATTAAACAAGATTTTAAAAAATGTACTTTTAGTTGTATTAGCTTGTTTTGCATTGAGTGCATGTGCAACAAAAAAAGTTTCAACAGGACAATTACAAAGTGACGTTTACACAGGAACAGACACAGTCGAGTATTTAGCATCAGGGGTACCTGATAGAGTATTTTTTGCAACTAACGAAACAGTCTTAACAACAGCTTCAAGAGAAACTCTAAGAAAGCAAGCTGCATGGTTAAGAAAAAATTCAGATGTAACGATTGTTTTAGAGGGTCATGCTGATGAAAGAGGTACTAGAGAGTACAATTTAGCTTTAGGAGAAAGAAGAGCTAACTCAGCCAAAGACTATCTAATGACTTACGGAATATCTTCAGATAGAATTTCTGTTTTGAGCTATGGTAAAGAGAGACCAGTTGATTCTGGATCAAATCCTCTTGCATGGTCAAAAAATAGAAGATCAGTTTCAGTCAAAGCAAATTAATCAATTTTTTTAATTTTAAAAGACCCCTTAAACATTCTTGTTTATGGGGTCTTTTTTTTGCCATTATTTTAAACATAACTAAATTATTATGTGTTTTAAAAACGTCTTAATTGTAAAATTTGTTTTTTTAATGGGTTTATTTATTAATCAAATGAGTTTTGCAGATAATCACGATATTAATGGAATACTTAAATTAATTCAACAAGATATCAAAACTCTAGAAAAAGCAGTTTATTCAGACTCATCAGAGCTAAATATTAATAAGTCTAGTTCATCAAATCTGGGAAATAATTCTGAAGATGTTTTAACCAAACATTTATTAAAGTTATCTGAAATTGAAAATCAGTTTCAACAGCTAACGAATAGATTTGAAGAAATAAATTTTAAATTGGATAAATTATCCAACAGACTATCAAAAGTTCAAGCAGATAATCAAATAAGGTTCCAAGATATCGAGAATGCAGTGTCATCTGAAGAGGGTAATATGAAAATCTCTAAAAAGAAAAAAAATGATGATGATGTGTTACCAGGTTCCTCAGAGCCAAAAGATTTAGGTTCAATATCATACAAAGACACTAATACAAACGAAACAACACAAAAAACTCAATCAGTTGAAACAACTGCGTCGATTGTAACTGAAACTTTTCAAGCAGAAGAAAAAATTTTACCAGATACTGAACCTAATAAACAATATGAGTTTGCAACTAGTTTTTTAAAAGTCGGAGATTATCCGACCGCAGAGAGAGCCTTTAGAGAATTTGTTTTGTTAAATCCAGATCATAAATTAGCAGGAAACGCTCAGTACTGGTATGCAGAAACGTTTAGAATTAGACAGCTTTATACTGATGCAGCATCAGCATATTTAGAAGGATATCAGAAATATCCCAAAGGAGAAAAGGCTCCAATAAATTTATTAAAATTAGGAGTATCAATGGTTCAGATTGGTGAAAAAGATCAAGGATGTAAAATGATAAATGGTGTTGAAAAACAATATCCAAAAGCCAACCAATCTGTTATCCAAAAAGCCAAATATGAGTCCCAAAAATTTGAGTGTAATCAAAATTCCTAAAATTTTAGAAGAAAAATTTTCTAATGAAAAAGTTGTTAAGCTATATAATACTTTTAAAAAAAAATTAGATATTAAAGAAAGCTTTGTGGTTGCTGTGTCTGGTGGATCAGACAGTATGGCCCTAGCATATCTAACAAAGATTTACTCATTAAAAAATAATATACGTTGTAGATATTTTATTGTTAACCATAAGCTAAGAAAAGAGTCTACAGATGAGGCCAATCAAGTAAAAAAAATTCTTAACAATTTTAATATTAAATCAGAAATTTTAACCTGGAATGGAAAAAAACCAAAAACAAACATCCAGTCTTTGGCTCGAAAAGCAAGATATGAATTATTATTTTCAAAATGTGAGCAATTAAAGATTAACAACCTTATTACCGGGCATCATTTAGATGATTTATTTGAAAATTTTTTTATTAGAATGATAAGAGGAAGTGGGTTGAAAGGACTGGTTTCTCTAGAAAAAAAAACAAAAATTGGTAAAATAAATTTAATTAGACCTTTACTGGACTTTAATAAAAAAGATCTAGAGTTAATTTCTAATCATGTATTCAATTTTTTTGTTAAAGATCCATCAAATAAAGATATTAAATATAAAAGAATTAGAATTCGAAAGTTAATCAAGGAATTTAAAGAAGCTGGGCTAGATAAAGCAAAACTTTTTTTGACTTTAAAAAATTTAAAGAAATCTAATCAAGCAATATCATTTTATGTAGAAAAAAATAAAAGGATCAACGCCTTTTATTTCGATGATAAAAAAGAATTAATGTTAAATGAAAATTTTTTCAATCACCCTTATGAGGTGGTATTTAGATCAATTACTGATTCTATTAGGCTGATTGGAGGCAAATATAACGCAGTAAGAGGCAAACAAATTGATTATATTTTAGATAAAATTAGTCAGAATAGCCTAAAGAAAGAAACATTAGGTGGTTGTCTGATTAAAAAGGTTAATCAAACAGTGATTATTTCAAAAGAATACTAATTTTCACACTTGTTTAATTTATAATAATTCTTATCTTAATAATCATGAATATAAAAAATCTAGCCATGTGGGCAGTCATAGTTTTTTTAACTATTGGACTTTATAACATGTTCAAAAATCCACAGTCAAACATAAGGGCTAGTAATCAAATTATATTTTCTGATTTTCTAAGTTCAGTTGATAAAGGGGAAATTTTAAAAGTTGAAATTCAAGGTAATAATATAAAAGGCATTTATTCTAACGGTAATAGTTTTTCGACTTATGCTCCAAACGATCCAAACTTAATTGAGAAGCTTTCAGATAGAGGAGTGAGTATATCAGCAGCTCCTATTGATGAAAAGATGCCTTCATTATTTGGTGTGTTGTTATCATGGTTCCCGATGTTACTTCTAATTGCAGTTTGGATTTTTTTCATGCGACAGATGCAAGGAGGAAAAGGTGGCGCTATGGGCTTTGGAAAGTCTAAAGCAAAAATGATGAACGAATTAAAAGGAAAGGTAACATTTAATGATGTTGCTGGTGTTGAAGAGGCAAAAGAAGAAGTTGAAGAGATTGTAGAATTTTTAAAGGACCCAAAAAAATTTAGTAGACTTGGAGGAAAAATTCCCAGAGGCGCATTACTAGTTGGCCCCCCCGGTACTGGTAAAACATTATTAGCTAGAGCAATAGCTGGAGAAGCGGGCGTTCCTTTCTTTACTATTTCAGGTTCCGACTTTGTGGAAATGTTTGTTGGAGTTGGAGCTTCAAGAGTAAGAGATATGTTTGAACAAGGTAAAAAAAATTCACCGTGTATAATTTTTATTGATGAAATTGATGCTGTAGGAAGAAGTAGAGGGGCAGGTTTGGGAGGTGGTAACGATGAAAGAGAGCAAACTTTAAATCAGTTATTAGTTGAGATGGATGGCTTCGAAACTAATGAAGGTGTTATAATTATTGCAGCAACAAATAGACCTGACGTATTAGATCCCGCTTTATTAAGACCTGGAAGATTTGATAGACAAGTAGTTGTCTCAAATCCAGATATTATTGGAAGAGAAAAAATTTTAAAAGTTCATGTTAAGAAAATTAAAATGGCTCCAGATGTGAATCTTAGAACTGTGGCTAGAGGCACGCCTGGATTTTCAGGTGCAGACTTAGCAAATCTTGTTAATGAAGCAGCACTTTTAGCGGCAAGAAAAAATAAGAGAATTGTTACCTTGATAGAATTTGAAGAAGCTAAAGATAAGGTGATGATGGGAGCAGAAAGACGATCAATGGTAATGACTGAAGACGAAAAAAAATTGACTGCATATCATGAGGGAGGCCATGCTCTGGTATCTATTAATATGTCTAGTTATGACCCAATTCACAAAGCTACAATTATTCCAAGAGGTAGAGCCCTTGGTATGGTTATGAATTTGCCAGAAAGAGATAAACATGGGTATTCAATCAAATATCTAAAAGCTAGAATGGCAGTATGTTTTGGAGGCAGAGTTGCAGAAGAAATAATTTTTGGAAAAGACGATATATCTACAGGTGCTGGCGGTGGAAGTGGATCGGATATTAACCAAGCTACCCAACTTGCTAGAGCAATGGTAACAAAATATGGAATGAGTGAAGAGATGGGTCCAGTTGAATATGGAGAAAATCAAGAGGAAATATTTTTGGGAAGATCAGTTACTCAAACACAATCTGTTTCAGAGGAGACTTCACAAAAAATAGATAAAGAAATAAGAAAGTTGATTGACGAAGGTTATGGTCAAGCAAAAAAAATATTAACTGAAAAAATTGATGATTTACATAAAATTGCAAAAGCTCTTATAACTTACGAAACCTTAACTGGAGAAGAAATTGAAAATATAATTAATAAAGATTTATATCCAAAAGATAAAGTTGCCGAAAAACCAGAGGAAAATGATGATCAAAGCTCAGCCTTGGGCGCAATGGGTTTGAAACCAAAAATAGTTCATTAAATAAAATGAGAAGATATTACACGAGAGTGTGTAATTTCTATTATGGAAAAGAATCAAAATTATTAGTAAGTAAAAAAAAAACTCTTTCTTTAAATGATAATAAAGAAATATCATTTGATCATTTAGAAATAATAACAAGACAATCAAAAAAAAAAATTTCTATCAAAGAAATAAACAGTTTGCCTAAACTGTTAAGAAAACAAATAAATTTAGATTTGATAAATATAAAATCAAAAAAAAAAAATTTTTTAAATTTAAATTTTCAAAAATTACCAAATATAATGGGTATATTAAATCTTACTCCAGACAGTTTTTCTGATGGAGGAAAATTTAATTCAAAAAAAAAAGGAATAGATCATGCGTCTGAAATGCTTAAATCAGGTGCAAATTTAATTGATGTTGGGGGTGAGTCTACTAGACCGGGATCAAATGCAATAAATAAAGAGTTAGAATGGAGCAGAGTAGAAAAAATAATCAGATCTATAAGTAAAAAAGTCACCTTATCTTTAGATACTCGAAAATCAGAAATTATGAAAAAAGGTATAAAGTTTGGTGTTAAAATAATTAATGATGTATCCGGATTAAGATATGATCCTAAAACTATAAATATTTTAAAAAATTATAAAACTCCTTTTGTTATTAATCATTCACAGGGCGCTCCTGAAAACATGCAAAATAAACCAAGATATAAAAATGAATTATTAGATATTTATGATTTTTTTGAAGAAAGGATAAAATTTATAAGGTCCGAAGGAATAAAACATAACAATATAATTATTGATCCAGGTATAGGTTTTGGAAAAAATTTGAAACATAATATGAACTTAATTAGCAATATTTCTATTTTTCACTCACTTGGTTTTCCTATACTTGTAGGTAATTCAAGAAAAAGATTTATAAAAGATTTATCTGGAAAGAATGATACTAAAAACAGAATTGGAGGAACAGTTGCCTCATCAATATATTTAATGATGCAAGGAGTTCAGATTTTAAGAATTCACGACATTAATGAATTACTACAGGCGGTAAAAGTTTTTAAAGAATTATTAAAAAACTAATGGCAAAAAAATATTTTGGTACAGACGGAATTAGAGGACCTATTAATAGTAAAAATATTAATGGTAATATGTTTTTTAAGTTTGGATTAGCATCAGGAACATATTTTAAGTCCCAAAAAAAAAGAAAACAAACTGCAATCATTGCTAAAGACACTAGATTGTCTGGTTATACTCTGGAGCCCGCATTAGTTTCGGGACTTACCTCTGCTGGAATGCATGTTTTTACATTAGGACCGTTGCCAACAAATGGTTTAGCTATGCTGACAAAATCTATGAAAGCAAATATGGGTATTATGATTACTGCCTCTCACAATCCTCACTACGATAATGGATTGAAGTTATTTGGTCCTGACGGTATGAAATTGTCAGATAAAATTGAAAAAAAAATTGAAAAATTAATAGATAAAAAAATAATAAAAAGTCTTTCTATTCCAGAAAAATTAGGAAGAGTTAAAAGATTAGAAAGTGGAACACAAGATTATGTAAAAATTTTAAAGAAAAATTTTAATAAAGATTTTAATCTCAGAGGGTTAAAAATTGTAATTGATTGTGCAAATGGAGCAGGCTACAGAGCGGGACCAGAGTTATTAAGATCTTTAGGGGCAAAAGTGATTGCAGCAGGTGCAAAACCAGATGGTTTAAATATAAATAAAAATTGTGGTTCAACTTGTCCAAATAATATTAAAAATATGGTAAAAAAAAATAGAGCTCATTTGGGTATTTCGCTTGATGGAGATGCTGATAGAGTTATCTTATGTGATGAACTGGGCAATATAATAGATGGTGATCAAATTATTGCTGCATTAGGATCAAGATGGAAAAATAAAAAAATGTTAAAAGGCGGTGTTGTTGGTACTTTAATGTCTAACTATGGTTTAGAAAAGTTTTTTAAATCTCAAAAAATAAAATTTATTAGGGCAAATGTTGGTGATAGGTATGTCAAAGAAAAAATGCAAAAAAATAACTTTAATTTAGGAGGTGAGCAATCAGGACATATTATATTAGGAAAATTTGCGACAACTGGGGATGGTTTACTTATTGCTTTGGAAGTATTGTTTGCAATAAGGAAAGGAAGAAAAGCTAGTGACTTTTTTAATAAATTTAAAAAGACACCTCAAATATTAGAAAATATTGAGGTAAAAGATAAATCAATTATTAACAACTCAGAAGTAAAAAAATCTATAAAAGTTGCAGAAAAATTAATGAAAGGACAGGGAAGAATATTGGTAAGGAAGTCAGGCACAGAATCAAAAATAAGAGTTATGGGAGAGAGCGAAAATAAAAAGCTTCTTAATAAATGTATAAACATCATTTCAAAAAAAATTAAATAAATTGAAACCAAAATCAAAAATACTAATTATAGCAGGCTCTGACTCATCAGGAGGAGCGGGTATTCAGGCAGA
>Ga0209425_10002209_pt1 | contig 21910 bp, 17 predicted proteins | sample COG_05_FD_184749 | JGI IMG/M metagenome (GOLD analysis project Ga0209425, IMG submission 184749) | Pelagic Microbial community sample from North Sea - COGITO 998_met_05 (SPAdes) (version 2) | ecosystem: Environmental > Aquatic > Marine > Neritic zone/Coastal water | place: Helgoland, sampling...
TATTTTATCCTATCCATATATTCTTGATTCGATTGCTGTTTTTGATTTAGAATCTAGTACCCTACTATACGTTGTAGCTTTTATTTGTATTGATTTTGCAAGCTACTGGAATCATAGACTTAATCATAAAGTGAATATATTTTGGAATAGACACGTCATTCACCATAGTAGTGAAGAATTTAATTTAGCTTGTGCTTTAAGGCAAAGTATATCTGCTTGGATTGGTTTTGGAGCATTTTTTTTAATTCCTGCCGCTTTTTTTGGAGTTCCTGCTCAACTAATAACTTTGCTTGCCCCAATTCATTTATTTGCCCAGTTTTGGTACCATACTCAACATATTGGAAAACTAGGTTTTTTAGAATACATAATAGTTACGCCATCTCAGCATCGTGTACATCATGCAATTAATCCAATCTACATAGATAAAAATCTTTCGGCCATCTTTTGTATTTGGGATAGAGCTTTTGGGACTTTTCAAGAGGAATTAGATGAAGAACCACCTGTTTATGGTGTTCTTAAACCTGTTAACACCTGGAACCCTTTATTAATTAATTTCCAACATGCTTTTAATGTTATTCAAGATGCTTACAATACATCGAGCTTTAAAGACAAACTAAGAATATGGTTTATGCCTACTGGATGGAGACCAAATGATGTTGTTGAAAAATTTCCAAGAAATATTATAACAGATCATAACATCAGAGAAAAATATAGTCCTAACTATTCGAATTTCATGAAGTTTACAGCTATTTTTCATTTTATATCTATCAATTTTTTACTCTATTTCTTTTTAAGTAATATTTCAATTATAGAAACTGATTTACGTTTGATTTTTGGATTAATAATATTTATTTCAGTTTTTGGATTTACTTCACTTTTAGATTTACAGTCTTGGGCTCCATTTTTTGAAGTTATAAGATCTATTTCTACAATCCTTATTTTATATTCAATAAATGACTATTCCTTATTTGTTAATTATCCGACTGAATTTTCACTGATAATAGCTTACTTTATTTTAAGTAGTTTGATTTCATTTATTATCATTTTTAATAAAAATCACTATTTAATTAAATTTAGCAATGCGACTTCTTAAATTTTTAATCTTATTATTTATAACCTCAAATTTATTTGCTCAGGAAAATTGGACTAACTTAATTAATGATGATAATCTAAATAATTGGGAAATCAAGCAGGGCTCAGCTGAATTTGAATTAAAAAATGGAATAATTTCTGCCACCTCAATTTTAAATACACCAAGTACGTATTTAGGAACAAAAAAGGAGTACTCTGATTTTATTCTTGAGTTTGAGGTTTTTGTGGACGAAGGATTAAACTCCGGAGTTCAGTTTAGAAGCGCAGTAAATAATAATGTTCCTGAACACAGTAGAGTTTATGGATATCAATTTGAATTGGATACAAATTTAAAAAGAGGCTGGTCCGGCGGTATTTATGATCAATCTAGAAAAAACTTTTTTTTGTACCCAATTACTAGAAATGAAAAAGGAAGAAAAGCATTTAAAAATGGTCAGTGGAATGAGGCTAGAATAGAAGCAAATGGTAATTCTATTAAAACCTGGATAAATGGAGTTCAATGTGCCAATCTATTAGACCCTATGTCTGCGAATGGTTTTATAGCTCTTCAAATACATAATATTGCTGAACAGTCACTAGTTGGTAAAAAAGTTATGTGGAAAAATATAAGAATTTTAACAAAAAACATTTCTAAACATATTTCTGATTCTTCTGATTATGCAACTGAAATTAACAATTTAGATAATATTTTAAGTGAAAATCAAATTAAAAATAAATGGAGATTTCTTTGGGATGGTAAAACATCAACTGGATGGAGGGGTGCTAATACTAAAACTTTTCCTCAAAAGGGATGGGCTATAGAAAACAATATTTTAAAAGTTTTAGCATCTGATGGATCAGAGTCTTCAAATGGAGGAGATATTATAACAATAAAGAAATTCTCAAACTTTGAATTAGAACTTGATTTTAAGATTTCCAAAGGAGCAAATAGTGGAATTAAATATTTTGTTGATCCTGATTTAAATAAAGGAAATGGTTCCTCAATTGGATTAGAATATCAGATTTTAGATGATAGAAATCACCCCGATGCAAATAAAAAATTTAAAGTTTTAGAGCAATCTAATGGAGAATGGAATTTTCATAAAGAAGGATTTAAAAAAAATAGAACAGTTGGTTCTTTATATGATTTAATTGAAGCTGAAAATTTAAATGAAGAAAGGTCTAAACGCCCAGTTTATCCTGAGACCTGGCACAGAGCAAGAATAATAGTAAATAATGGTCATGTTGAACATTGGTTAGACAATATCAAATTACTTGAGTATGACAGGTTTTCACAAGTTTTTAAGGCATTAGTAGAGTATAGTAAATATTCGAAATGGAAAAATTTTGGTCAATCAAAAACTGGTCATATTCTTTTGCAAGACCATGGGGATGAAGTGTCCTTTAAAAATATCAAAATAAGAGAATTTTAAAATTTAATTATGAAAAATAGAAGAACTTTTATTAAAAAATCAACAATGGGTATTGTTGGAGCATCAATATTATCTCCATTTCATAAGTCTTCAGCAAAAAGTTATTCAAGGATAATTGGATCTAACGACAGAATTACTTTAGCATTTCAAGGACTTGGAAGAAGATTTCCAGGTTTATTAAACTCTTCTTTAGAAATGAAAAATGTTGAAATAAAATATTTTTGTGATGTAATGGATCAACAAATTGATAAGGCTAACAAAAGATATTTTAACCTTACAAGTAAGAAAACCAATACAGAAAAAAATATTCATAAAATTATTGATGACAAAGATGTTGATGCTTTAATAATAGCCACACCAGATCACTGGCATACTTACGCCGCATGTAAGGGAATGGAAGCAGGTAAGCATATTTATTTAGAGAAACCATGTAGTCATAATTTAATGGAGAGCGAATTACTTGTTAATTTTCAGAAATACTACAACAGATCTGTTCAAATGGGAAATCAACAAAGATCTTCATATGAAACTTTACAGTGTATTAAATTGCTTAGAAATGGAATTATTGGAGATTTAGTTAAAGCAGAAGCTTTCTATAATAATAATCGACCAAGAGTTCCAAATCAAGTAATATCTGAAGTCCCAAAGGGTTTGGATTGGGTACTGTTTCAGGGTCCTTCCAAAAGAAAACCATATACTTATGATACCTGGGATTATAATTGGAGATGGTATGGATGGGATTTTGGTACTGGAGAAGCTGGTAATAATGCTACTCATGAGCTTGATATAGCTAGATGGGCTCTAAATGTTCATTATCCTGAGAAAGTTGATGTTTATTCTGGCAAAAACCATTTTTTAGATGATGGATGGACTATGTACGATACAATGGAAGCAAAATTTGAATTTCCAAATAATCTAAAAATAGATTGGAATTGTCATAGTAGAAATTCTTATTATAAAAAAATGATGGGAGGTAGAGGTACTGTAGTATATGGTACAAATGGTTCTGCTTTTATTAATAGAAACGGCTTTTCAGTTTATGACTTAAATGGTAAAGAAATTAAAAATAGTGTTTCAACTGATAAGGAATCAAGTACTGAATTAGGAGGCGGGGGTAATATGACTACAAAGCACTTTAGAAATTTTTTCAAATCAATAAGAGAGTCAGCTGAATTAAATTCTCCAATAGATGATGCAGTAATCAGTCAGAGCATGGTTCATTATGCTAATTTAGCCCACAGATCTGGAAAGTCATTTAAAATAGATCCTAAAAATGGAAATGTTTTAGATAAAAAGATCAAAAAGAAATTTTGGTCTAGAGAATATGAAAAGGGTTGGGATATTGACTTTAATTAGTATTTTTTAGGCACACCAAATAGAAACTTTTCAAATCTTTTCATTACTATTAAATGTAATTTAGCTTGAGTATATTTATAAATATACCATGGTAAACTGGGTACATACTCATGAATCCCAGCAATCATATACTCATTATTTAGTACAGATCTAAACTCTAACCATCCAAGTGAAGTTCTTTTAACTAACCATCCTCCAGTAATGTAGAATAACTTTCGATTATCATCACTTCTTGATTTGATGACTTTTAGTTCAAGAAGAAGTAAGCTGAAAAAACTAAATTTTATAAATTTTCCATCATAGTTTGCCTTTATTAAATCAGCGAATCTTTTAGTTAACCAAATAGGATAAATTCTTGCAATAAAATCCGTAGTTCTATTACTTGGGTTTGCAATTCTTTGAACACTTCTAACTGTATTTTCTTTGATTTTTCTCGGATAAAATTCTGGGTTTGTTGGGACCTTGTCTTTAGGATATAATGCTTTTTCTACACTATCTTCAACTGAAATATAGTTAATAGGAAGATTAACCATATTTTCTGGATTTAGTGTCATCTTATGTTTTAAGCTTTCCACCAATGGAGAAACTAAAAATTTACTAGTTCCTGTTATCAAACTAACCCATAATTTAGATAAACCAATTGTAATGAAGGACAATGAAAAAATTAATCTTTTCTTATTCATTTTTTTAGCTGTTATCTTTAATAAATCCATGTAGGTTATTATTTGATTCCCTCCAATTTCTAATGGTTTATTAAATGTTGACTTATTGTCAACACACCATCTTATTATTTCAAGTGCATTTAAAATATCAATGGGTTGATTGAGTGATTTGGTCCATTCTGGACAGGCCATCAAAGGAAGGTTTTTTACTAACTGTTGAACAATTCTAAATGATGAACCACTTGGGCCAATAATTATTCCAGCACGAACAGAAGTTAAAGGCGTTTTTCGTGATCCTAAAATTTTTTCAACTTCATATCTAGACTTCAAATGTTTAGAAATACTTTGATCATCTTTTGGAAGAATTCCTCCGACATAAATTATTTGTTTTAGTTTACAATCTTGAGCAGCTCTAGAAAAATTATCTGCAAGCAGAATGTCGGTATCTTCAAAATCCCCTTGATTTAATCTTGTTGATGGCATCATTGAGTGAACTAAATATATTCCAATATCTGCTCCATTTAATGCATTAGTAGTACTTGAAATTGAATAAAGATCAACTTGTTTCCACTGCACTTGATCATTATTTGAATGTTTTATTTTGCTCCTACTTAACGCTATAATATTAAATTCTTCTTTATATTTTTCAATAAACCATTTTCCGATAAACCCAGTTGCACCTGCAATGACTATTGTTTTTTTCAAAGAACTAGATTTAAGTTATTACATAAAATTACCAGGTTAATTATTAAGTATAATAATGCAGGTGTTGATTTAATTATCCCATCTTTAACTATTAATCTGAGAGTAAAACCTAAAAGCATTAAAACTGCCAAACCAAAAGAAGATAAAAGAGTCATTATTGGAAAATAGTATCCTAAAATAAGACCAAAGCCACCAATTAACTGAGCATAACCAACTATCAACCTAAATTTTGAAATTCCCCATCTTTTAAATTCAGATTTCATTATATTAGATGTAAAGGAAAGGATTCCGTAAATAATGAATGAAATAGCTGAAAAAAATTCTAGTATTTCAGGAATCATTTTGTGCATAACAAATCTGTTTTAATAACTTAATTAATAATTTTAATATATGAAGAATCTTTATAATATTTTCATTTTAATTGTTTTACTTTTTACCTCTCAAACTTCAAATTCTCAAGATGATATTTTAAAAAAAATAAATGAAATAGCTACTCTTGAACAAAAAGTAATGATGCCAATGCGAGATGGAATAAGATTGGCTACTGATATATACAGGCCCAAAACTGATGAGAAAGTTCCAATTATTTTCTCAAGAACCCCATATAACTTTAACTCATGGGGAGATGGCGAAGAAAAAAACCGTACTCATCAAAGAGCCTATGAGGCTTTAAAAAGAGGATATGCTTATGTTGTACAAAATGAGAGGGGAAGATATTTTAGTGAAGGCGAATGGGATATTTTAGGTATGCCACTGACAGATGGATATGATGCATTTTCTTGGATGAGTGAACAGACTTGGTCAAATGGTAAAATAGGTACACTAGGGTGCTCTTCCACAGCTGAATGGCAAATGGCTGTTGCAGCTTTAGATCATCCTTCTCATGCTGCAATGGTTCCTCAGGGATTTGGAGCAGGAGTTGGAAGGATTGGAGATTTTTTTGAACAAGGAAATTGGTATAGGGGAGGTGTAGAACAATTGTTATTCGGAACTTGGTTATATGGTGTAGAGCATGATGAGTTTAAGCCAAGAATTCCTGCAGGTGCGTCTCAAGAAGACTTAATCAGAATTTCAAGATTTTATGATTTAGCTCCTGAAAACCCACCTGTTGATTGGGCTGAAAAAATTAAACACCTTCCGTTACAAGACCTCTTAAAAAATGTTGGTGGAAAGAAAGAAATATTTGATAAAATGATAAGAAGAAAACCAAATGATAAAGCATGGTATGAGGGTGGCTTATATCACGACAATATGGATTTTGGCGTGCCTAGTTTTTGGTTTGTTTCTTGGTATGACGTTGCAACTACTCCCAATATTGCTTTATTTAATCATGTTAGAGAAAACTCAGTAAATCAATATGTAAATGACAATCAGTATTTGATAATAGCTCCAACTTTGCACTGCGGTTTCACAAGAGCTACCGAAAATACTATAGTTGGAGAAAGAAGTGTAGGTGATGCAAGATTAAATTACGACGAGCAGGTTTACGATTGGTTTGATTTAATGTTAAAAGAAAAAAAGAACGATTTTAAAGAAAAAACACCAAGAGTTCAGTATTATACAATGGGTTCCAATAAATGGCAAAACTCAGAAGTTTGGCCCCCAGAAAATATAGAGATGATTCCATTTTATTTAAGTAGTAATGGAAATGCTAATACGTTGTATGGAGATGGTAAACTAACTACCTTGAAAAGAAAAATTAATGATAAGCCCGATAGTTTTATTTATAATCCGTTAGACCCCGTTACATCAAATGGCGGTGGAGTTTGTTGTATGGGTAATGCTGTAAAGGGAGGTGCATTTGATCAACAAGAAATTGAAACTAGAGATGATGTACTTGTTTACACTTCAGATCCTCTAAAAGATGGGTTTGAAGTAACTGGCTTTATTAATTCCTCAATTTACATTTCTTCTGATGTTAAAGATACTGATATAACAATCAAACTTATTGATGTCTACCCAGATGGAACAGCTTATAATATTGATGAAACTATTCAAAGAGTAAGATTTAGAGAAGGCTACGATAAGGAAGTTTTTATGCAAGAAGGAAATGTTTATAAAGTCAATTTATCTCAAATGTCAACAAGTAATTATTTTAAGAAAAATCATAGGATTAGAATAGAAGTTTCTAGTAGTAATTTTCCAAGATTTGCTAGAAATCTAAATACTGGTGGAAATAATTATGATGAATCTAAAAGTATTATTGCCAACAACGTTATTCATCATTCAAGAAAATATCCCTCAAGTATAACATTACCAATTGTTAAACAATAAACCAGACGATTATTTATGGAAATGAATTACGATGCCATTGTTATTGGAACTGGAATGAGTGGGGGATGGGCTGCTAAAGAATTGTGTGAAAAAGGACTAAAAACTCTTGTCTTGGAAAGAGGAAGGATGATTAAACATATTGAGGATTATAAAACAGCAAATAAAGAAGATTGGGAATTTCCTGCAGGTGATGTTATAACACAAGAAATAGAAAAAAGACAACCCAAACAAAGCAGAACAGGTTATGTAAATACGGAATCAACTAAAGATTTTTTTGTTGATGATATTGAACATCCTTACAATGAAAATAAAAGGTTTGACTGGATTAGAGGATATCATGTTGGAGGAAGATCCTTACTTTGGGCTAGACAAAGTTACAGATTAACCCCTTTTGATTTTTTAGCTAACAAAAATGATGGTTATGGTGTTGATTGGCCTATAAGATATAATGATTTAGCACCTTGGTATGATTATGTAGAAAATTATATTGGAGTTAGTGGAGAAAATTTGAATTTAAATCAATTTCCAGATCAAAAACTTCTTAAACCAATGGAATTAAATTGTGTTGAAAAAGTTTTGCAAAAGTCTATTTCAGAAAAATATTCAAATAGACATATGACAATTGGAAGAGTTGCACACATAACTGAGGGTACAAAACCAGGTTTAGGAAGAGTAAATTGTCAATACAGAAATAGATGTAGGAGAGGGTGTCCTTATGGTGCTTACTTTAGTAGTAATTCTTCGACACTTCCTGCGGCTGAAGCAACTGGAAATATGACTTTGAGACCTAATTCAATTGTTTGTGAAATAATTTATGATGAGTCAAAGAAAAAAGCAACAGGTGTTAAAATAATTGACTCTGAGACTAATTTAACTTATGAATTTAAATCAAAAATTATTTTCATGTGTGCCTCCACAGTACCAACCACCTCAATTTTAATGCAATCAAAATCCAACAGGTTTCCAAATGGTTTAGGAAATGATTCGGGTGAGCTTGGACATAATATAATGGACCATCATTTTCAAATTGGAGCAGATGCTAGTTATGATGGTTTTGAGGATAAATATTACACTGGAAGAAGACCCAATGGTATTTATATTCCTAGATTTCAAAACATAGGAGGAAATACGAAAAGTAAAGATTTTTTAAGAGGATATGGATATCAAGGTGGTGCAAGTAGAACAGATTGGAAAGAGTATGTTAAAGAAGCATCCTATGGAGAAAAATTAAAGCAAGCAGTTATAAAACCAGGCAAATGGAATATGGGTTTAAACGGTTTTGGTGAGGTTTTACCTTATCATGAAAATAAAATTTTTCTTAATTATGAAAAAACTGATAAATGGGGACTTCCCACTGTAACTTTTGATGCTCAACTTAGAGAAAATGAATTAAATATGAGAAAGGATATGCAACTTCAAGCAATGGAAATGTTGGATAAAGCCGGGTTTAAAAATGTAAAACCTTATGAAAGTTCATATGGGTTAGGTTTAGGTATTCATGAAATGGGGACAGCAAGAATGGGTAGGGACCCTAAAACCTCTGTTCTAAATGCTTTTAACCAAATCCATTCAGTTAAAAATGTATTTATAACAGATGGATCTTGTATGACTTCCTCAGGAAATGTTAATCCATCTTTGACATACATGGCAATAACTGTTAGAGCTGTTGATCATGCCGTCAATGAGCTTAAAAAAAATAAACTTTAAAATGAAAAGAAGAGATTTATTAAAAAAAGTTGGTTTTGGAGTAGGTGCGTTGGCTGTTTCTCCCTTTACAATTAGTTTATTACAATCCTGCAATAAGGATTTTAGTTGGAATCCAATTTTTTTTAAAAAGGGTGATATTGAATTTTTAAATGAACTATCGGATTTGATAATTCCAAGCTCAGCTAAGATTCCAGGATCTAAAGAATTAAATTTATTAAGATTTGTGGATATTTATATCTCAAAGGTTTTATCCAAAGGTGAACAAAAAACAATTTATAATGCTTTAGATAAATTTAAATTAGAATATTTGAAATCATCATCTTTAAGTAATATTGATTCTAAAACTTTAAACTCATTGTTAGATTATTTTTTTGTTAAAAATAAACCCAAGCACGATATTTGGATGAATGATTTTATGAGCACTGAAGAATCACAATCATATATCTTCTTATATTCATTGAGAGAATTATTGATAAGTGCATTTAAGACAAATGAATATATTGGTAAAAACATATTAGTTTATAGGCCAATACCTGGTGAACAAAGAGGATGTGTTGATTTAATAGAAGCCACTAACGGAAGAGCTTGGACCATTTAATTTTTTATTATGAAACTTAAATTTTTACTTGTTGCATTTATTTTGAGTTTATCATATTCTTTTTCTCAAGAAAAAGAGGATCTTTTCAGCATGATTGAGCAAGATCAAAAACAAATTGAGTTACTTCCTGAAAAAATGATTTTTACTCAAAGCTTATTGTGGGGTAAAAATGGTTTATTAAGAAAAACAGGGATTTCCCCACTCAACTTAGAAAATAGAGAAAAGGAACTTAAAATAAGAAAGACAATGTTAACAACTCACCAAGCTATTGGTTATTTAACATTAGCTTCTATGATTGCACAAGGAATTATAGGAGGTAAACTTTACAATGGACAAGATGATTTATATGAAACTCACAAAACAATGGGCAAAATTGTAAATATTGGATATTTTACTGGAGCTGGTTTATCATTGTTTTCACCACCTCCTTTAATTAATAAAAAAGTTAAAGGATTTAATTCAATCAAAGCTCATAAAATGTTAGCAACTCTTCATTTTTCTGCAATGGTAGCAACAAATTATTATAAAGACAAAAATAAAAGTAATCATAAAGCTGCAGCATACACAGCATTTGCCAGTTATGCAACTGCAGTACTAGTAATAAAATTTTGATCATGCATAAGATTATATTTTTTCTATTTATTGTAACCACAATTAATTTATCAGCTCAGGAAAATAAGTGGATGTTAATCGAAGATGAATCTTTTATACAATACTCTGCTAAGCACCTACTTCACAAGTGGAGTGGTACAAATAAAAATATTAAAGGAATCTTTTTACAACAAAATGATAGTAAAATAGCCGTTTCTGCAAATATTGCTGATTTTGATAGTGGAATTAGTAATAGAGATTCTAATGCGCTAAGAGTCTTAAATGCTTTTAATTATCCACAAGTAAAATTTTATTCTGCTGATATTAGTATAAATTCTGATAAAATAACTTTTAATGGTGAATTAGATTTTCATGGAAAAAAAATTCAAAAATCTTTTGAGGGAACTTATGTAAATACAAATGATAAGCTTATTATTGAAGGAGAATTCTCAGTTGTTTTAACAGATTTTGACATTAAATTACCCTCTCTAATGTTGGTAAAAATGGATGATTTTGCAGATATTGAATTCAAATTAATTTTTCAAAAAACCAATTAATCTTCGCTTTTATAGATTTGATATTTAAATAGTTTTCTTAACTTATAATTCTATTATGAGAAAACTTTTTTTATTAATATTTATAACCTTCTTTTCTTGTACTGAAAATAAACTTTCCATTAATAAAGAAACAATTTTAAAATACAATATAGTATCAGAGTATGATGATATTGCAGATACTTTAAATATTTATTTTGAAAAATCTTTTAAAACTAAACTTAATATCTCCAATATTAAAAAAAATAAATCTATAGTTTTATTAACCAAACCAAACATAGAAAATGATTTTATTTCAATCCAATTAAAGGATTCTTTAATCACTATATCTTCCAACAATAAGAAAAATTTATTTTATGCCACATATGAATTTATCGAAAAGTTTTTAAATGTAAAATGGCTTTCTACTGATTATACCCATTATGAAAAGCTAAGTTCATTAAACATACCATATAATTATAATTACTATTATGAACCTCCTGTTTTAACTAGAACAGTTCATTCTAAATTATTTTATGATGATTCTATTTTTGCTGACAAACTCAAGGTAACAAATGAAGCATTTCCCAGGTATGTTCCTAATGCAAGAGTTCATACTTTTCATAGATTTATGCCATATGATGTTTTTTATGAAAAAAACCCAGAATATTATGCCTTAAGAAATGGAAAACGACTCCCAACTCAGTTGTGCTTAACAAACAATGCTGTTTTGGAAATTGTCAAAGATAGTGTTAGATCTTTTTTCAAAAACTCTCCAATCTCTGATGTAATTTCCGTGAGTCAAGATGATAATACACAGTATTGTCAATGTGAAAATTGTTCAAAAATTGATAATAAAGAAGGTAGCCCAGCAGGATCTTTAATTCATTTTGTAAATGATATTGCTAAGGATTTTCCAGATAAAACTATTTCAACCTTAGCTTACCAATACACAAGAAAACCTCCAAAAATAAAGCCTCTTAAAAATGTTCTTATTACACTATGTTCTATCGAATGTGACAGAAGTATTCCAATTGATGAGGGTTGTAAAGATTTTAGTTCTGATTTGAAAGGATGGTCTAGTTTGACTGATAATATAAGAATATGGGACTATACAACTCAGTTTACTAATTTTTTGGCTCCTTTTCCAAACTGGGGAACTATAAAACCTAACATAAATTTATTTGTAGATAATAATGCAAAGTGGATATTTGAACAGCACTCCAGAAATGATAGTGAGTTATTTGAACTAAGAAGTTACGTTATGGCTAAGCTTTTGTGGGATCCCTCTTTGAATTTCAATACATTGATTAAAGATTTTAATGACAAGTATTATGGTGATGGTGGAAAATACATAACTGAATATATTAGTAAAATTCAAAGTCAAATTGATAATACTTCATTTTTTCTTTTTTTATATGGAGATCCTTCTCAAGGTTTTGACTCTTTTTTAAGTCCACAAAATCTTTCTAATTACGATAAGCTATTTAATAAAGCTCTAAGCAAAGTTGATTATAATTCGAATTATTACAAGAGAATTTTAAGATCAAAAATTTCGATTGATTATGCGATATTAGAATTATACAGAAAAAATTTTTCAGATTTATATAAACTGACTTTTAATGAAAATAGCTTAAAAATAATCAACCCTGAACTAATTGAAAGACTTAATAATTTTAGTGATGTATGCTCAGAAAACAATATAACTTACATGAATGAAATGGGTTTCACTGTCACAGATTACGTTTCAAATTATCAAAATGCTTTAACAATTGCCATAAAAAATAATATAGCAAGTGGAAAAAAGGTAACTTTAGAAACAATTCCAAAAAAATATGCTAACGAGGATCCTCAAGTCTTAACAGATGGTGCTTTGGGTGGAAATAGTTTTTATTCTAACTGGTTGGGTTTTGAAGGAAATAACATGGAAGCTTATGTAGATTTAAATGAGATTACTGAAATTAATTCTTTAAGTATTAATTTTTTACAGGTAACAAATCATATTGTTTTTTTTCCTAAAAATGTTGAATTTTTACAATCTGATGATAAATCCAACTGGACTAGTTTAGGCAGAGTTGAAAACAATCTAAAATTAAATCCACGCTCAAAAGTTAACGACATCCAAACTTTTTCAATTGATGTTGAAAACATCAAAACAAGGTATATTAAAGTTGTTGCTAAAAATTTAAGTAAAGCACCAATTTGGCATCACGGCGCAGATTTACCATCATGGATTTTTGCAGATGAATTAATAATCGAATAAACTAAATATTATGAAAAAATATATACTGTCAATTGATGCAGGAACTACAAGTTCAAGAGCAATTTTATTTGACAAAAATGGTAAACAAATATCAATTTCACAGTTTGAATTCACCCAAATTTTTCCAAAAGAATCTTGGGTTGAACATGATCCAATTGAAATATGGGAGACTCAATTAAAAGCTATAAAAGAAGTTGTCAAAAAATCTGGTATTAATCCAAATGAGATTGATTCGATTGGAATCACAAATCAAAGAGAAACAACAGTAGTTTGGAATAAAAATACAGGTAAGCCAGTGTATAATGCCATAGTTTGGCAAGATAGACGAACAGCTTTTTTATGTGAAGAGTTAGAAAATAAGGGTTTAGAAAAATTATTTTATGAAAAAACAGGTTTAGTATTAGATGCTTATTTTTCTGGTACTAAAATTAAATGGATTCTAGATTCTAATAAAGAAATTAAGGATTCAGCGATGAAAGGAGATTTATTGTTTGGAACAATAGATACATGGTTGATATGGAATTTAACTAACAAAAAATATCATGTAACGGACTATACAAATGCAAGTAGAACTTTACTTTTTAATATTCATTCTTTAGAATGGGATGAAGAACTTTTAGCTTTACTTAATGTACCCAAAATAATTTTACCAAAACTTGTTGATAGTTCAGAAAAAGTAGGAACTATTGATCCAAATATTCTTGGCGTTGAAATTCAAATATGTGGAATTGCAGGAGATCAACAAGCAGCATTATTTGGACAAATGTGTACAAATTCTGGAGATGTTAAAAATACTTATGGTACAGGTTGCTTTTGTATGATGAATACAGGAAATAAACCTGTAAAATCAAATAATAAAATGTTAACAACTATTGCTTGGAAAATGGGTAGCCAAACTGTATATGCTTTGGAGGGAAGTGTATTTATTGCAGGTGCAGTTGTTCAATGGTTACGAGATCAGTTAAACATCATTGAGCATGCTGCTGAGATTGAAGGATTGGCAAGTTTGGTTGAAAACAGTGGAGGAGTAACTTTTATTTCAGCACTTTCTGGTTTAGGAGCTCCATATTGGAATCCAAATGCTACTGGTGCAATAATGGGTATTACAAGAGGAACTAATAAATCACACATAGCGAGAGCTGCTTTGGAAGCCATTGCATTGAGGTCACGTGAAATAATAATAGAAATGGAGAAGGATTCAGGAACAAAATTTAATAATTTAAAAGTTGATGGTGGTGCCAGTAATAATAACCTATTAATGCAAATTCAGTCTAATTTATTAAACACAAATGTAATTAGACCAAAAATTACCGAAACTACTGCATTAGGAGCTGCTTTCTTTTCAGGACTAGCCTCCGGTTTTTGGTCTTCTATTGATGAGTTAAACGGAATATGGGAAATTGATAGAGAATTTTGTGCTGCACCATCAAAAAATGATGAATCAGTCATTAATAATTGGGAGAGTAGAATAAAAAAAGTTCAATAAAAGTTGAATAGAAAACAAAAGTTTGAATATTTAAATAAAAACAAGGTATTTGACTTCATTATTGTTGGAGGCGGAGCAATTGGTTTGGGTTGTGCTTTAGATGCTTCCAGCAGGGGATATTCTGTAGCTTTATTTGAAAAACATGACTTTTGCAAGGGAACATCATCAAGGAGCACAAAGTTAATTCATGGTGGGGTAAGATATTTAGAGAAGTTTCAATTTAAGCTCGTTTACGAAGCTTTAAAAGAAAGGGACTTTTTGATGAAAAATGCATCTCATGTTACAAATAAAATAGGCTTTGTTATTCCGGTTTATAAACCATTATTAAAGTTTTATTATTGGTTTGGTTTAAAACTTTACGACTTAATTTCAGGAGATTCTTTTTTTTCAAAATCAAAAATTATTAATAAGAAAAAAGTTCAAGAGCTGTTACCCAATATTAATAATAAGGGTCTTTTAGGGGGAGTTTGTTTCTTTGACGGCCAATTTAATGATTCAAGACTTGGTATAGATATTGGTTTAACTGCTGAAAAATTTGGAGCTACTCTGTTTAACTATTCTTCAGTTGAAAGTTTTATTAAACATAATGATATTATCAAAGGTGTTAATGTGCGTGATAGCGTTAGTAATAATATTTATGAAGTTAAATCAAAGATTGTTATAAATTGCACAGGAGTTTTTTCCCAATCAATTATTAATTTAGATTATGAGACTCCTAAAAATATTATCAAACCTAGTCAGGGAACACATCTGGTTGTTGAAAGAAGGTTTTTAAAAAGTGATTTCGGATTTTTAATTCCTAAAACCTCTGACGGAAGAGTTTTATTTGCAATTCCGTGGCATAATTCTGTTATTTTGGGAACAACAGATAATGAAATAAATGAACCTGAGATTAATCCCAAACCAAAACTTAGTGAGATAAATTATATTTTAAAAAATGTTGAACAATATTTAAGAGAGAAACCTCATAAAACAGACATTAAAACTATCTATACTGGTTTAAGACCTTTGGTTGCAGATTCTTCCAAATCAAAATCAAAAGATTTATCAAGAAAACATAAAATTTTTACAAGTAAATCAGGCTTGATCAGTGTGGTTGGAGGCAAATGGACTACCTACAGGAAGATATCAGAAAAAACTGTAGATGAAGGTATTAGGAATAGTAACTTAAAATTTTTAAAATCTAAAACAAGAAAAATAAAAATTTTTAATGGTCTTAGTATTATTAAAAACGATAAATCTATTAGTAAAAAAATTGATTTATCTCCATTATCCATAGTTCATTTTGTTAGAAATGAAATGGCAATTAATCTTGATGATATTATGTCACGTCGTTCTAGATGTTTATTTTTAGATGTTGATGAAAGCTTACGTCTTGCTCCAAAAGTTGTTAAAATCATGGCTAAAGAGCTTCAAAAAGATGATAAATGGCAGAATGAACAACTAAAATCTTTTATTGAATTAACAAAACTTTATAAAATATAATTATGGACTCAATTTTAGCTGAATTTATAGGAACATCTATACTAATGTTATTAGGAATTGGAGTAAATGCCAATACTAGTTTGAAAAATACAATTGGAGGTGAAAATTCTAATTGGATATTAACTAGTATGGCCTGGGGATTATCAGTTTTTGTAGCAGTATTTATTACAGGTCAGTATAGCGGAGCTCATTTAAACCCTGCTGTTACTGTTGGTCTAGCTGTTGCCGGAAAATTTTCATGGTCCCTAGTTTTAGGATATGTATTTAGCCAACTGCTGGGTGCTATGTTTGGAAGTTGGCTTGCTTATATTGTATACATAGATCATTATAGACTGACTAAGGATGAGGATAAAGTTAGAGGCTCTTTTTGTACTGGACCGGCAATAAAAAACTATAAAAACAATTTTTTCAGTGAATCAATTGCAACTTTTATTTTAGTTTTTGCAATATTTTTCATTGTGGAACCCAATTTAGAGATAGAAGGAGAGATTGTAAACTTTGGTTTAGGAGCTTTGGGTGCTCTTCCTGTCGGTATATTAGTTTGGGTTATAGGAATGACTCTAGGAGGAACCACTGGTTTTGCTATAAATCCAGCTAGGGACTTTGGACCTAGATTAATTTACTCATTACTCCCTAGAAAAAATAAAAATGCAGATTGGTCTTACAGTTGGGTTCCGGTTTTTGGACCTCTTTTTGGAGCAATTTGTGCAGGTCTACTTTACACTTTTTTAATTTAATTAATGGTTATTAAGACAGATCTTCCTGCTGTTGTTGGATCTTCAGGATTAGTTGGTTCATTTTTAATTAATAATCTTTCAGTTTTATATCCGAAGGTAATTTCTTATTCCAGAAGAAAAATTCATTTTGATAAAAAAAATGTAAAGAATATAATCATAGATTTTAATAATCTTGAAAATGAAATCTCATTTAAAGAAATCGATCACTTGTATATTGCTCTTGGAACAACCAGAAGAAAGTCTGGCAGTGATAAAAATTTTGAATTAGTAGATTATCACTATTGTATAAATTTAGCAAGGTCTGCAAATAAGATGGGTGTTAAAAGAATATCGGTTATCTCTTCAGTTGGTTCTGATCCTAATTCTAATTTTTTATATCCAAGAACAAAAGGAATGCTTGAAAGAGACATTATTAAAATTCCCTTGGATCATTTAAATATAGTAAAACCAGGAATTATTCTTGGGAAAAGGATTGAAACTAGAGTAGGTGAGAATTTGGGTAAAATATTTTTTTTTCTAATTGATAAAATTCTTTTCGGATCCTTTAAAAAATACAAAAGCATTTCAGCAAATGATATATCAAAAGCTATGATTTTCCAATTAGTTAATTCAAAAAAGAATTTAAAAGTTTTATACTATAGTGACTTGAAAAAATCCTCAAATAGTTTTCAGAGTCTGCTTAATATTGATTAGCATAATTATTTACATTTGCCAGAAAATTAATCAATGTTAAATATTCATAATCTATCTGTTTCTTTCTCTGGAGAGTATCTATTTAAAGAAATATCTTTCAAATTAATTTCAGGTGATAGGGTAGGTTTAATTGGAAAAAATGGTGCTGGAAAGTCAACTTTATTAAAGTTACTTTCCAAAGAATCTGAATTTGACTCTGGTTCAATTGCTTATGAAAAAGATTTAAAAATTGGATTTTTAAAACAGGATATTGATTTTGATAAAGGACGGACTGTCCTGGATGAGGCCTATCAAGCATTCACAGAGATAAAAGAGTTAGAAAAAAAACAGAATCATATTAATGCACAGCTAAACGATAGAACTGATTTTGAAAGTGACTCTTACTTATCACTAATAAATGATATAAGCGATGTAAACGATAGATATGAACTAATTGGTGGATATAATTATCAAGGTCAGACAGAAAAAATATTACAGGGTTTAGGTTTTGATCGACAAGACTTTTTAAAAAATACTGACACCTTTTCTGGTGGATGGAGAATGAGAATAGAGTTAGCTAAACTTCTTTTACAAGACAACGACTTACTATTATTGGATGAGCCAACAAATCATTTAGACATAGAGTCTATAATTTGGCTTGAGGATTTTCTTAAATCATTCTCCGGAGCTGTAGTAATTGTTTCTCACGATAAAATGTTTTTAAACAATGTGACAAATAGAACAATTGATATTTCTCTTGGAAGAATTTATGATTTTAATAAACCTTATTCAAAATATCTTATTCTAAGAAACGAAATAAAATCACAACAGATAAGTGCTCAAAAAAATCAAGATAAGCACATACAACACACTGAAAAATTAATTGAAAAATTTAGAGCAAAAGCATCAAAAGCTTCAATGGCCCAGTCCTTAATCAAGAAAATAGAAAAAATTGATAGAATTGAGGTAGATCAAGATGATAACAGTGTAATGAAATTAAATTTTAATATTTCAGTAAATCCTGGAAAAGTTGTTACTGAAATTGAAGATTTATCCAAAAATTTTGGTGAAAATAAAGTTCTTACCAGCATTAATTTACTAATTGAAAGACAAAGTAAGATTGCATTTGTAGGACAAAACGGTCAGGGCAAGTCTACATTAGCAAAAGTAATTGTAGGTGAATTGAATCCCTCCTCAGGAAATTCTAAACTAGGTCACAATGTTCAAATAGGGTATTTTGCTCAAAATCAAGCAGAATATTTAGACGGAACTAAAACAGTACTCCAAACAATGATAGATTCAGCAAATGAATCTAACAGATCAAAAGTTCGAGATATTCTAGGATCTTTTTTATTTCAGGGTGATGAAGTTGAAAAATACGTAAGAGTGCTTTCAGGCGGAGAAAGAAATAGATTAGCACTTGCAAAATTATTATTACAACCCTTTAATGTCCTTGTGATGGACGAACCAACGAATCATCTTGATATAAAATCTAAAAATGTATTAAAACAAGCCTTGATTAAATTTAATGGTACCTTAATTTTAGTTTCACATGATAGAGACTTTCTTCAACAGTTAACCAATAAGGTTTATGAGTTTAAAAATCAAAAGATTAAAGAGTATTTAGGAGATATTGACTATTATTTAGACCAAAGGCAAGTTGAAAATTTTAGAGAAATTGAAAAGAAAGAAAAAAAAATAGCTTCAAAGTCAAACAAAGGACCTTCAAATTCTAATGAAAGAAATTTAAAGAAAAAAATTAGTAATGTAGAAAGTAAAATATCTAGACTTGAGAAAGAAATATCAATCATAGACGATAATCTTTTAAATAATTATGAAAAAACAATTTCTTCTCCAAATTTTTTTGTTAATTATGAAAAAAAGAAAGCAGATTTAGACTTGTTAATGAAAAAATGGGAAAACTTAAATTTATCTTAAAAGCCCTATATTTATAATTACACTTTCTAACTATTAACAATGTGTAACTTAAATAATGAAGAGCTGTGGCTAATTATTAGGTTGTATTTTTTTGCATTAACTCCCATTGTTTTGGCACTTTATTATTTGAAAAAAAAGAAAATCAATTTCAATACTGCTATCACATTATGTTTAACTTTTTTTATATGTGCTTTTGGATTTGAAATTTGGTTAACCTATGGTTTAATTGATGGTCTTCCTGTAAGTTTGAGAAGATCTGAAGCTTTGAATTGTGCAATTCCTCAAGATTTAAACTGGGTTTTAAATTCATTGGGTGATGTACTGATAGTATGGATTGGTTTATTCATTGTAAAAAAGATTTTCATTAAATCTTTTAATCCATTTGAAAAATGGAATTGGTCTGTTTTTATAGTTTTTCTTGTTTGGTTCGTAGCTCAAAATATTTATGTTGAAGTATTTTTTTATCACCTTCAGTTAGGGTCAAACGGAGACTTATCATGGGGACCACTAATGCCCTTGGGTTCTTATTTCAACCCTATTCTTTTTGAAATTTCAGGAAGACCGGTGACTTTTCAGTCACAATCAACTTGGTTGTTGATGACTCCAATCATATATTTAATAACAATTTATTTAAATAAAAAGTCACTTAAAAATGAAGTTAATTAAGCTTTCCTTATTTTTTTCTTTTTTATTTTTTTTCTCCTGTATTAAAGATAATTCTGAAGAGCAAGAATTAATTTTGGATTCTGATGGAACAGCAAGAGTTGTAGGGTATCTTCCTCAATATAAATTTGATTTTAACAATAATATTGACTATTGTAAATTAACCCATTTAAATCTTGCCTTTGCTAATCCTGGAGTTGACGGTAAATTGATAATTAATGATTTTAATAATATACTAGTAAAAGCCAGAGCTGATAATAGTAAAATTAAAATTTACATTTCTATTGGTGGAGGATATTTGACAGATGTTCAGGCTTCCACTTGGTCAAATTTAATTGATATAGAAGCTAATAGACCTGAGATAATTAATGAGATAGTGAGTTTTGTTGTTGATAATAATTTTGATGGCGTAGATGTTGATTTAGAATGGCAATATGTTACACCAGGCTACAGTCCTTTTGTAATTCAATTAAAAACTGCTTTGTCTGCTAAAGGAAAAGGAATGACAGCTGCATTGCCAGGAGTTACAAGATTTAGTAACATAACTGACGAGGCCCTACAAACTTTTGATTTTATAAATCTGATGGCTTATGATTTTACTGGACCATGGAATCCAACTGTTTCTGGTCAGCATAGCTCATATGATAATGCTGTTAGATCAATAAATTATTGGAAAAATACTGTTGGTATTTCAGGTTCAAAATTAACCTTAGGTGTGCCCTTTTATGGATATGACTTTACGAATTCTTCAAATGTTACAGCTTTTTCCTATGGACAGATCGTTAATTTACAAGCTTCTAACTCAGAATTAGATAATGTTGGTTTAAAGTTTTATAATGGAAGACCAACAATTAAATCAAAAGTTAAATTAGCTAGTGAGCAGGCTTCAGGGATAATGATATGGGAACTTGGACAAGATTCTTTTTCTGAATATTCGTTGCTTAAAACAATTCATAATGAATATAAAAATCTTGGATTTGTAACAACTGAACTTTGTTTAGATTAACTTTTAGGTAACCTCAGGTTTACTGTCATCGATTTTTAAGTATTCTTTGTTTTCTAAAATATCTCTAATAGCTATAACAGTTTCATAAAGATCAATAAAACTCACATAAAGAGGAGAAAACCCTAATCTAATGTTGTTTACTGGTCGAAAATCAGGAATTATTCTTTTTCTATACTTATCACCTTTAATGAGGAGTTTACAAATCTTCCAAGCTTCTTTATGTTGAATTGTAATGTGAGATCCTCTTGATTTTGATTCAATTGGTGATATTATTTTTATATCAAATTTATTTAGCTCAATATTTATAATTTTTATTAAATACTCTCCTAATTCAATACTTTTATTTCTGATATTAATTATTCCTGCTTCAAGTACTAAATCAAGTCCAGTGTTTACAGGAATTAATGAAAGAACAGATGGAGTGCCGGCATTAAATTTATTTATATTATCAGCAGGTTTATATTTGTTTTCAAAATCAAAAGGTTTTGAATGCCCAAACCATCCTTTTATAGGGTTTTGTAAATGATTTAATATATCTTTAGAAACATATAAAAATGATGGGGAACCAGGACCACTATTTAAAAACTTATACGTACATCCAATAGCAGCTTTAGTTTTAGAATCTTTTACATCAATATTTATAACTCCAATTGCATGACTACAGTCCCAAACAATTATACTTTTATTATTTTCAGCAAATTCGTTTAACTCTTTAATAGGGTAAAGAAAG
>Ga0209425_10002216_pt1 | contig 21887 bp, 22 predicted proteins | sample COG_05_FD_184749 | JGI IMG/M metagenome (GOLD analysis project Ga0209425, IMG submission 184749) | Pelagic Microbial community sample from North Sea - COGITO 998_met_05 (SPAdes) (version 2) | ecosystem: Environmental > Aquatic > Marine > Neritic zone/Coastal water | place: Helgoland, sampling...
TATCCCAATTTGTAAAATATTCTTTACCATTCATTAGTTTTCTGCTAACGGACCAGGAATAGCCTGCCCAACCGCTTAGCTTTCCAGAGGATTTTTGAATAAACAATTCGGCACCATAAGCATAACCATCCGCGGGAGTAAGTAAATCAAGCAAGCTTTCACTATTTACATTACCGTCTGTTGTTGCTCTCGACTCTTCGTATGTTAGCATATTCGTAATATATTTATAGTAGCCTTCAATTTGAACTTTCAAACTTCTGCCGATAAATTGCTCATATCCCAAAACAGCTTGCGTTGCTCTTGCTGGCTCGCCTTTTTCATCTACAGCAAACCAACTATCTAAGATCTGCGCACTAAAATCATCTTGAAAAGTTGAAATAAATTGATGGTAATTCCCTACAGCAAAATTTATAAAACGATTTTCATCAATGATATATTTTGAGCTTAATCTCAAGTCAGGGTAAATACCATTACTATGAGAGGAAAAGGTGATAAGTCTTATTCCTGGCTCAATAATAAACTTTCTATTCGGTTTCCATTTAAGCTTTGAATAAAACGCTGTTTCAAAAGGCTTGGTTTGCGAGTCGAATAATATCGTATTGTTGAACTTTGAATTATATCGAATATTTAAACTTTTTGCTTGAGCACCAAAAAATACGTTGATGTCTTGACTGTGGAAATATGCAATATCTCCTGAGATAGTTTGGTCAGATAGCGGGTTGTATTCATTTATTCCAGCCTCACCACCAAGTCCAAATCGAGTGTAAAACTGACTGTTTGCAGCAAGAAAGTTTCCTATCATTTTTTCATTAAAAACCCGACGGTATGCTAAACTAATCGTTTGGTTTCCCCAGTCTGAATCAAGATCTAAATCTTTGAATTGGAGATCATCTACACCTTTATAAAAACTTAGTGAAATTCTATCTTTTTCATTTAAATCGGTGAATATATGCCCCTGCAAGTCGTAAAAGTAGTACGGCAGGTCAAAATTATCAGTTACGTAAGGAAGTACTTTGTCAAAATACGTTCTTCTTCCTGCAACTAAGAAAGCACCCCCGGGTATAGGACCTTCAATTGTTGTTTGTGCGGTTAGCAAGGATATGCTACTACTTCCTTCTATTTTATTTCTATTGCCTTCTCGACTTCTAATATCAAGTACTGCTGATAAGCGACCTCCATATTCCGCATTGTATCCTCCCTTAATTAATTCTGCGTCTTTAACTGCGTCAACTATAAAATTTGAAAATAGACCGCCAAGATGCGAAGGGTTATAAACTGTTATTCCATCTAGTAAAATCAAGTTTTGATCAGTATTTCCTCCTCGAATTACCAGACCCGTACTAAACTCTGAGGTTGTTAAAACTCCGGGCAAAGATTGTATTGTCCTAAAAATATCAGGCTCAGCTAATGAAGGCTGAGATTTTAATATTCTTGGGGAAAGGTTTACTCTACTAGGCTCAATTTTATTTAGTCTTTCTATTTCTTCAGCTGTTACATCTACTTGCATCAATTCTATAGATTCAGGATTTAAAGAGACATTAATGTTCTGAGATGTAGTTTCACTGAAATCAATCGCTTTCTCGAATTTTTCATAGCCTACATAAGAAACAACTAATTTAGATGACTTAATTGAAATATTAGATAAGACATAATATCCATTATTATCGGTTGCCATACCTTGACCAGTCTCTCTAATAAAAACATTTGCGCCAATAAGCGCCTCGCCAGATGTGCTGTCAGTGATAAATCCGTAAACCTGAAAGGATGCGTCTTGCGAAAAGATGATTCCCATCGATGCTATGATAGCTAAGCTATTTTTTCTGATTAATTTCACTTAATATTTTCTCCGCATGTGTATTAACATTCATTTTTCTGTATATTTTTTGAATTTTACCATTTTCATTAATTATAAATGTGATTCTTTTTGTCCATAGCGGCGAATTTGCACCGTACTTAACCGCGACTTCTTTTTTTGAGTCAGACAAAAGGTTAAAAGGTAGTTTCCATTTTTTCTTAAACTTCCTAAGAGATCTTGGTGAATCATAGCTTATACCAAATACTATTATATCAGATTTTAAATACTTATCATAAATGTCACGGAACCCGCAAGCCTGAATTGTTCATCCAGGTGTATCGGCTTTAGGAAAATAGTACAATACAACTTTTTTGCCTAGATAGTCAGATAGCTTATGAGAATTTTTGTCCTGATCTTTTAGAGTAAAGAGAGGAGCTAAATCTCCAACCTTCAATTCAATATTAGGTTTACCCGATAAAGATGAAAAGCTGAAATAGGCAATGATACTAACGGATATTAAAAATATAAATTTCATTTAAATCCTGCTTAATAATTTTTGAGATAACTCAAAGTATCAGTATTGTAGGGTATTGGTTCAATTTGAAATAGGTCAAAATGTTTTTTTGAATCGCAAACGTTGCTTTCCATGAGCATTGTTATTTGATCTACGGTGATCGGGAACCATGCAAACCTCTGTAAAAAAAATGCCAGAGCCTTAACTGCAATAACGGGGGCAGGTATCATCCATTTCTTTTTTCCGTATGCCGCTGCCATAATAGGAACAAGATCTTTCCAATGATAGGCTTCACCTCCAAGACAGAATATTTTATTTTTAGCTGCATCCATATCAATTGACTTAACAACAAACTCTGCAACATTTTTAATATGTATTGGCGATAAAGCAAATTTACCCGCATTGAGAGGTAGTAATCCCTCGTGAAAACTTGGTGAGGGGATTGGAAGGCTAAGCATATCCTTTTTAAGCTGTGTACAAAACTCAGGCCTACCATCTCCTCGAGGGTCTCCAAAACAGAGAGAAGGTCTAAAAATTACCCAATCTAAACCAGAGTGTTTTAAATATTCTTCAGCAAGATATTTAGTGCTTTGATATTTGGTGCCATCAAGCTTTGCTCCATTTGCACTAACTAAAATGTAGCGCTTAATATTAAATTCTTTTGCTAAGTCTACCGTTTGCTTAACACCTTCAAATTGCGCCTCTTGAAAAGTTATCCCTCGATGAGGAAATTCTCTAACTAAACCAATACTATAAATAACTACGTCCGAAGATTTAATTGCTTTTTTTACTGCTGCACTATTAGATAAATCTCCCTCATAAATCTTGCACTTATCTGATTGAAGTAACTTCTTAAGTGAGTTTTTTCTAACCAAAAGATTTGGTTTGTGTTTATGACCTATTAATTCATCCGTTATGTACGAACCAACAAATCCAGTCCCCCCAAATAGTGCAACTTTCATTATTTATTTTCCTTACTTTTTTCTAATACTTCATCATTTGAGAATATTTTATCGATAACTTCTTTTCGATAATCAAATACTCTCTTTAGATCGTTTTTTATCCATATATAATGAAGAATTCTTCCAAAAATTCCCATCGGTATAGCGTATTTTATAATATCTTTAATTAATACACCATTATCAACAGACTCAAAAGTGTGTGTATGATGCCAGAAAGAATAAGGACCTTTGAGTTGTTCGTCAACAAATTTATTAGGTGGTTCATAGGTGGTAATTAAAGTCCTCCATCTCAAGGGCAATACAACTACTTTTATCGTATAGTCAATCAATGCTCCTCTTTCCATTTTTATTGGCAATGGCGTTAGTACGTTAAAACCCATTTTAGCTGGAGTAATTTTTGAAAGATTCTCTGGTTTTGAGAAAAAATTAAACACTTTTTCTAAGGGAGCGTTAACCTGATGAGAAACTCTTAATTCATAAATTTTCATAGTACCAACTTAAAACAGAGAAGAGAAAAATCAAATAGATAATTGAGCGTTATGAGCGTTATTTATTATATAATTATTCACATTAAATTTTCTTTTGCACCCGTTATAGTTCATAAATCTAACCTTACCAAATACGGGTCTTTCAAACCAAGGCCTATCATGAATTCCACCAATACTCCAAGCGATACCAGTATACCCATTTGGATCTCTTCCGTCTAATTCATACTTATCATTCAAATCAATTGCAGTTTGTAGTGCAACTTCAGGGTCTGGAGTCCATTCTAATATCTTTTTAGCCCAGTACATTCTCATAAAACCATGCATCTTACCTCTCTCTACCATTTCATATTGGGCTGCGTTCCATAAGTCGTCATGTGTTTCAGCGTTTTCAAATTCGGTAGGAGAATACAAAAATTCACGTTCATCCGCTCTATGCTCGTTTAACGTTTTTTTTGCCCAAGCATGAAAACCATTAAAAGAGTCATAATCATTATTATAGTAACAGAAGTTTTCCGCAAGCTCTCTTCGAACAATAAGCTGCTCTAGGAAAGTTTTTTTTCCATCAGATTCTTCCATTTCATTTATTTTCATAGCGATATTTTGGGCTGATATTTGCCCAAAATGGATATAAGGACTAAGGTTAGATAAATTATCTTCGTTTGGATTATTTCTCAATTCACCAGAAAAATCAAAACGATTATTCATGAAGTTTTTTAAAACCTTGATTCCTTTTTTCTCACCGGGGTCTAACCAACTAATCTCTTGAACATTTCTATCTATTTTTAAATCATTTAGAAGCGCTCTAGGTTCAAATGTCTCATACTTGTTTTTGCCACTAAATGGATGTGGAACTATTTCTGGAATGGGGTGCAAAAATTCATCTAGCAATAAATGGATTTTCCTTCTAATTGTATGCGCAGCAAATTCTTGTTTATCACTAACTACCCAAGTAGGAATAATATTATGTGCATCAACTATTTCGTATGGTATTTTTAAATCTTTAACAAGATCAAGGGTTCTTTGCTTGTAAACCCTAAGGGGAGAAAAATCCGTAATTAGATAACCGCCTTTTATTTCAGATATATATTTTTTTAAAGAATAATTAGCATCACCTCTTCTTAAATGAAAAGGAATTTTATATTTTTTTAAGTCTTTAATCGTGCCAATTAAGCCATTAATAAGAAATCCATATTGACGAGTATTTGCATCGCTAAAATGTCCATTGAGCGAATAAAATACTGTAAGCGGTACTTTAAGTTTTATAGCGAGACTCTGCGCATGGACTAAGGCCCAATTATTCTTGGATCTTCTATCGCGCTGCATCCAATAGATAACTCCTCCGCTGGAATAATTTAAGTTGTTGAGTTTTTTGATACGTCGAGTATCTAATTCAAGCATGATATAACGAGGTAATTATATTAATTTTTTTAAATCGTTATATGTAAGAAACGAGTTATCAATTTTACCCTTGATGTCATCCAATAGAAAAAGACCTTCTCCACCAAATAATATTTCTATATTGAGCTTTTTAGCTACTTTAATGCTATCGTAAATCTGATTGACGGTTTTAGAAACGTTCTCCTCAACAACAGCGTTACAGCATTGCAAATTGCACAAATAAAATAGAACTATATCTATTTTACGCTTAACTATAATATTAGTAAGCTTGCCAAGCTCGGCATGTGAACCAGAATTAAACACATTGTAACCGTTATGACGCATTAATACTTCAGACATTACAACGCCGATATCAGGCAAGTTGTCTTCAAAGTTTATACACAAAGCATTTTTACCATTAGTGTTTCCATTTGGCTTATCCCTATTTAATCCATCGACTGATCTTGTAATTATTTTGCGGGAAAGATATGCATCTGTATGTTCAATCTTATCATTTTTAAGCTTGTCTTCAACAATATTTCCTGCGATGTCAACGACAAAATCAAATAAGTCAGATATGGGAGTTCCATTCATGTACAAACCATTAATAACTGTGTCTACAGTTAACTCATCAGCACTAAGACTTGCATCAGCCAAATTAAAGGCAAGCTGCTTATAGTTCTGTTGATTAATTAGACCATAAATATTTTTATGATTTTTTGTTTCAAGACTAAGACTGTCACCCTTAGAACTGTTTGAGTATGCCTTGTAGTAATTACGTATATGTTGCATTGTGAATTTACGATGACCTCCGGCAGTCTTTTCACATCCTAATTTACCACTATCTGTCCAGCGCTTCAGCGTAGATATATTGATGCCAAGAATTCCAGAAACTTCTTTAGAGTTTAAATACTTCATGGTTATAGTTTATTTATATTTTTAAAAAAAAACAATAAAAAAAGAGCGTTATGAGCTTTTATAACTCAATATTTTCTATTATTTTATTATAATCTAATTTTTGTTCATTACTTTTTTTATCATAAAGGCTTGTCATCATGCTCATTCTTGGATTGCTTTGAAAAAATGACCTATTGTCATTAATAAAATTCCAATACAATGCATCCCATTTTATACTCCAATCACCTTTTTTATAATTACTCATCTTCATTATATAGTTACTTCCGCTAATATATGGCTTGGTAGACATTAATCCTCCATCAGCAAACTGGCTCATTCCATAAATATTTGGAACCATTACCCAATCATAGGAGTCAATAAATAGCTCCATAAACCATTTATATACTTCATCGGGATCATATCGAAGTAAGCACATAATATTACCAAGTATCATCAACCTCTCAATATGATGACCATACGCATACTTCATTATGTTTTTTATGGTATCATCAACTGGGTCAATTCCAGTATTACCGGTATAGAATTCCTTCGGAATTTTCTTAGTAAAATTCCAGTAGTTTTTCGTTCTTTGATATGAACCTTTTATTTGATATACACCCCTAATAAACTCTCTCCAACCAATAATTTGCCTAATAAAGCCTTCAAGCGAGTTCATGGGTATGGAGTGCTGATCTGCGTAGTCAAGACTAGTTCCAACTATTTCTTTTGGTGTCAATAGTCCAATGTTCATAGCAGGAGATAAAACACTATGAAAAATAAATCTATGTTCTTTTGATATAGAATCTTCATACGCCCCGAAATTTGAGAATCTTTTTTCTAAAAAAAACTTTAAAGCTAACCGCGCTTGATCCCTATTAACCGGATAATTAAATGATTCTAAGCTACCATAATTCAAATTAAAATAAGTTGCTGTATATTCTAATGAATTTTGAAAACCTATATTTTCATACGTATTATTAACTGTGGGAGGAATTTCAATATTTTTTGGAAGTTTTTTTCTATTTTCAATATCATAGCTCCACTTACCTCCATCAGGTTTTCCTTCACTATTTACAAGAATATTTAACTTCTTTCTTTCTTTTTGATAAAATGATGAAAGAAAGAATTTTTTTTTGTTTGAAAAATATTCAACTATTTCATCTTTTCCGTTTATAAAACCAGGGGTGTCATAAATATGAAATTTAATTCCTAGTTTTTTGAATGCAACTTGTAATCTTTTCTCAGCAATGAAGTCATGTGGGTCTACATAATGAACTTCAGTTATTTTGTTTGATTTAAAATAAGGCTCATAATAGCTAGGCTTTTTAATATTATCAGTTTCTAAAACTTTAACGTCATATCCGTAGCTTTTTAACTCTTGAGCATAACATTTAATACTTAATTCATGGAGTAATATTTTTTGCTTATGAAGGCTCAAAAAATATTCTTCATCTTTAAAAAAGAGAGGGTCTTTAGTAAGAATTACTTTTCGGGATCTTGCTAAAACTGGATTAGGGTAAAATAGCTGATGTGGGAAGATTAATGATACATTCATTTTATTTCATGGATCTGCATTTCTTGCTGCAATATTTTACATTGGGCCAATCTTTTTTCCATTTTTTCCTCCAATTAAAAGAAAACCCACATACTGAACAAATCTTATTAGGTAAATTTTTTATATTTAATTCTTTGCTGAGGAAAGTCCACCATCAACATGGAAAGTTTGTCCTGTAATCCAGTTATTTTTTGGATTCAGAAGGAAACGTATCATACTGCTAATATCTTGAGGCTTTCCAATTCTACCGGTAGTATGCATTTTAATGCTAATATCCAGCGCTGCAGGATTACGTGTAATTCTTGATGATAACGGAGTATCTACAAGGCCAGGAGCAACCGCATTAAATCTTAGAGATTTTTTAGCATAGGTGAGCGAGGCAGATTTTACCATTGATTCAATACCAGCTTTGGCAGCAACTATCATTTCATGGTTAGCTAAGCCAATTGAAACTGCTGCTGTTGACATTAAAACAACTGATGAATCTGATAATAACTTACCTGCTGCACGAACTACAGAAAATGCAGTTTTCAAATTAGTATCAATAGTTTTTTCAAAGTCTTTTTCTGATACCAAATGAGGTGGTCTTAAAAGAATTGATCCAGGAAGAGCTACTAAACCATCAATATGATTTACTTCATCTTTGCAGTCACTAATAAAAGACATTGTGCTTTCAAATGAACGACAATCAACTTGCTCAGACTTAAGAACGGGATAATCCATATGAGATGATTCATTATGATAACCAAGGAGGAGACCGCAACGATCATTGTTTAAGTCGGAGACAAGTTGTTTGCCTATTCCCCCGCTCGAGCCAATGATAATAAAATTTTTATTTTTCATTCTTCATCAAGGATTGATATAGCATGCTATTAGATGCACTTAAACCACCATTTACTCTCCATCCATCATCAATCAAATTTTGTATAGATTCAGTGAATTCAATAATGTCATCTGCAAAAGCAGAAACAATGCAATAGGTATCTTTTTTGTATATTTTTACATCTGGCATGAAAAATATTAAACTTAAATATTTAATTTTGCAAGAAATTAATGAGCGGTATGAGCTATTTGAAGAGAGTAGTTAATTAAATAATTTAAATATAGAATAAATATTTAAATTAGTAACAGACATAATAATTTTTCGACGCAAAAAAAGGGGATTTGATTAAAACTAGAGGGAGCTACGATTCCTGATCAAGCAGTTCAATGAAATTGCCGTTAGGATCAGTTTCGTAAATATATCCAATACCATCGCGATGGTATTTGATATTTTTTTGTTTGACTATTGAATGATCAACTACCGCAAAATGATTAGGATGTTCGTCCTCAGTTACCAAAGCTAAATTGATGTTATCAAATTTTAACATTGCCCAAGTTGAATCCTTAAACTTCACTTCGCAGTTGAATTTGGTTGAATAGTAGTCTACAGATTTCTCTATATTGTCGACTATAATTGCCAAGTGATCAATTTTAGATAGTTGATCATTCATCGTTAATTAATTGGATTATTTATTTGAACTGCCTCTTGCAGCTGACCATATTACAAGGCCAAATCCAATTTTATTTATAGCATCACCAACATTGTAAACTAAATCACGTGCGTCAGTATCAATAACTCCAGCCATAAACGAATACCATTGACCATCTGCTGTACCAATTAAGTAGCCAAGAGGGTAAATACCCCAGCCAATAACAACAAATTTTAATAGTAGTCCATTTGCATTTTCTATCTTTTTACCGGCTTTTTTAGCTGCCTTCGCGATATCGCCTTGGTATACTTCATTTACAATGTAAAAGTATGCAAGACCGCTTATAAGTCCCCAAACTGCAGGGCTTTGGCTGCCAAATACTGAAAAGACTGATGCCTCTCCAAAGTAACCAGTAATAAGCATTACGAGGGATGCAGAAATCATCTTACTTAAACCAGTCTTAGTAAGAAGGTAGAATTCAACACACATTAGTGGAACAGTTAGTATCCAGTCAATATATCTGAATTCAGTAGGGCTCATGTAAGAACTAACCCATACATCTCTCATGTAGTAGTAGTGAACTGCTGCAATTAATGTGATTAAACCAGATACTGTCATTGACAATTTCCATTCATCACTTACTGATGATCTTTCAACAAAGAAAAATACAGTAGCAGCAAGCATAGCAACTGAGCCTAGAAAAAAAGTGAATCCAACAAGATCCCCGCTTTGAAGGCCTGAGGCTAATAACATATTTACCATTATCGTCTCCTTTTTATATTAAAATAAATTTAATTAAATTTTTAAGCTTACAAATTTACAAAAAAAAATTTAAAAATGTGGATTTACAATTTTTTAGTTTTAAACCTAAAAAATGAGAGAAAATAAGTAGTTGGAATTAATAAAAATTTTTGAAAATTGCTCACCCTTATTCTGGTATTTAAGAGCTTTCTTGGTGATATAGATTTTAGTTTTTTAAAAAGCTTTTCATAATATCTATATGCTAGCATCACTCCAAATCTACTTGAACCCGGGAGTCTATAAATACCTTTTTTTGCTTCATCAAGCTCACTTTTAATATCTGATTCAATTTTTTGCTTTATTTTTTCATCAAGGTTTGTTCTAAGATCAAACCCTGGAAAGTACACTCTTCCTTTTTCAAAAAAATCTTCATTAATATCTCTAAAAAAATTAACCTTTTGAAATGCAGAGCCAAGCTTCTTAGCTGAGAAAATTAAATTATCATATGACTTTTGGTCGCCATTAACGAATATTTTTAAACACATGAGACCTACAACTTCTGCTGAACCATAAACATATTCGTTTAATGATTCTTGAGAGTGTTTATTTTTATGGAGATCAGATCTCATACTTTTAAAAAATGCCTCAACTAAATGAATATCAATCTTATAATGATTAACAGCATTCTGAAATGAATGCAAAATTACATTAGTACTAAAACCTTCTTTTATTGCAGAATAAGTTGCTGCTTCAAACTCGTCGAGCAGTGTTTCTTGATTTGTCTCAAAAAAAGTATCAACAATCTCATCAGCGACTCTTACAAAACCATAAATGCTGTATATAGATCCACGTATCTCTTTGCCTAAACATCGAATGCCTAATGAAAATGATGTGCTGAATTCTTTTGTAACTGATTTTGATGATTTGATGCTCGCATTTAAATATCTCTCTAAATTCGTCACGAGTTATCTTCCATGATTTGTTTAGCAACTATTTTACCTGAAACTAACGCTGGAGGCATTCCAGGGCCAGGAACAGTTAATTGCCCGGTATAATATAAATTGGTAAGTTTATTATTTTTAATTTTAGGTTTTAGAAAGGCAGTTTGAAACAATGTATTTGCTAGTCCATAGGCATTGCCCTTATATGAATTAAAGTCAGATATAAATTCTTTGTGAGCATAAGATCTAGAGGTCACGATATTGCCCTTAATACTTTCACCAGTAGCTAACTCGATTCTATCCAATACCTGTTCAAGGTATGAGTCTCTAGAAACAGATTCATTCTCCAAGTCAGGTGCAACGGGTATCAAAATAAAAAGTGCTTCATTTCCTGGTGGCGCTACATCGGGGTCTGTTTTTGATGTGCATGATACGTAAAACAAGGGATTTTCAGGCCATTTTGGGTCATCGTAAATTTCTTTAACGTGATTGTTGAAGTTTGTATCAAAAAATAGGCAGTGATGCGGAATATTGATTTTTTTATTAATACCCAAATAAAAGATCAAGGCGCTTGGCGACATTGTTCTTTTATCCCAGTACGATTTTGAATAATTACGATATTTATTATCTAAGAGGCTTGTTTCAACATGCTCATAATCAGCATTTGCAATAACTATTTCAGACTCATATAATGCTTTATCCGATAAAACCTCAAAAGTTGATTCGTCTTTTTTATGAATCTTTTTTATCGGCTCATCAAAAACGAAATCAACACCTTGCTCAACTGCAAGTTTATGCACTGCAGTTGCAACTGATCGTATACCACCACTTGGATACCATGTTCCAAGCTTTAAGTCTGCATAATTCATCAAACTATAGAGTGCAGGCGTTTTTGAGGGCTTTGCCCCTAAAAGTAGACCTGGAAACTCGAGCATTTGAATAATCCTTTTGTCGGTAAAAAAATCTCTAATATGCTTACTGATTGGTTTGAAAATTGCGAGCCTACCTAGATGCTTAATTAAGTCTAATCGCATGTACTCAAATGGCGAAAGACTAGGCTTGTAAATAAATTTTTTAACAGCTATTTCATATTTTTTTTTCGCATCATCTAAAAATGCATCTAAAGCATTGGATGCTCCAGGCTCGATTTTTTCTAGGTTAATTTTAAGTTTTTCATAATTTTCAGGAACGTCGAAAAACTCTCTGTTTTCAAAATAAACCCTGTAACCAGGATCTAGTCTCGTTAAGGAATAGTAATCACTAACCTTCCTATCAAAGTCAGAAAAAAATGATTCAAATAGATCGGGCATCCAATACCAGCTTGGGCCCAAATCAAATGTAAATCCTTTTTCTTCATAGGTTTGTAGTCTACCACCATAAGTCATGTTTTTTTCTATTACCTTGACTCTGTAGCCTGCTTTTGCAAGATAGGCAGCAGAGGCCATGCCAGCCAGACCAGAACCGATAACTATAATTCTTTTTTTCATTTTTATTTTTTTTTTAAAATAAACTCTGAGCTCAAACTTTTATTTTTAAAGCCCCTGGAAAGACTGGAAAATGAATATTTTGCCTCAACGTTCACTCGAAATATTATTTAATAATTTTTTACTAAGGTAATTATTAAGTATATAGAAAATGGCCAAAACAGTTCCCCATTGAACCACACAAGTAATAAAGAAACTTGGGCTTTCGATCATCCACCATGCTACCAAAGTAAAACCAACTAGAGGCGCAACAAACTTAACAACAAATGGCCACCAAGAAGGAAAGGGCCAATCATCCTTGCTTTCCAAGCTCACTTCATCGATCATTCTATTAATTCCATACTTAACCGCAGCAACAGACATTAATATTCCTGATATTATCAATCCCACGCTCCAAACAAAATCCTGATTTCCTAAAACCTCCAAGCTCATTGCGGAAGGAATACCAAGCACAAAGGATGAAATTACTATCCAAAAAACTGCAACTGATCTCTTGACACCAAAATCAATTAAATTTCTAACGGCTAATTCGAGCATTGAAATTAATGATGAAAAACCTGCAAAACTTAGACCAAGAAAAAATAGAATTGCCAGTGGCTTGCCAAAAGCCATTTTTGCAAAAAGCTGAGGCATCCAAATAAATGTTAAGCCTGTAGCTGCTGGTCCGGAGGTTTTCATTACATCTAATATTTCAGATTTTTGCATTGTCATTTCGCTGCCTAAAATTGAAAAAACTGTACTAAATATCATTATTGCAGCAATTAAAGAAACAAGGTTGTTACCTATAGCAGTAGCAAATGCATTTTTAATGATACCGTACCTTCTCCTTGTGTAAATAGCGTACGTTAAAAAGAGCCCAAATCCAGCTCCTGTATCAAAGGCATTTTGAGCTAAGGCATCAACCCATATACCGGGACGACTAAGTTGAGCCCAGTCAGGGGTAAAAAGATATTTAATGCCATCTAATGATCCAGGTAAACTGATGGCTCTAATTAATGATAAAAGCACTATTCCAAGAAGCGTAGGGATTAAGACTTTATTTACTTTCTCAATTGATGATACTCCTTTGTATATAGCTAAACCTCCAACTGTCATTGCAACTGCATGAAATAGAATAGGAAACGAACTATTTTGAAAAGTTGACCACAATGCCCATGAAGCATCATTGTTTTGAGGTAAATCTGTAAACATTATTGTACCAAAATAATAAATATTCCATCCCACAATAACCGAGTAGAAAAATGCTATTGCAGTAGAAACAACACCAACAAACCCTCCCAAAAAGGCAAATGGTTTTCCCATGAAATTTGCAAAAGAACCTATAGTGCCCATTCGTGATTGACGACCCATAATGTATTCAACAATTATTAGAGGAATACTCCAAAGGAACAGAAATGTAATCCAAGCTACTAGAAAGGCACCAGCACCATCATCTCCAGCGTTAGATGCTACGATTCTTGGAAAGCGCCAAATATTTCCGGTTCCAATAGCTATACCCATGGCACTTATCAAAAAAGCGAATCGGGATGAAAAACGAGGTGATGAATCAGACATTATTTACCCTTTCAGTTGTTTTATCATTTAATACCCATTTCATTTTTATACGCTTCGTAAACATCGCGAAATAAATCAATATCAGTTTCAAAAGCTTCAGGAAGAAGGGGACCAAAAGAAAAGCGGAAAAATCTTTCATACGGCGATTTATATTTAGTGTCTTTTATGTGTGGGCGGGCCATATCGCATTCAAAAGCACTTAATATAGCTGCGCCTCGCTTGAACAGTCTTTCGTTGAGCTGTTTACTAGTTAACCCTTTCGGTAATTCTAGCCAATGATAAAAACCACCCTTTCCAGTATAGACACCTAAGCCCATATTCTTAAAAGCGTTACCATATCGTTCACGCTGCCAATTATAATGCTTCTCAATAGCTGCACGAGCTTTTTTCACCCGATTAGGCTCAAGGAGTTTAATTGCGTAATTTTGAGATAAATGACTAACTCCCCCCATTCCAAAGCTGGAGTAATTTGACATTATTTCTATATTTGATTTACTAGCAATAATCCAGCCAATCCTTATACCTGGAGATTGAAGCCCCTTAGTGCACGCTCCAGATAGAAAAATATTGCTACTATCAATATCATTAACAAATTCAATACCACTGACAGATGGTGAATGGAACATCTCATATGCTTCATCTAGTAAAATGCCGTTATTGGGCTCTTCTGCAATCTTAATCAATTCACGAAGTTCCTCACCTGAACGTGTTTGTCCTGACGGATTTTGAGGATTTGATAAAACTGACATAATGGGAGAATCATGATTTAAATTTTCTCTATTGAAATATTCAGCATTGCTTGGATGGAAATTATTTTTCTTAGTAAAAGGAATTGTATCATAATCTGAATTGGTTCTTTTCAAAATATCTAAATAGGCAGGCCATTCAATACTTCCAATACGTACCTTTACATGATTCTCCAGGAAAGCCATAACTGTAAAAATTCCTGGTCTTCCTCCCGCAAAAATCATAACGTTTTCAGGGGTAATTTTTGATCTATATTGTGAATTATAATAATCAGCTATTGAATCACGTAATTTAGGGTGACCCCAAGCTTTAGGATAAAACCTATCCTCATAAGATACTTCGAGACTGGAAGGCAAACTAGGGCCGTCAAACCTTTCAATTGGTGTTGTTAAAGGAAATCCTTGTGACCAAGGATGCGTACCTTCTTCGCCCATAAAAATACCATAGGAGCTATAAAATGCATAAAGCGTTTCATAAATACCCATAGGAGGAACATGTGTTAAAAATTGAGACATCTATCTAGCAGAATCTAAGAATAGTTTTTAATTAAATCATCATATCCGCCAATTGCTTCGCCATCTATTACTATTTGAGGTACAGTGGTTGCTTTGCCAACCTCTAATAATTTTGACCTATCCCATCCTAATTTTTCAATATTAATTTCTTCATATTTCCATCCTTTTTTATCAAAAAATCTTTTTGCTAAATCACAGTATCGACACCAATTTGTACTATAAATAAGAATTTTTTTCATTATTATCTATTTAGTCAAAATTTATAAAAATTGATTCTTCATTTTTTTGATACAAAATCCAACGCTAAAGAGTTTATACAGTATCGTAAACCTGTTGGTTTTGGACCATCCTCAAATACGTGACCTAGGTGCGAATCACATTTTCCGCAAGTAACTTCAATACGTTTCATTCCATAGCTGTAGTCTGTTTTGGTTTTCACTTTTGCTTTATCCAGTGCATCATAAAAAGCGGGCCAACCTGAGCCAGAATCATACTTTGTCTCTGAACCAAATAATTGATTATCACAACCTGCACAAACATACACCCCTTCTTCCTTGTGCTTATAATATTTTCCTGTAAATGCACGCTCAGTTCCTTTTTCACGAAGAATTTGGAATTCTGCTGGAGTTAAACATGCTTGCCATTCTTTTTTTGACTTTTCAACTTTATCCATAAAAATACCCTCTGCTGGATTTTTGTTACCTTGAGCAATTAATTGAATAGTAAAACAATAAATAGTTATTAATAGTAATTTTTTCATATCTAAATATAACTAATTAAACTGATTAGAAGCTTAAGATTGGATAAATTTTTTAAGTATCTTTTTAAAAAATTAAAATAAGAAACGGTACTGAATACTGATGCTTCTACCCATTTCCGGCATAATTAATTTTATTTTAGATAAATGATTGTAGTGAACCTCATCTAAAATATTATCAAACTGAAAAATGATTTTATGAGAACCATTGCCCAGCTTGAGGTCATAGCTTCCAAACAAATCAACAAGCGTGTAGCCATCAGTTGGCTGTTCAAACTCGCCTAATCTATTTTGGGGAGATGCTTTAGTAACTTGTAATGTAGGGCTAAAATTTTTCATTTTACCTATCGCGAGCCTTATTCTTGTTTTAGCGGGTGGAATATAAGGTAGTGGTATCTCTTCACTAATATTATTTCCAACAACAGCTGAATAATCAGCGCTAATAGTAGCAAAATCTGTTTTATAGTTAATATCAAACTCAATTCCATATATACGAGCTTTCAAACCTCTCATTTTATACTTATATAGCCATCCACTTGCTCCGCTTCCCCACTCAATCCAATCTGAACCTGGCACATAACCATCACCTATCTTTGATGACAAATGGAAGTTTGGGCTGTAATTACTATAGGTAGTGAGCGTGGATGCAAATCTATTTTTTTCATAGCTCAAAGATATTTCTGCGCCTTCTGTAAGCTCTAATCCAAGACTAGGCTCCCCAATTTCATACGAATAGCTTCCCAAGTGAGGTCCATCTGAAAACATATCTTCAATTCCAGGTGCACGTTGTAATAACATTAAGCTGGACGACATTTTCCAACTCTGCCAATTTTTAAAAATACTCAATGCATAAGATCCATAATAAAAATTTCGCTCTTTGATATCTTCTTGATTAATGTTAATTGAAGATTGATTGGAAGTTTCAGGCTTTACCGTCAAAAACTCTACCCTTGATGATGCTTGAAGGGTTACAAGATTAAATTCTTTTTCTCTAAAACCAAAAAGTGAAAGATTTATCTCATCCGTATTAGGTGTCCAATAAAAGCCTCCTGCGATAAATTTTCTATATTGAAGTAAGGAACCTACTACTCTGTCTTCTCCAATGAATTTTCCTTGAAGAGAAAAAATCTGTTGTCCGAGATCTACAGCTGCAAATGTTTTTTTAGTTTCATACTCTTGATGATCATATTTTACAAACCTCTGCTCAAGATCAAATGTTTTAAAATTAGGGAAAAAAGTTATGTCTCTGTGGTGCTCAAATTTTTGAGTGATTTTTTCCATTTCAATGTCTACGCCATTAATATGCCCCTCAGGACTTCCTGGGATTCCATAGTCCATAGTTAATGATTCTATTGATATTCCGGTCCTGCCATTACTACTGTAATTAGCAATCCCTGCAAAAAATCCATTATTAATACTTGAAGTGTTTTTCAAAGTCCCTTTGGGAGTTATCTGCTCACCAGTGTTCCGAGATAGAGCTGAAGCTGTTATTTGATTATTTTTAAATGGATAGTGATAAACTGCATTTACAAAAGAACTATTATCTCCATTTGAAGCTCCTAAAACACCGTGAAAATGTGCACGTGAAAACTGTAATTCAGGCAAAGAATTTTTTTTAATATCAATTACTCCTGCAATAGTATTTGAACCGAAAAGAAGCGCTTTTGCACCTCGAATGATATTTATACTTTGAGCAGAAGACATATCCATGCTTACTGCATGATCTCCGGATGTTTGAGATAAATCTCCTAGCTCCAACCCTCCGTCAGTTAGTAAAAATCGATCGCCACCGTACCCTCGAAGTATAGGCCTAGCGGTAGCTTGACCCATTGAGGTTATCGCAATACCTGTCTCATTTTGTAGTGATGCGGCTAAAGTGCCTTTCATTTTCTCCTGAATTGCAGATCCAGAAAGTGAAATATTGGATAAGGATTGAATGTTGTCCAATTCGGGGTGAGCGCCTACATGTATTTCTTCAAAATCAAGGACATTTAATTTAAGATAAAGGCGACCAATACTAATCTGAATATCTTTCGTAGCAACAAAAACAGATGTGTCTTGGTAGCCAATAATACTGAAAGATAATTCAAAATCATCAGAAGGAATATCTTCAAGATTAAAAGAACCATCTGGATTTGATGAGGTTCCAATACCTTCCCCTTTTATGAAAATATTGACGTTTTCTAAAGAAGAGTTAGTTTGACTGCTAAAAACAAATCCCGATATCTTTCGGTTTTGAGCATAATTAATGCTCAAAACCGAAAGCAGAATAATTACATATTTATTAATTTTAGTAATTATTTGTTTTTATTCAACAGTAACAGGTACTTGGTTTGTGGATGTATAGTCAGCGTGATCGCCATGCATAAGTTCAAGCTTAAAACTTGTTGATCCCGTTGAAACGCCTACAATTTGTAGAACTTTTTCTTCATGCTCATCTCCATGATCATCACCATCATCATCGTGCTCTTCTTCAACCATCTCTACTACAGCTACAGAAGCGTTAGCGCCTGAAACTCTGACTCCATCCTCATCATCACCATCTCCATGGTCGTCATGTCCATGGTCGTCATGCTCATCTTCTTCGTGTTCAATTTCTTTTCCATCGTGATCCAAGAAATGAACCATGTAATGAAGCGTATCGCCTACTCCAAGTGAAACAGAACCTGTTACAGCTCCCTTAAACTCTCTGTATGCTTCTACGCCATCTTCAGTTTCAAGAATGAATCCATCTGCATCAGTATGGTCTTCATCATCTTTATTTTCATCTTCACATGCTACTACAAACAACAACATAAACACTGCTAATAGTGAATATATGTGTTTGCGTGACATGGTTATATCAAAAATTGACATAATGTCTCCTTATTATTTGTTTAGTTATTTAAGTTTGTTTTTTAAACAGCTAGCAACTGCTGGTTTGTTTGTTTAAATATAAAAAATGGGGGGGGCACGAGAAGAAAAGATCTCATGTTCAGGGGAAGTATAATGAATTTCTGAAATTTTTGGTATTTCAGCTATAAAAATTAAAAGTGATACTGATGAATCTTCCAAAAAAGACTCGCTGTACGAAATAAGTCTTTGCGCGACAAACCACTCACAAGAATCTCCAGCCTTTCGGTGTGAAGAGTCAGCACAATCTTGATCACACATGTTTTTTTCTAATGGAAGAAGATCGTGGGAATGTCCGGCGTGCACAACTGATAGCTGAGTAAAAACACTAAGCCATAATAATAAAAATAATGAAATTGTTTTTTTAAATTTAAAAAGCACTTGGTTGCTATCTACGTCTTTCAGGTCCTAATCTACGATTTGACCCGTCTCTACGATCGCCGCTTGAACGCCGGTCGATAGCAACTGGAATATTTTCTTTACGACGATCATTGTTATCTCTGCGATCTCCAACACGTCGCTCTTCACCTCGATTATTCATATATCCTCAAAAATTAAAAGTATTGAATTTATTAATTTATGATTCATTAAGTCAATTAATTAAAAAAAGGTTGCGTAAGTCTTACACAACCTTTTTATTGCTCCGGAGGAGGGACTCGAACCCCCGACCTGGTGGTTAACAGCCACTCGCTCTACCAACTGAGCTACTCCGGACTGCGATAATTATATTATAACGACCGTAAATTTATAATATTTATTTTCGAGACGCCAATATAATTACATTTCTTTTTCTGCTTTTATCTTCATTCCTTTAAGAAATTGTCCATGGTCAATTTCAGTTGAGTTTAAATATACAACGCCATCTTCATTGTGAGGTGATACTAGTACAGAGTGAGCAGATTTAAGTCCCCCTAACCACCATCGCACATCTTGAATATATATTAAATCACCTGCGTTAGCTTTCATTCTATACATGTCATTCTTTGAAAATTGAATACCCCTTTGGCTTTCTTTATTTAATTTCCAATCAACGATGATTTTTTCACCAATTTTTTCATTAGGCTGAGATCCCTTATAAATTTCTTTAAGCTTTGAAACATCAAAAATTGTTAATCCTTTTAGCTTTTTATCAGATTTAGGTTTGGTAAATAGGGATACGGTTATCCCAACGCCAGCACAAACTAGAATATTGTACAAAGCTCCAATGTAAGAATAACCGCGATCTGGCCTTAATTCAATTCCATGAGCAAAAGGGGAAATCAGTTGCGGGTAGAACTGGCCAAGCACCATTAGGAAGGCACCGCCTAAAAATGTCGCTATAATTCCTGCGGTTGTAAATCTTTTCCAAAAAATACCTAAAAATACCCCCACTGCAAGTGGAGGTGTAAAGGTTGAATGAAACCAACCATTTGCCTCGTATATAGAGTCAAACGTATTAAAAAATGGCACCATAATAACAGCAACTGCTTTGACACCAAGCGATGCCCATCGAGCAAATTCAAGTTGTTTTTTATCGCTGACTTTTTTCTTTGATAAAGGTTTATAGATATCATTTACAATAATTGCAGATGAAGCATTTACTAGCGTGTCTGATGTAGACATTAGCGCTGCGCATAATGCAGCAATTATAAAGCCAAAAACTCCCGGTGAAGATATGACGTTTGTAACCGCAACAAATACGTCATTTGATGCCATATCTAAAGGAAGGGTGCCAGGCACCGCATTGGTAATAGCCCTACCAATCCAGCCCGCATTTGAAACAACAATGGCAGATATTGGTAATATTACCAGCGCGTTAAAGGCTACAGCTTTACGACCATCATTTACACTTCTTGCGGCCATAAATCGCATTATTAAACCTTGATTTAAAAATAAAAAACCTACAGACCCCGCTATACCGTCTTGCCAGAAAATTCCAACGAAATTGAAATCGGGTGGTTTATTAAAATGTGCTAAAGGTAGTTTTTCTATTGGAGACAGATTCATCCAAAAAGCTTGAAATCCAGAATAAGGAGTATTGTCTGCTAAAAACTGAATTCCTAAATAAAAAAGTAAAAGACCTGCAAATATTAAAATAAAACCTTGAATAAGATCGGTAAAAATAACAGAAGTCTGCCCACCGTAATGCATATAAATTGTTGTGGCAATGGCAATTAATACTACTGTGAGCATTAATGGGATACCGAAAATTCTGTATAAAGCAGTTGCTAGCGTAAGAAACTGAATAGCAATATATCCAATCATAAAAACTAATGTCATAAACGTTGCTAGATATCGAGCATTTGAATTGAATCTTCTCTCGAAATATTCTGGAATAGATTTTATTCGCATATAATATATTATTGGAAGCCATCCAAACATGAACAAAGGAACAAAAAACCAATCATTCATATAGGTCATTGTTGATGAAAGGCCATACTGATATGCCTTTGTAGAATATTTAAGAAAACTATGCGATCCAACGCCGGTGGCAACAATTGAAATTGCAATTAACCACCATGCAAATCTTCTCCCACCAAAAAAATAATCAGATGTGGTCTTACTGTATCTGCCGAAATAGGCACCAAAACCCATAACCAAAGCAAAATAACCAATAATGATTATTCGATCAAGTGATGTTCCAATCGCTAAATCCATTACTGACTTCCTATAGCTAACATTATAAAAATTGCGTGAAGACTGGCCCAGAAAAAGAATCCATAGAATAAAACCCAAAGCCATTTTTTATGTCTATGATAACTAGGCCTAAGTGCTTTTGTGCGCAAAATAAGTATTACCCCTACAGAAAAAATAATTCCACCAACTCCGTACAAATAAATGAATGGTAGCCAAGTTCTAAAAAAATCCATGTTATTTTAACCTATCATAATGAGGTTTTAAGTTATCATATGTATCATAAAGACCGTTCATAATTACCTTACTTTGACCTATTACCGGCATAAAATTTGTATCGCCTTCCCACCTAGGAACAACATGAAAATGAATATGTTCAGATATTCCAGCACCTCCAGCTTTTCCTATATTTGCTCCAAAATTAAACCCGCTAGGCTCCATAGTTGAATTTAAAATATCCATCGATACTTTTGATAGATTCATTATCTCGTTTAAGGTATTTGCGGGTAAACCTGTCAAAGAATCGATATGATTATTTGAGCAAATCAGTAAATGCCCATTAGTGTAAGGGTATAAATTCATA